>Ga0153954_1000373_pt1 | contig 37107 bp, 29 predicted proteins | sample TSFL038MetaG_FD_102277 | JGI IMG/M metagenome (GOLD analysis project Ga0153954, IMG submission 102277) | Attine ant fungus gardens microbial communities from Florida, USA - TSFL038 MetaG | ecosystem: Host-associated > Fungi > Mycelium > Unclassified | place: USA: Florida, Wekiwa Springs State...
ACATGGCTAACACTTATCCGGATAGCCTCTCAGACAGGGGAGAGGCATCTCGTGAGCTTGGAGCCAGTCCAAGCACTCGCAGCCTACTTCCCGTTCGGGACAACATTCGAACCCCCCGCCACAAAAACGACGCTTGGCCGACTCCGCACTCTGAGGAATGAGCCGCGGACTCGGCCAAGGGTGTCGTACGCGTGATGGGAACGAACGCTCAAAGCCGGCGATTGGCCCCCAGGTCCCCTCCGTTTTGCGAATGCGCTTGAAGCCGCTCACGGCAGGCTCCCTCAAGCGCACTCAACTCGTGCTCTCGACTGACCAGGTCGGGAATCTGGAGCCCTTCGGTCGAGCGTCGCGCCAGCGCGTGCGCTCGAACGTCGATGGCGTCGCGATTCTGCAAGCGCGAGAGCCAACGATCGGGGATGGCGTCGATGCCATAGTGCGCTCCCAGAAGCGCACCCAGGATGGCGCCGGTCGAGTCGGCATCACCGCCCAGGTTCACGACTTCGATCATGGCTTCTTCGAAGCTATCGGTCGTGACGAGGAGGTAGAGGCAGGTGGGAATGCAAGCCGGTGGAAAACCCATCGTGGGACGTTTGCAGACGGGCTCGGCTCCGTGTCGGTTGGCCTGTTCCACGAGGCCCGCGAAGGCGCGCTCTCGGGTCAGATCCAGGAGCGATTCGGTATGAGCGATCGAGCTCGAAAGGCTTTGCCTCCGCGTTGCGAGCGAGGAGACGACATCGCCGTAACGATTGGCGATCTTCGACTCTTCGCGAGCCACGTCGGCCGCAAGCCGGAACAAGAGGCTCGGGTCACGAAATTCGCCGTCGATGAGGCGACGAACCGCGTGAGCCACGGCCAAGGCGCCGGCAAGGCTACGGATATCGCGATGGGTCATGAGGCTGGCTGCCATCGCTGCGCCGAACAAGGCCTCCGCGTCGTCTTTCTCAAAATAGAGCGCGAGCGGTGCAATCCGCATCGCGGCGCCGATACCGGCGGATTCTTGCCCTGATTCTCGGGGTGAGACTCCGCGTTCGAGCGCCGAGAGGACCTGGCGGAAGCTCCGGCCCACACCACGGTGGGCCCCTACATATGTCCCTTTGGGTGTCGACAGACGAAGGTAGATATCAGCCAAACGATCCGGATCGATGCCACCACCTTCCAGCAGCACGTCGCAAAGCGCGAGCGCTTGCTGGGTGTCGTCGGAGTAGAGCCCCGGCATTCGCCAGCGATACGGCTTCTTTTTCCAGGCTCGAGCACCATCAACATAGTCGACCACCACTCCGTAGTGGGCCCGGATCTGCTGCGCGCTCAGTCCCTCCAGTGGGGCACCGAGGGCATCTCCAACGGCCAACCCGAGGAGACACCCTCGGACACGGTCGAGGCGGGATAATTGGGGCATCGGGTCAAGGCTCCTTCGGATCACGGGGTGACCGCCAGAAGGCGGAAACCCCCCTTCTCGTCGGGACGCAACGAACTGTAACGACGTGGCCGAACCACGCCAACGGAATTTTGTCCAAGTCGTCTTTCGCGGCATGTCAGCGACGCCCCTATGGCACCACGGGGACGTGGTCCACGTTCACCTTAGGACCCGAGAAGCCATCCGCTCTTTTTTTTTCGAAATCCTCACGATTCTTTCCCACGAGGTCGCATCCTCAAAGGCTGCCGCCAAGCAGGGCCCAGCCGTTTTCTGAACAAAGAGATAGATCGCCACCCAGCAGACTGGGCCCTGTGCCCGACTCGAGACCATTCTCGTTACAAGGACGGGACGCGTTGGATTCGCTCGGCTTCGTTCACGCCCGTAACTATCGGCGTGTCCGAAGCCCTGGGAGCACCCGAGGTGGCGCGAATCGCCCCTGCGCGTTCGTCCCCTTGGCGCAACCGCGCGGAACGTTGCGATTCGAGAAAACGGTTCTCGCTCTACCCTATCGTCTCAGGCCGCCTCGGCTATCACGCCAAGAAATTCAACCGGCCGAGTCGTGGAGGGTTGACGGCCAAACCACCACTATAGAGTATTGGGCGGCGATTCACACCCGAATCACCCCCTCACTTTTTCGATTGTCTGACCTGGGAGCCGTCCACCATGAGGTCGTCGCTATCCTGCTCCGTTCGAGCCGTTGTTCTCCTGCTGGGGTGCGCCGCGTTCTCGCACGCCCAGGCCCCCTATGGCGACATCAACGATCTGAGGGTCAACAAGCCCGACGACAAGCAAGACGTGGCGATTGTTCCACCACCGTCGGGCGCGACCGTCCTCTTCGATGGCACCAATCTTGACGCCTGGGTAAAGACGGACGGCAAATCCGCCCCCACCTGGGAGCTCGTCTCGGGGAACGCCGTCCAGGTCCACGGGGGTAACATCATGACCCGGAAACCGTACGAGGGACATTTTAGGCTCCACGTCGAGTTCCGAGTTCCCTACATGCCCAAGGCCAGCGGACAGGGGCGAGGTAACAGCGGCGTGTACCTCCAGGGACGCTACGAAGTCCAGATCCTCGACAGTTATGGCCTGAAGAGCCTGGACAACGACTGCGGGGGGATCTACAAGGTCTCCGCTCCCAAAGTCAATGCCTGCAAAGCGCCCACGGTTTGGCAAAGCTACGACATCGATTTTCGGGCACCGATTTTCAAGGACGGCGTCAAGGTCGAACCAGCCCGAATCAGCGTGATCCAAAACGGTCAGCCAATCCAAGAAAATGTGAAGATCAACCTCGACAACACGGTCGCCGGCATGGGGGGCGATCCCAGCAAGCCCGGCCCGATCATGCTCCAGGACCATGGTAATCCTGTTCAGTATCGCAATATCTGGCTCTTGCCGCTCGATTAAGGACGGTCCCCTCATCGTGCCTAACAGCAGGAGAAGGGACTCCCTATCTGTTAGGCACACGAAGGATATCTTCGATTCCTGCGCACATCCGAAATCGTCTCGGCGTCAAGCCGACGACTCGCTTGAAGTGACGAGAGAATTGACATGCGTCTGAGAACCCGACGCGCGCCGCGCCCGCGTAGCAGTGACGTTGCTGCTCTATAGGAATCGATTTGTGGTGTGTTCAGCATGTGTAAACTTCAAAGAATTCACCCCGGTCTTCCGTGACTTTGAAGGCTATCCCACCGCAAACGGCACTAGCGACGCGCGGCTTCAGGGGAAGAGGTCAGTGCCGTACGTCTCGATATCGTATACTGACGTGTCGGACCACCTCGCCGTGGTGCTTATGATGACAGCGGCCAATACGCCGGGAAGAACGGGTTCGCCGAGCACCTGACCCGGACCTTCCTGGCCCAGCCCAAGTTCGAACAGCGATGGTTCGGTGGGTGGGAAGCGACGGTCGCACGAGAGTCACTCCATTCGGGACACGACACCATGCAGACGCGAACCACTTCGCCCGCAGTGGCGCTACTCGCGCTCGGCGGCCTGTTGGGCTGGTTGACGGCCTTGGGTTGGCCGCACATGGCCCTTGCCCAGGATAAGCCCGCAGACGGACAACCAGACCGGACCGTCCTGCCGATCCTCGAGCCGAGACGCCAGCCGATCACTGTCCTTGACGTCCGTGAGGCCAAGGCCCCGCCACGGTTCCAGGTCGAGGCTCCCAAGGGTGCGCCAAACGTCCTGATCGTACTCATCGACGACATGGGCTTCGGCATGTCCGAGGCCTTCGGCGGGCCTATCCACATGCCGACGGTCACGCGGCTGGCCCACAACGGCCTGAGGTACAACCATTTCCACACGACCGCGCTCTGCTCGCCGACGCGGGCGGCGCTGCTCTCCGGGCGGAACCACCACGTGTGCAACATGGGGTCCATCACGGAGGCCGCGACCTCATTCCCCGGCCAGACCGGCGTGCGGCCCAACGACGTCGCGCCGCTGGCCGTGATGCTCCGGGAGAACGGCTATAGCACCGCCCAGTTCGGCAAGGCCCACGAGACCGCGACGTGGGAGGTCAGCCCCTCGGGCCCGACCGACCGCTGGCCGACCCGTTCGGGCTTCGACAAGTTCTACGGCTTCTTCGGCGGCGAGACGAATCAATGGGCGCCGATGCTCTACGACGGGATGAACCAGGTCGAGGTCCCCAAGGATCCCAACTACCACTTCATGACCGACATGACCGACCAGGCGATCGGCTGGGTGCGCTACCAGAAGGCGCTGACGCCCGACAAGCCGTTCTTCGTCTACTTCGCGCCCGGTGCCACCCACGCGCCGCACCACGTCCCCAAGGAGTGGATCGCCAAGTACAAGGGCAAGTTCGACCAGGGCTGGGACAGGCTCCGCGAGGAGACGCTCGCCCGGCAGATCAAGCTCGGCACCGTGCCCGAGGGCACGAAGCTCGCCCGAAAGCCGCAGGAGATCAAGGACTGGGACAAGCTCTCGGCCGAGGAGAAGAAGGTCTTCGCCCGACAGATGGAGGCCTACGCCGGGTTCGGCGAGTACGCCGATACGGAGGTGGGCCGTCTGATCGATGCCATCGGCGATCTCGACCAGCTCGACAACACCCTGGTCTTCTACATCGTCGGCGACAACGGGACCAGCGCCGAGGGGAGCATGAACGGTCTGGTCAACGAGTACACGTTCTTCAACCTTGTGCCCGAGACGGTGCAGGAGCAGTTTAAGTACCTGGACCAGTGGGGCGGCCCGATGACCTACCCGCACATGGCGGCCGGGTGGGCCGTCGCGGGCGACACGCCCTTCGCCTGGACGAAGCAGATGGCCTCCGACTTCGGCGGCACCCGCAACGGCATGGTCGTCCACTGGCCGAAGCGGATCAAGTCGAAGAACGAGCTTCGGACGCAGTTCCACCACGTCATCGACGTGGCCCCGACGGTCCTGGAGGCCGCCGGATTGCCGGAGCCCAAGTCCGTGAACGGCACCGCCCAGACGCCCATCGAGGGCGTGAGCATGGTCTACACCTTCGACGACGCGCGGGCGAAGGGCCGGCACACGACGCAGTACTTCGAGATCTTCGGCAACCGCGCCATCTATTCGGACGGCTGGGTGGCCCGAACCGTTCACAAGCTGCCGTGGGAGAACAAGCCCGTCGCCCTGCTGCGGGACGACAAGTGGGAACTCTACGACATCCGCTCCGACTTCGCGCTGAGCGACGACTTGGCTTCGAAGCACCCTGCGAAGCTCAAGGAACTCCAGGATCTCTTCCTGAAGGAGGCGGTGAAGTATCGCGTGCTGCCCATCGACGACCGCAGCATCGAGCGCATCAACGCGAAGGTCGCCGGGCGTCCCGACCTGATGGACGGCCGCACCACGTTGACGGTCTACGCGGGGATGGACGGCATGTCCGAGAACGTGTTCATCAACGTCAAGAACCGCTCCCACGCGATCACGGCCGAGGTGGAGATCCCGGAGGGAGGGGCTGACGGGGTCGTGCTGGCGCAGGGGGGCCGGTTCGGCGGCTGGAGCCTTTACCTCAAGGACGGCAAGCCGACGTACACCTACAACTTCCTGGGGCTACAGCGGTCCTCGGTCACGGCGCCGGAGCGGCTGCCGGCGGGGAAAGCGACGATCCGTTTCGAGTTTACCTATGACGGCGGCGGCCTCGGCAAGGGCGGCGAAGGCTCGCTCCTCGTGAACGGCAAAGCGGTCGCCGAGGGCCGGATCGAACACACGCAGGCGGTCATCTTCTCGGCCGACGAGACGGCGGACGTGGGTCGGGACGACGCGACCCCGGTGACGGAGGACTATAAGGAACGCGACAACACGTTCACCGGCAGGATCCGCAAGGTCGCCATCGACCTGAAGTGACCGCTCATCGCGCCCGGGCCGGGGGCGATCCCCGGCCCGGGCGAACACGTCTCTCCGGGTATTGCCGACGGCATTTTCTCTTCGTCGCCCAGGACTGAGCCCGCCTCGCGCGGTGATGCCTGCGCGAGGATGTCTCTTTAGGTGAGTGCCGGCCATCGCCGGTCCGTTCTCAACTCCTGACCCTGGATGTTCAATTGAGCGGTCGTAGCAAGACCGCCAGACGATCTCGTGCTGATGGGAGCGGGAGCTGGTCAGCCTGCCTGACGATGATCGACAAACGGATGGAGTCGGTATCAACGAAGTGGCGTTCGTTGAACGGTTGGAAGCTCCTCTCCGAGATCATCCAGGGCGTCGTCTTCGTGGACGGCGTAGAGCAGGAGAAGCCGGCCGCCTGACAACGACCATTGACAATACTCCCCCCGGTCACCGCGGGTTCAAAGCCTCGCGGGGCTCGAAGAGAGACTGGGTTCGGACGATCGCGTGTTCTTCGGGGAATGTGTGGAAGGTATGGACGGTCAAACCTCTTGTTCTCGACTCAATATGGATATGACTGATGGGTGCCGGTGACAACCGACTCACGGGAGAGAAGCGATGGAAGAGTCCGCCCCGTGACGCGTCCAGGGTGACTTCTTCGCAGAGGTGGCTGAAGACTTCCGGGTCGACGCGCTCGACCTCGAAGCAGGTCTGGTAGGAAAGGCCGCCCTTCGGTTCCAGCGTGGTGGAACGTTCGTGCCGCACGGACGAGTGAAAGAGCAACCCCGGCTCGGGGAGGTGGGTTTCGGGACCGGCGAGGACCTCGCAGAGGCGAACGTCACCGAAGCGGAAGGTGACGGCGTGTCCGCCTTCGATGATCCGCACGTCGGCTTCCCAGAGATCTTGGGTCAATCGGCGATGGTCTCGCACGGCGAACCACTCGGGGTGGATCGCTCTCGCGAAGACCTGGAAACTCAGGTCGGCGACCCTCGATCGGCCAAAACTCACCCCCATGGTTCCTCTCCTTTATTTATTTTATCTGCACCAAGCCGATCCCGAAGTGATCCGGATGTTTGAAGCCGCGATCGCGACCTTTGATAAATATAGAATAGAACGCCGCCTGGCTAGTCGCAATTCGTCGCGACTCGTCGCCTCGTGCCCGGGCTTCGACCTTTCCAACCCAGGGGAGCCCAGGCCGGCTTGACCGTTCCGGTCTGGACTCGTACACTCCCCGCCGCTCGCGAAGCCCTCATCGTCGTCGAGTCCTCACTTCCCCAACAAGCGTGATGCCCACGCCCGGTTTGGGGAGATGCTCAACGGAGTCACGTCGTGGAAGCTCGTCCTGCCTCGGTTCTTCCCATCCGTGCCTGGAATGCCTGGCGAGATCGCGGCACACGATATGCCTTCCACAAAGCACTCCGCCGCTCCCTCAGTCCCTGGCCTGCATGGAAGCGACGTCTACTGTACGCCGATCCCCACGCATATTGGACACTCCGAGGGGGAGACGATTATTTTCGGGAACAAGAAGGGCAGGCCGCTCGGACGCAACGTTCGGATTGGCTTGCGGCTCGGATCGCCTCGTACCAACCGACTTCGATTCTCGAAATCGGTTGCGGCTACGGAAAACAACTCCGAGCGTTACGAGACAAGCTCGATATTCCCCTGACGGGAGTTGACTTTAGCCCGACCCAGTTGCAACGGGCCCGTGAATATCTCAAGGATTCGTGCTCGGTCACGTTGATTCAATGCTCGGGTGATGCCTTGCCGTTTGACGACGGTTCCTTCGACCTGGTGTTTACCTCGGCGGTGATTCTTCACAATCCTCCGGAAATCGCCGAACGGATCCGCAAGGAGGTTCTCCGAGTCGCACGGCGGTTCGCCGCGCACAACGAGGACACGGACCAGACTTACAACCGTTACGGGTACGACACCGTGGCCTGGTATCGGTCTCGAGGCATCCCGCTCGCCGAGGCCGGACCAATTCCCGGCTTGCCCGATTCCGAACATTCGCAATTCTGCGTGGCCGAACTGTGGCGACGTTGACCCGCCTGCTCACCCGGCGCGGCCGGCCGGTCGAGGTCACCGCCGAGGGACGGAAGAACGTTCGCGACAGCCTCATCGTCACGGTGGGGGGACAGCTCGAGCGGGCGATCGGGACCTTGACGTCGCTCGCCTTGCACTGGGGACTCGACCCCGACCGGCTTGGGGTCTACGGCGGCCTGCGCCTCTATCTCGATAATACGAATCGCTCGAGCCTCGGCATAGGCCTGGGAGCCGTTCAGGAGATCCCGATCCTCCTCGCCTCGGGACGCGAAGACGAGGCCCGTCGCCTGGGCAACATTGCCTATACCACGAATACGATCACGTGTTTCCTCTATGCCCTGGCACTCTGCGTGTGGGCATGGCTTCGGCGACCACTTCTCACCGGCGATCCCCTGGCCGCCGAATGGACGTGGGGCCTGGTGGTGATCGCCGGATTGACGCTGGTCAAACGCTACGAAAGCTTCATGATCGCCATTCTCCGCGCTCACCGCGAGTTTGGACTCACGACTGAGCTCGATATTCTCGAGTCCTTGGTCTCGATCCTGGTGGTTTCGCTTGGCTTATGGCTGGCGGGATTCTGGGGACTCCTGGTGGCCGTTGGGATCCTGCTGGGAGTGAAGATCGCCTATCTCCACTTGCGGCATCCCTTACGCTTCCGTTGGGAATGGGAGCTTCCCACCTCCTGGCGATTGATGAAGGTGGGTCTGCCGATTCTCTTCAACACCGCCCTGTTCGGCGCTGTGCTCAACTTCGACCGCACCATCATTCTTTGGCGAGTGCCCGACGGAACCCGTGCCTTTGGCCTCTACACGATCGCGCTCATGGGGACGAGTTGGAGCCTCGACCTGGCGGGGCGGATCGTGCTCGTGATGTATACCGCCTTCCAGACCACGTTAGGCCGCACGGCCGATATCGTCGAGGTCGCTCGGCAGGCGGTGCGAGCCACCGAGGCGCAGGCTCCGATCCTCGCGGCCGGCAGTGCCGTGGCGTATCTCGTGGGGCCGACGTTTCTGGGAACGTTGATGCCGCGCTATGCCGAGGGCCTTCCCGCCCTGCGTCCGCTCTTGCCCGGTATGGTCTTGCTGGGACTCGCCTGGCCGGCGCGACAGATGCTCATCACGATCGAACGTCCCTACCGACTCGGATTGGCGACCCTGGCCGGCTTAGGTGTGATCGCTTTGGCTGCCACTATCGGCGCCGACCGGGCTGGGATCGTCGGTGTCGCTTGGGGCATGTCGATCGGCTACGGGGCCGTAGCTCTGTTCACGAGTGCCTCGGCGATTGTGCCTCCACTCGGCTATCGCGCCTGGCTTCGGCATCTCGTCCGCCTGGCAGGGACGCTAACCTGGTATCTTGCCGGTGCGCTCCTGGCGGCCCACCTGCCCGTAACCGGAAACGGACTCTGGATGACTCTCGGCGTCCGCTGCGCGATCCTCGCCCTATGGGGTCTTCCCTCACTCTGGATCTGGGGATCGCAGAATCAATGGGGTGGGATCGGAACTTGGCTGGCGCGGCGAACGTAAATAAGATCAGCACGTAAATCTCAGTGGTTTCACCAAGGTCTTCCGGGGTTTTGTAGCCTATCCAATCGCAATCCGCTCGAGTTTATTGAGAGTCCGAAAAAGAAAGCCCGTTCTCCGCTCAGAATCACGCATAAGGATTCGTTTTCGTAGAGCAGGCCTTGGCCTGCCGGGACGTTGGTGAATGGCCTCGGCGGGCCAAGGCTTGCCCTCCAAGAGTCGCGCAGCACCGGGCATGACTTTCCTGACGATCAATAGCATGGGCTGATCTTCGTTGAGGCAGGGATGCTTGATCTCGCGTTCATCATCATCGTGACAGCCTGGTCAGCGGGCATCGGCCTGCGGATTCTCGACGGCTTTCACGCCGCGCCCGAGGCGACGATCGACGCGATGGGACTTGCAATCCCGCTCGGCCTGGGGAGCCTGGCCCTCATCACGCTTGGGCTGGGTGAAGTCGCCCTCCTGAACGCCACGGCAATGACCGTGGTGTTTGGCGTAGGAGGGCTCCTGGGAGGGCGGCGATTTTTACGGTTCCTCCGTTCGGCGGCCGATCGGTTCAGGTTTGGCCGGCAGTTCGACCGTTTCGATGGGGCGTTCCTGGGCCTCTTGCTCCTGACGCTGCTAGGAACGCTTCTGACCGCCTTGGTCCCCGTGACCGATGGAGACGCTCTCTGTTACCATTTGCAAGTGCCGAAGGTGTTCCTCTGGCAGGGCCAGGTTTTCTTCGACCCCGACCTGCATGAGACCGTCTATCCGCTGGTCACCGAGCTTCTTTACGCTGTCGGACTCATGTACCGAGGCCCGGTCGCTTGCCGGCTGATCGCATGGATCCTGGGCTTGGTCTTCGCGGCCAACGTATCAGCCTTGGCCCGATCGGTGATGGGTGATCGAGCCTGGTGGGCCGGGGTTCTCGCCTTGCTCGTGCCCGCCATCTCGAACGGCATGACCGCGCCCCTCAACGACGTTACGCTGGCCGCGTTCGGAACCGCAACGCTCGTGGCCTGGCTTCGGTTTTACGATCATCCTTCCTTCCCCAACGTGCTTCTGGCAGGCATCTGCGCTGGGTTGTCGCTGGGGGTGAAGTACCCGGCTCTGGTTCTGCTGGGGATCATTGGCCTGGCGATCCTCGTCCAGGGCTTACTCGCGGCGTTCGCAAGAGAAAAGGTCGAGAACTTCCCGCAGGATCCTCTGAGTGGCCAAGGCGGCTCGCTCGCCTCGCCCTGGCATTTCTCGATGTTCGCCATGGCTGCGGTGCTTGTCGGAGGAGCCTGGTACCTTCGCGCCTGGCTGTATACGGGGAATCCCGTCTTCCCCTATTTCCGCCACGTGTTCGGTGGCGCCGGTTTGGACGAGGTTCTCGACGTCACCAAACGGGCGATGCCCGTGACCTTCTTGAACCTGCTCACGGTTCTGGGGCAGATGACGCTCGAACCCGATCGCTTCGATAGTTTCTCGCATCAGTTCGGACCGATCTTTCTCTGGTTCTTGCCCGCCTTGCTCTGGGAACGAGCTCCTCGACGTGTGCTCAAGATCAGCGCGGTCGGCTACGGCTTTCTACTGCTCTGTGTGACCCAACGTCAAAGTATGCGTTTCGTCCTGATCGCGCTGGGCCCGTTGTCCGTCGGTGTGGCCTGGTTGGTGGAAAGCTGGTGGAAGCGTAAGTCGGTGCCGTCGCGGGCGTTGGTCGGTCTCTTACTCCTGGCGCTCGGATTTGAGACCACGCTGGCGCTCGCCCGAGTACGGAACGGGTTGCCCGCGTTGTTGGGACGAGAAAGTGTCCCGGACTACCTGGCGCGGCGTGAACCTACCTTCCAGGTTGGGGCCTGGGTTGGCGAGCACCTCCCTGCCGAAGCTCGCCTCATTGGCCAGGATCACCGAGGCTTCTATTTGCCTCGTCCCTATGCCATGGAACTGGCGCATCGCCGTCGCACGGGACTCGGCAAACGGGAAGGCTCGGCCGAAGCGATCGCGGAGCGGCTGGCCCACGAGGGGTACACGCACCTGTTGCTTTGCCCCCCGGTGCCGGAAGACGCCGTGGAATTCGACCCGACGCTCGGTCGCCTCATGGCGTCCTGGTTAGCGGAACGCACGCCGATTTATCGCAAGGAGTTGAAGGACGGGGACGGTGTGGTTCGGCGATACGCGATCTATGAGCTTGGCGCTCCCGCCACGGTGCAGGTCGCGGAGAGGATTCGACGATGACGAGATCCCCCACGCTGGCCGAACTTCGCCGTACGGTTCAAAAGGAGCGGTATCGGGAGATTGGAAACTGGCTGGCCCGCCGGGTGGCTCGCCCGTCGGCGATCTATGGAACCTGGGCGGCGGTCCGCCTGGGGATGTCGGCCCATCAAGTGACGATTCTGGCACTTCTGGCAGGGACGGCCGGTTGCGTTGCGATCGGCTCGGGGACGCGCGCTGGATTTGCCTGGGGCGTGCTGCTGCTTCATCTCTGGTATTGGCTTGATCACGTCGATGGACAGGTGGCCCGGTGGTGGGGGACGGCGAGTCTCGACGGGGTCTTTTTCGACTACCTGATGCACCACGCCTGGAATCTCTTGCTCGGGTTTGCTTTGGGCTATGGGCTCGCCGCACGGACGAGCGACCCGGCGTGGGCCGTCGCCGGCTGTGCGATAGCGCTTGGCTGGTCGATCCTGGGACTCGCGAACGACTGTCGCTACAAGGCGTTCTTCCAGCGACTCAAGCGCGAGGGAGCCACGTATCGGATCGACGGCGGCAGCGGCGGGCGTCCCCAGCCGCCTGCCCCCTGGCCCCGCCGAGGACGAGGCGTCATCACCTGGCCTGCCTACAAGGCCTGCGAACCCCACGTCGTGCTCATCGCCTTGACCATTCTCGCCGGACTCGCACTGTTCACCCCTTCGTTGTGGGAGGCCGCCTGGAGAGCGATGGTTCGGGGCATGGCCGTGCTCGCCCCCACGCTGGCCATCGCACGTTGCGCTCGCATTGTCTCCCGAGGCGCGGTTGGAGCCGAGTTCGAGGTCTGGTTCCAACCTTGGGCGGAGCCTGGACAGCGACCAATCCCGGTTTACGATAAAGTGAGTGACTGAGACATCTGTTCGACAATCCCGCATGAGGTTGCCCCGATGTCCCGAGCCGAGTTCCCGGACCTGAACCACCTGCCGGAGCTTCCTCAGCGTCGAGACATCGGCATCGGTGTCGTGGGAGCCGGGTTCATCGTCCGCGACTGCCACCTGGTCGCCTACGCCGACGCGCAATTCCGTGTCGTGGGGTTGACCGCCCGGAACCGTGCTGTTGCCGACGAAGTTGCCGCGCTTCGAGGAATTCCCAGAGTCTATGACTCCATCGAACTCATGCTCGACGACTCCGACATCGAGGTCCTCGACATCGCGGTTCCTCCCACGGTCCAGCCTGACTTGATCCGGAAGATTCTCGGGCACCCTCGGCGAATCAAGGGGATCCTGGCCCAAAAGCCCCTGGCCATGACCTTGGCGGAAGCTCGAGAGTTGGTCGAACTCTGCGAGAGTCACGGGGTGCTACTGCAAGTGAATCAGAACATGAGGTTCGACCACTCGGTACGCGCCCTCAAGACGCTCATCGACTGTGGAAGCCTGGGTGAACCCGTCCTTGCGACCATCGAGATGCGTGCGATTCCGCACTGGATGGAGTGGGCTCGTGTTGGGCGGTCGTTGTCCACGTTCCTCATGAGCATCCATCACCTCGATACTTTCCGCTACTGGCTGGGGGAGCCTGAACGGGTCTTGGCCAGTACGCGCCCTGATCCTCGGACGACCTTCCCGCACCAGGACGGCATCAATCTCATCATCCTCGAATACGCGAACGGAGCCCGCGCCAGCTCCTGGGACGACGTTTGGATCGGTCCGGCGCGGGAGGGTGCGGCCTCCGATATCGGTATTCGCTGGCGCTTCGAGGGGACCAGAGGGATCGCTCTCGGCACGATCGGCTGGCCCCACTGGCCGGCTCGAACTCCGAGTACCTTGGACTACTCGAGCATCGACGACCAAGGCCAATGGCATCGCCCCCGCTGGCCCCAAGCCTGGTTCCCCGACGCGTTCGCCGGTACGATGGGCGGATTGCTGCGAGCCCTCGAATCCGGCTCGGAGCCTGACGTTTCGGGTCGCGATAACCTCAAGACGATCGCCCTCTGCGAGGCCGTGCTGGCAGGAGCGTGCGACCATCGGGTTATCGATATGAGCGAGTTTATCGCATAAGTATGCCTGTCGGTTTCTCGAGGTCGCGCCCCTCTTTTTCCGGATCAAAACATGAAACTCGGCTTGATCAATTCCGCGTGGGCCCAGACCGGCCGAGAGACCGCGTACGGGATTCGGAAAACCAAGGAAATTGGCTTCGATGCGATCGACATCTTCGCGGATCCGCTTGACATCGACGTCAAGGAGCGGAAACGGATCGAGCACGAATGTCAGCGCGTGGGGTTGCCGATCATCAGCGTCGCCTGTGTGGCCGTTGGCTTGGTCGATTTCAATCCGAGCGTCCAGCGGTTCCACGTCGACCGTGTGAAGGCCTATCTCGACCTCGCCTATTCGTTCGAAGCCAAGAACGTCCTCCTCGTCCTGGGAGAATACATCTGGCAGCGCGAGGTCATCCCCCCCGCCGAACAATGGGAGGTCGGAGTCGCCAACGTTGCCAAACTGGGGGCGTATGCGGCGAACCTCGGGCTGGAGATCGCACTCGAACTCGAGCCTTTTCCTCTTTCCTTGCTTAACGATGTCGACAGCATGGCTCGCTTTCTCGAGGCCGTCGGGAATCCGGCCGTGAAGGCCAACCTCGACATCTCGCATCTCGTGCTGGCCCATCAGCCCGCGTCCCTTTTGGAGCGGTTGCGAGGACGAGTTGCTCACGTGCACATCTCCGACTGTGATGGTAAAGTGCACGGCGACCTGCCCCCCGGCAGGGGAGTCGTCGACTTCCTCCCGTACTTGCGGAAAATCAAGGAATTGGGCCTCGACGACGCGACGATCTCGATCGAGCTTGAGTATTCGCCCGAACCCGACCAGATCGAGAATTGGGTCCGAGAAGCCTATGAGGCGACGGCTGGCTTGATGCGGGAGGCCGGTCTGAGGCCATGAAGCCCTCGGGGCGGCTGAACTGGGGTTCGAGGAAGAACCGGAGCCGCCCCAAGCATCGTGCGAGAACCCCGGGAAGACGTCATTGAGGCAGGGACATGAAAACGCGAGGCATCGGGGCCTTGGTGGCGCTCTCGTTGGTTCTACTCATCGTTTGGCCTGCGCTGGCGACAATACTGGGAGCGTTCCGCGAAGGGACATCGCTCGCAAGTTCGTCCTCGACATCGGTCGGCCTCATGGACCGGGTACCTCGCCCGCTCGTGCTTGCGGGGACTTCGCTCAAGCTGGTCCTCCTGGCGGAAGCCATCGCGATCCCTTTGGGTGTCCCTCTCGGGCTGATCCTCTTTCGCACCGATTCCTGGGGCCGCCGATTTTTGATCTGGCTCTTGGCGATTGCCGTGTTCATGCCGATGCCTCTGCACGCATCGGCATGGCTGGGAGCTTTCGGAAACGCTGGGCGGATGCAGGCTCTAGGCGCCTCACCGATCCTGGTGGGTTTGACAGGGGCCGCCATCGTTCACGCCCTGGCTGCCATCCCTTGGGTCGCCCTGCTTTCCGGGATCGGTGCGCTCGCCGTGGAGCGCGAGCTCGAAGAGAGCGCTTTGCTCGACTTACCAGCCTGGAAAGTTTTTGCCCAGGTGACGTTGCGCCGGAGCGCAGGGGGCATTGCGGCGGCGGCACTCGCCGTTGCGGTGCTCACGGCCGGTGACATGACGGTGACGGACTTGCTTCAGGTTCGTACCTACGCCGAGGAAGCCTACTTGCAGTATCAACTTGGCCAGGGACCCGCCGCAGCCGCCGCCGTCACGATTCCACCGCTGCTTCTCCTGGGGACGTGCATCTTGCTCGGTAGCTCCTCGCTGCTGCAAAAAGACCCTCGCCGTTTCGCCTCGACCGCGCGACACGCCAAGGTCTGGAGACTTGAAGCCTGGCGGCTTCCGCTCGGCCTGATGACGTCGCTCCTGCTGGTCAGCTTGATGGCCTTGCCTCTCGGCACCCTGATCTGGCGCGCCGGTCGGGTCGGTGGTAATGCCGCTCTCGGCCGTCTACCGACCTGGTCGGTCAACGGCTTGGTGGGAACGCTGAAAACGGCACTGGCGGAGGTCGCAGGACTCACCGCGGGAGGCGTGGCTTTGCCCTCCCTCAGTGAACCCCAGAGTGAGCAGGCCTCGTGGATCGCCAGGAATTCGGAGTGGCTTCAGGGCCCTTTGGCCACCAGCGTTTTGTGGTCGAGCGTCTCCGCCAGTCTGGCGGCTGTCCTGGGGTGGGCTCTGGCCTGGACGTGTCTTCACGCTCGACTCTGGCGCTATTTCTGTCTCCTCGCCGTTGCGTTGGCCCTTGCGACTCCAGGACCGATTGCCGGCATGGCGCTGGTGCTTGCTTATCGTGATTTCACGCCGCTTTATGACTCGCCAGGCATGATCGTGCTTGCTGCGGTACTGCGGACCTTTCCTTATACGTGGCTGATCATTTGGCCGGAACTCCGATCCTTGCCGTCGGAATTTCTCGACGCCGCCGCGGTCGAGGGGGTCGGCCCTTGGGGAATGGTCAGGCGAGTGGCTCTCCCACTCACCAGACGTTCCCTGATCGCCGCGTGGTGGGTTGCCTTCGTCCTGGCACTGGGTGAACTTCCCGCGACCAACCTGGTCACTCCACCGGGCACGACCCCGCTCACCTGCGTCATTTGGGGCCTACTCCACACCGGCGTGGAAAGTCATCTCTCCGGTGTGGTCATTGTTTTGCTCGCCGCCATGGGGTGTGCAGGACTTTGCGCAAGCCTCGCGCTCAGAAAACTGATTTCCCCAGAGGCCTGATGGCTGCGACGCGGCCAAGGGATCAGGCGGTGACAGGCACGGTCGCCATCGATTCCTCGAAGGTATCCACGACCAGCGACGCTACGAGCCATTCGAGGGAAACACCCAGTAAAGCGGCCTCGGCCCTGAGGCGTTCGAAGAGTTCGGGAGCCAAGGTCACGGCAACTTCAGATAGGCAGTTCATCGCGATTCCTCCTCCCACGGATACTTCATGAATCCGGTCCCCGACAGAGATGGGGGACCTTTCAGGAACAGGACGGGGAGTGAGGAAGAGCAAGCTCCATGCCAAACGACGCATGACATCAACTTTAAGAAGAGGGAGGCACATACCAGGGTGGCATGTGCGGCCCTCCTTTTAAGCCTGTTGTTGGTTACGCGTCCGTTCCTTTGAGCTCGATCTTGGGGAAGAGGGGCTTGGGCTTGCCGGCTTCGAGCGGAGCGGTGACCTTGAGCTCGACTTTCGAGGGGTGAGTGGCTGCCTCGTAGCCGACGGTCGCCCAGGCCTGAGCCTCTTCGAAGTTGAAGGCGCGATAGAAGATTTCGGCAGTTCCGGGAAGGAACGGCTTGATCAGGATCGCGATCACTCGAATGGCTTCCGCCAGGTTGACCAGGACGGCTTTGCAAGCCTCAAGGTCGGTCTTCGCGAGCTTGAACGGCGCGGTGGCGTCGATATAGCGGTTGGCGGCCGCCAGAACTTCGAGCCAGATCCGCTGCAACGCCACGTTATATTCGAACGAGCCGACCTTGGCGCGGAGGTCGTCGACGAGTTCGGCCAGGTCGAGTCCGGCAAGCCAGGCCGTCGTGTCTACGGACGACGAACCCTCGAGCCGGCCGTCGAAGTAGCGGACGCACATCGAAATCGTGCGACTGAAGAGATTGCCCAGGTTGTTGGCGAGGTCCGCGTTATAGACCTCGGCGAAGCGTTCTTCGCTGAAGTTGCCGTCGCCTCCAAACGGACATTCTCTCATGAAGTAATAACGAAAAGCATCAGCGCCATGGATGCGAAACACGTCCATGGGATCGATGGCTGTGCCGGCGGATTTGCTGATCTTGGCTCCCTTGTTGTAGACGAACCCGTGCCCAAAGACTTGCCGGGGCAGGGGTAGTCCCGCGGACATGAGCATGGCCGGCCAAAGGGCGCAGTGGAACCGCGTGATGTCCTTACCGATGACGTGGACATCGGCCGGCCACAGGGATTCGAACCGAGCCTCGTCCGTGCCATAACCAATGGCCGTGATGTAGTTCAGCAGGGCATCGAACCAGACGTAGATCGTTTGCTCGGGATCGAAGGGGACGGGAATTCCCCAGGTGAAACCCTTGCGACTGATCGCCGTGTCTTGCAGGCCCCCCTCGACGAGGTTGACGATCTCGTTGCGACGGCTTTCCGGTTGAATGAAGTCGGGATTCGCCTCGTAATGCGCCAGGAGACGTTCACGAAAGGCCGAGAGACGAAAGAAGTAATTCTCCTCCTCGACCTCCCGAAGTGGAACATTGGGGTGGTTGGGGCAACGCCCGTCAACCAGCTCTTTCTCGGTTTTGAACGCTTCACAACCGTTGCAGTAAAGTCCGGTATAGGGCTTTTTGTAGATGTCGCCGGCTTCGTTCACTTTTGTGATGAACTTTTGACATCCGATGTAGTGTCGTTCCTCGCTCGTCTGGATGAAGTCGTTGTTGGAGATCTCCAGCGCACTCCAGACTTCGCGGAATTGCCGGGCCATGTCATCGACGTAGGGCTTGGGTTCAACCCCCAGTTCCTCGGCGCGTTGAGAAACTTTGATCGTGTTCTCGTCGTTGCCCATCAAGAAGTGGACGTTCGAACCTTCCATGCGGCGAAGCCGAGCCTGGACATCAGCGCCGATCTTCTCGAAGGCGGTGCCGATGTGGGGACGGCTATTGGGGTAGTCGATCGCCGTGGTCAGGAAATAGTTCTTCGCGTCGCGCATCTTAAAACCCTTGCCCTGGAGAACCGGGCCGAAGAACATCGCTCACTCTTGGACACGGTCGAATGAGGTGACGTTCATCGCCTCGGACGATTCTACCAGAAAGCAGGGGGCCCTATCGCGAACAGCGCGAGATCTTTGCTCAAAGGAAAAGCAACAAGGATGATCGACGTATTTCCCGTGATGTTCGAAAGGAGCAAGCGCGGCAAGGAGGGCCGCGGATCTCTCGGGAGATCCGCGACCCTCCTGCACGATTCCATGGATTCGAAGCTCAGCGTGGACGAATTACGAACCCTTGGTGTACCGTCGGCGACCCCACAGTCCGGCGCCAAGGATTCCCAGCGAGATCATCCATGAGCTGGGTTCAGGGAAAGCTGGCGGGAGGTCATGACCAGGATTGTCAGGAGGAGGATTGTCGGGGGGCGGATCTCCCGGGTTGAGCCCCTGTGGTTGTTGTGGATTCGAGGGCGGTGGCGGAGGCGGAAGATTCTGAAGCTCATGCCCCATAAACGGGTGCCAATGATCAAAGCGGACGGGATCGAGGTCTCGCCTCCAGGTCAGGTACTGTACCCAAGGGTTGGAGGTCGCGTTCGCCGATCTCAACGCTTGCTGCATGATCTCGCGCACAGCCAGGGTGACCGGCGGGCTCTGGAACTGGGACCAGACTTGTTGCCCACCGTTCAAAAAGTTGACCCAGGACCGCATTCCGCCCACCACCGAGGCGGTGATGTCGGCTGGTCGGTGAATGGGGCTGGCTTTGGCTGTTGACTCGGTTGCCAGAAACATCAGAAGCGCCACACCAGACGCCAGTACAAGCCGGCTGCATCGCCGAAAGTTTGCTGCATTCATGGGAGATAGTCTCATTAACTCACCAAGACTGCCCCTAGGGCAATTCGAGGTCGCGTCCTTACGAAACCATGACGCCTCTAATGTAGGTACGCAATAATGGTATCGGTGCCGCCAAATCCAACGCTTGAGAGGATTGTGCCCAGGACGACGAATTTAGTCTATGGCGGTTTCGTATTCGGTGGTTTAGGTGATTTGGGTTCTGCCAAGTCATGATTTATCAGGGTATTTAGGCGCAAAATCACAAGCATCTCGAATCCCTGACGCCGGTTGCACGACCTAGGTCTCGACCGGTATCGTGGAATCGTTAGTTCCAACGGAAATTGCCGGGACACTTTAACTCAACTCGTCTTACAGGTCGAGCCGCTGCCGAATCGGCGGGTGACGGGAGAATCCAAGACCATGACCATTGCCACGAAATTTCCCACCCACATGCTCATTAATGGCCAATGGATCAATGCGGACAGCGGCCTGACTCTCGCTGTGATCAATCCCGCCGACGAATCGATCCTCGCGGAAGTCGCCTACGGCGGCCGTGCCGAGGCCGACCGAGCTATCGAAGCGGCCACGCAAGCCTTTCCGGCGTGGAAGGCGGCATCGGCCTACGACCGGGCCAAGGTGTTGAAGAAGACCGGCGACCTCATGCGCGAGCGTGCCGATGCGATTGCTCGCACGCTGACGCAGGAGCAGGGCAAACCTTTGCCGGAAGCGAAGGCCGAGGTGCTCCACGCGGCGGACACCTTCGAATGGTTCGCCGAAGAGGGGAAACGGAGCTACGGCCGGATAATCCCCCATGCCAACGTCACGAAGCGGCATTACGCCATCAAGCACCCTGTTGGCGTCGTCGGCACGATTACCCCCTGGAATTTCCCAGCGGCGTTGCCCAGCCGCAAGATTGCGCCGGCCCTCGCCGTGGGTTGCACGGTCGTGAGCCGTCCGGCCGACCAGACCCCGTTGACCCTGATTCAGATGTTCGAATGCCTGGCGGACGCGGGTCTGCCTCCGGGGGTGGCCAACCTCGTGATCGGTGACCCACTGGCCGTCGCTAATGCGTTTTTCACCAGCCCGAGCGTCCGCAAGATCAGCTTCACCGGCTCGACCGCCGTGGGTAAGGAACTCATCCGCCGCTCGGCGGACGGCGTCAAACGGCTGAGTCTCGAACTGGGCGGTCATGCGCCTTTGATTGTTTTCCCCGATGCTGACGTCGCCCAGGTGGCTCAGGCTGCCGTGATCGGCAAGTTCCGCAACAATGGCCAGGTTTGTATCGCCCCTTCTCGTTTCTACATCCACGAGAAAGTCGCCAAGGAATTCACCGAGACGGCCGTCGAATTGACGAAGAAGCTGAAACAAGGCAATGGCCTGCAAGAAGGAGTGCAGGTCGGTCCCATGTTCGAGGCGCGAGCCCTGGACAAGACGGCAGGCCTCGTGGCCGACGCCAAGGCGAAGGGGGGCAAGATTCTCACTGGGGGCGGCCGGTCGAGCAGCTTCGACAAGGGTTACTGGTTCGAACCCACCGTCATTCGCGAAGTCGACGGCGCCATGAAGATCATGACCGAGGAACCATTCGCCCCGGTCATGCCGATCCTCGACTTCTCGAAGCTCGACGACGTCATCGCAGCGGCCAACAACACCCCTTATGGACTCGCCGCCTACGTCTTCACCAACGACTTGACGATTGCCACGCGGATGGCCGAAGGACTCGAGGCCGGAATCATCGGCATCAACGACCCTGTGCCCGCTACCCCTCAATGCCCCTTCGGTGGCATGAAAGAGTCGGGACTCGGCCGCGAACTCGGCAGCGAGGGGCTCGAAGCCTACCTCGAAACCAAGTACGTATCCGTGGGCCTCAGAAGCTGAGTCGTTGCAAATCGAGACCGAGGGTGCTCTAGCGCCCTCGGTCTTGTCATGCGCGGACTTCTGTAGATTCTTCTTCCCAACGACCCGCTCAACGATCGAGCAGGATCAGGACCCCCACGGCGATTCCCAGGATACCGAGAAGCGTCGTTGTGAGCGGGAGGAACCAACCGACCAGGGAATTTACGCCAAAAACGATCAGCCAGACCGCCAGGAGACGGGGGGCGAGATCTTTGCGCCGCTTGAACCAGGCCACAGTCTCAACTCCTTGAGGGGCGGCTCAGTTCAGAACCGGCAGGGCGTTTTTCTTCTTTTCCTGGTGGGGTTTCAGGGCCGGAGTCTCTTCATCGAACCGCTCGACCTCTTCGAGAAGGGCGGCGACCATTTCGGATTCTTTCACGTGGCGGATGGGAACGCCTCGCTTGAAGATGACGCCTTTCCCGGCTCCGGCCGCGATCCCAAGATCCGCCTCTTTGGCTTCGCCGAAGCCGTTGACGAGGCATCCGAGGATGCTGATCCGAAGCGGGTTCTTGAGGTGAGCCATTTTGGCCTCAACCTCGGCCACGATCCGTTCCAGGTCGATGTCGAGCCGGCCGCAGGTGGGGCAGGCGACGACCTCGGGACGAGTGACGCGACGGTCGCAGGCGCGGAGGATGTCGAAGCCGGCGGCAATTTCGGGCACCGGGTCGCCGAGCAGCGAAACGCGGATCGTATCGCCGATCCCTCGGAGCAGGATGGCCCCGATCCCGGCCGCACTCTTGAGCGTGCCGTACTCCTTCGACCCCGCCTCGGTGATTCCCACATGCGTAGGATAATTGCTCTTTGATGCGTAGAGCGCGTACGTCTCAACCGCAGTGGGTACGTGGCTGGCTTTGAGCGAGACGATGATCTGGCGGTAGTCGAGACTCTCGGCCGTTTCGATGGCGCGGAGGGCGCTCTCGACCATGGCTTCGGGGCAGGGGTAGCCGTATTTCTCGATCAGGTCCTTCTCGAGGCTCCCCGAGTTGACCCCGATCCGCATGGGGATTCCCTTGTCGCGCGCTTTGCGGATCACTTCCTTGAACCGCTCCTGGCCGCCGATGTTGCCGGGATTGATGCGGATCTTGTCGACCGCTGGGCGGCCATCCTCGGTTTTGGCGTCGAGGCAGGCCAGGGCCATGCGGTAGTCGTAATGGATATCGGCGATGAGCGGGATGTTGATCCGAGCGCGGATGAACCGGCAGGCCTCGACATCCTCTTTCTTGGGGACGGTGACGCGGACAACTTCGCAGCCGGCCTCTTCCAACCGGCGGATCTGTTCGATCGTGGCCTCGGCCTCGAAGGTGTTCGTCGTGGTCATCGACTGAACCCAAATCGGGTTGTCGCCTCCCACGACCCGATCGCCCAGCCCCACCTCCTGTGTCTTGTGCCGGGAAACCACCGTGCTGTAAGCCATCGACGACGTCCTAGGTTGTTCTGAGGACAGCTCTTTAGGTATTTTTCACACTCTGGCGCCGCGCCAAATATCGTAGCCGAGGCCAGGAAGAGGGTCAAGGCTGCCCGCGGGGACCGCGCACTCAAGGCACAAGTGAGAGTTCATGAGTTCGATTCTTCGTGACGGGAAACGCGCAATCCTCCCGGCTTGGAACGCCACCCATCATGCTCTCCGAAAGCTCGTCACGATCGGCCACGCTCTGGCCGACCGTAGCTTTGGGCATTGCGACGTTTGCGGTCGATCCAGCCTCTTTCTCTTTCGAAGAGAGATCATTCCTCGGCGCCTCGAGGAGATCTGGGGGTTGGCTTCGCGCACTGCCGAGGCCTTCGCTCGTAAAGAGTCTTGTCACTGCGTCTGGTGCGGAGCCAATCTGCGTGCGCGTCGGATCGCTCAGGCACTACTCGAAATCAATCCCGCTGGCCCTTCAAATCGCCGGTCCGATTCGATCGCCGCTTGGGTCCGTCGACCCGAGGTCCAGCGCCTTCGCATCGCCGAGATCAACGGGATCGGCGGACTCCACGAACGGCTCCAGGCGCTGCCGGGATTGGCCTATTCCGAGTACGAGCCGGAGGGTAAGACGGGAACCTTGGTTCAAGGCGTGCGCAACGAGAGCCTAACCGATCTCACTTATCCGGACGCGTCGTTCGACCTGGTTCTCACGTCCGAAACCCTCGAACATGTCCCTTCCCTCGACGCCGCGCTTCGTGAGATCAAGCGCGTCCTGGTTCCGGGGGGCTGGCACGTTTTTACGATCCCCTGGCTTCCGACCGTCCCGGCGACGTTCGCCCGGGCCTCCGTCGCGACGGATGGCACCATCGAGCATGAACTCCCCTTGATTCACCACCCGGGAGGCGATCTAGGGTATCCTGTATTTACGGAGTTCGGTCTCGATCTACCGATGATCCTGGAAACCGCGGGATTCGACACGACGGTCAAGTTCGGTCCCGTGACGGACGATGACGTCGCCCAAGTGTTCGTTTGCCGCAAACGTCTTTGAGCGTTCGCATCCTTCGTCATCACCCGGAATGGCTGTTCGCTCGTCGCGAGCCGTGACGAAGCGACCCTCTTCGCCTATCCCCGAGCTGCTTACCATGCTGCCTGGTCCACTCGTGTTCGTCGACGTCGATACGCAGCGCGACTTTCTCGAACCTACGGGCGCCCTCTACATCGCCGGTTCGGAGGCGATCTTGGCAAACCTCGCGCGCTTGACGGAATTCGCCCGCACGCGAGGAATCTCCGTTCTGGCGACCGCCTGCGCGCACTCGCCGGAAGACCCGGAGCTGGCGCACTTTCCGCCGCATTGTCTCGCAGGCACCGCAGGGCAACGCCGCGTTCCCGCCACACTTCGGCCCGAGAGTCGGATCCTCAGCCCAGACATGGCTTTCGAGGGTTCGATCCCAGAGCATCTGACCTTGGAAAAGCGGGAGTACGATGTATTCAGCCGTCCAGACACGAATCGTCTCGTCGCGATTTACGACCGGGACCGTCCCACGTTCGTCGTCTACGGTGTCGCGACCGACTATTGCGTCAAGGCCTGCGTTGAAGGGTTCTTGAAGCGAGATTGCCGCGTCGCGATCGTCGTCGATGCGATCTGGCCGATCGACCACGAGGAAGAGCCGGCGCTTCTCACCGACTTTGTTGCGAGGGGCGCGACCCTCCTCCTGACCGACGTGGTCTGTCAGGCGTGAAGCCTGGGAAGGAATCCGCCATTCATGCTTCCGTTTGATCGTACGTGATTCATCTCTTGCACGCAGGTTCAGCGCGATCGAGCGCCGGCGTAGAATGTTTAAAGACGACTCGCGCGAAACGCGCCGGAATGGTTGCCAGCCCCGAGATGCTTGGGAGTTCTCATGCACGACCGATTCAAGAAACGGTTCCAAGCCAATCGGAGCACCCCTCGACTTCGTCTCCAGATCGCGAAGGAAGCGGCGAGGCGAATGTACGACGTGATTGGACCGAAAGAGGGGGAGGATCCGCAAACGCTCCGAGACGCCAGCGAAAGCGCATACTACACGGCCAAGCGCAAGGCGGCCGCGGTACTTGGGCATCGCGTTCGGCCTGGCGATCTTCCTTCGGATTCGGAGGTCCGCGAGGAGGTGCTCGCGCTGGCCCGCGCGCGTGCCGGGGGGAATTTCGACGAAACCGACCTCGAGGAGCACGAAGAGCTTCCCGCCGTGGAGCAGATGGCCGATCACCTCGATCGATTCGCCATCTACAAGATGCGGCTCGAGCCGCTCGAAACGGTCAAACAAAACCCGCGCTTCCACCCCGAGGGGGATGCGCTCTTCCACAGCCTCCAGGTCTTCGAACTCGCCCTGGAAGTGCGCCCATATGATGAGGAGTTTCTCCTCGCCGCCCTCCTGCACGACGTGGGGAAAGCCATTGATCCTCAAGACCACGTCGCCGCGGCTCTCGAGGCTCTTCGGGGTACAGTCACGGAGCGCACCCTCTGGCTCATCGAGCATCACATGGATTTGGTCGAACGTCGCGAGCGGCCCCTCAGTCCTCGGGTGCGGAAAGCCGTGGAAAACTCGGAATACCTTGAGGATCTGAAGCTCCTCCGGTCGCTCGACGACGCCGGCCGCGTCCCCGGGGCACCGGTAGGCACTCTGGATCAGGCGCTGCGCTACATCCAGGGACTGGAACGCGAAGACTATCTCGAGGATTAGAGCGGATTGCGATGGGATAGCCTACGAAATCCCGGAAGATCAGAGTGAAATTCCTGGGATCTATGAGTTGGACGCACCATCAAGCGATGCCATGTAGATGGCCGTATGGGGTGGCACTGGTGGCTTGTCCACCAGTGGGCCCAGGCTGGTGCCATCCCACCGGCCTCTTGACTTCCTTCGAGCCACAGGGTCACTCCCTGGCCTGAGTGTATGCGATCCAAGCGATCACCGCTCTAGACTGGCGATTGGACGCTGTGAGTACGCCGTCGCAAAAGCCGAGGTCTTGAGCGCGCTCCCAACGTGGTCGGCACCTTGACGCCATTCTCGGAGACTCGTCCCAGCCGGCGGTCGAAAGCGCGAACCGTCAACTCGAACATGATCTTCGCGAAGGCGAGCATGAGCAGGCCCCAGACGAGCTCGATAACCCATATCGTCATTCGATTGTGCCCGCTCAAGCTTGCCAACAAGCAGATATCTCGTCCAATCCCCGAAGCCAAAGGACTCAGACCTGCGATTCCGATTATGGCGACTTCGGGATCCAATCCCATTATCAGATTTTGGTTGTCTTTGATTAGCATGTATAATGGCTCGGCCAGTAAAATAAGAAACACCGGCCAGAGAAATGCACACAAGACATAAGCCACTATGCTGAAGGCCACGGCACGTCCGACCCGGGGTATCCAGGTCGCCAGCGCCAGACCCAGGCTTGTGATCGCTGCACCCAGGGCGAGTGTCTGGCCGGCCGTGAGAATGACATAGATCACCCGGTCTCTCAGGTAGAGATCATCGACGGGAAGAATCGTACCGCCCGGGCCTCGGGTGCCCTGAAAGCCGGTGGTCGGTACGAGGAGCGCCAGCGCGAACGCTGCGAAGACGGGCAGAATCGTCAGCCAGGGGACGACTCGAAACGCCCCCCACCACTTACCGACGAGAATGGTCCGCGTAGAGAGTGGGGTCGAGAGCAAGAGGTCCAAGCTTCCGCGCACCCGCTCTTCGGCGAGAGCCGTGGGAGCACCTGCACTTACCAGCAGAAGTCCAAAACTGATCTGAAACGCATCGATAAAGGTAAGTTCCGGGATGATCAATCCCGCGCTCGCGGCCATCCCTCGATGCATGAGGATGATGACAGCTAATACCGTCATGCTCGCGGCCAAGATTAAGTAGGTACACCAAAGGAAGCGAGCGAACCTCGAGGGCCGATTTCGGTGGCATTCTCGCCACAAGACGGGACTTGGCTCGAGCTGGGGCCCGAGCCAGCGGCCTACTTGCCAAAGGCTGGAACGCGTCTTCCGCTCGGACGTTCCGTGGCCATCGCGCACGATCACGGTTCGGAGACGCCGGATCGCTACAATAAGGAGGATGGCCGATAACGCGAGGGTCGCTGCCACAAACCAGCCAACGTGTGACGTGACGGGATAGCGTGGGACGCTGTAGATCGCATACATCAAGAAGAACGGATTTGAATTGATGAGTAATTTGGGCGTGGGTCCCAAATTAATGTGCATGCCAAAGAATTCCCACATTGGGAACGCTAGCAACCACGCCGCCCAGACACATAGTACCCCCATCAATGTTTCGTGGGTTTTCTTCATCCAAAGGGAAAGAGTTAACGCAAGTGTACATCCCAGCACGGCGAGTGCTACCGAGATCACCAAGAGCATTGTGATCGCTTGGGGGTCGATGCCACCGAACAATGAGCTCAGAGCCATGACAGGGAAACTACAAAAAACCAGGCCGAGGATCGGCACCAGGCGAGCGGCGAGTTTTCCCAGGACGATTTCCGAATCGGAGAGATCGGTCACCATCATATGAAGTAAGTTGCCGCGTGCCCGATCCTGGCAAATCGCGCCTGCGGTGGCCGCGGGGGCGGCCAGCAAGACCATGAGGAGTTGGGTTGTTCCCATGATCTCGAAGAGCCATTCACCGAATTGGGAAAGGATGCCCACGGTGACGATGCCATGATTCGAGGTGAGGCTGCCGATCGACCATGAGGTGATCGTGATACAGAACAGGAGGGCCAGACCAAAGAAGAACCGCGCCGCGTATCCATGCCACTTGCGCGCGTTGACCATCCATTCGACCCGGAAAACAGGTCCCAAACCTACGTGGTTGTGCATGGAATCATTCCCTTGATGCCAATCCACAAAGATTCCCGAACGTGTCTGATGGTAGTATGAGACTCGATCGGAGAGTACACAAGGCCCGAGCGATTCCGGAATGGGGCAGACTGAACTGCTTGGAACGCTGTTCTCTGTCGGACTCCTTTCCGGTCAGTTATCCCCTCGTCCTTTGAGAAGCATTGTGGAGAGCATGAGCGTGTCCTCGATTGTCAAGTCGCTGACCTTCTTTGTTCTGGCCGGACTCTGCGAAATCGGAGGAGGGTACCTTCTTTGGCTCTGGCTTCGCCATGGCAAGAGTGCCTGGCTGGCCGTCGTCGGAACCGCCGTGCTCTTCTTGTATGGCGTGATCCCGACGCTCCAGCCCGCCCCCTTCGGCCGGGTCTATGCGGCCTACGGTGGTGTGTTCATCGTGCTCTCGCTCCTCTGGGGGTGGAGGGTCGACGGGACTGTCCCCGACCGCATCGACATCATCGGCGGGCTGATCGCGCTGGTCGGGGTCGCGTTCATGATGTACTGGCCACGAGGGGCTTGAATTCGTTTTGAGGCTGAACCGGACAGGAAATCAGCCGGGAGGAGCCTCGAATTCGCCAAGTGGTGTTGACCCGAACGGCAGGTTGGCTAGATTACCGGCATCCTCGCACCAGGAGGGAACGGAGGCGAGGGACATGCGAAAGGATCTCGCCGTCTTGGACCAGCGTGACCCCAAAGCCCTGCGCCGGCGACGCCGCCGGATCGTCATCCTCGCCGTTCTGGGAATTCTCGGAGTGGGACTCACGGCGGTATTCCGGAACCCGCTTTTCGCGGGGAATTTCGGCGTCGTCGTTCGCGATCGGGTCTATCGCTCCGCGCAGCCCAACACCAATCTCAGCGAGCTGGTCGAAAGCTATCGTCTGGCCTCGATTCTCAACCTCCGAGGGGGATCTCCCTCGGATCCCTTCTATGCGAACGAAGTGCGTGTCGTTCACGACCAGAAGGTCGATTTCTACGACTTCCCGATGAGCGCCACCAGACGCCCCACCCGCCGAGAGCTCCTGACGCTCCTCGACCTCTTCTCGCGTTGCCGATACCCCTTGCTGATCCATTGCAAATCGGGCGCGGATCGAACCGGCCTGGCCAGTGGTCTCTACCTCCTCTCACAGGCAGCACATTCGCCCAAAGAAGCCGTCGCCGCCTTTTCTCTCTACTACGGTCACGTTCCCCTGGGAGGGACTGCGCTCCTTCACGCCCCTTTCGTCGAATACGAGCACTGGTTGAAGGAGAGGCATCTCGAACACAGCCCCGAGCGATTTCGGAGCTGGGTCGAGTGCGAGTACCAGCCGGAGGAGACCTCCTCGACTTTTCAACCTCTCGTTCCTGGCCCCCGCTCGCCAAACCTGAAACTCTCGCTTCAGTGGTCAAGACGCATCCGCAGACCCGGAGCGGTCACGATCCACTGATGAGCAGGTCGGCAGCGCCTCCCTCGACGTCGCTTGGGTAACACCGAGGACGGATCTCGGCAGGCCAGGTTGCGGTCGGATCCCATGAGAGCAGTTTGCGATGGAATCGCGTACAAAGTCACGGAAGACCGTCGTGAAATCTGTGGAGTTTATGTGTTGAACACACCATAAACCGATGCTCTGTAGAGTAGCCACCCGCAGAGCCTCTTCTCGGCCCTTGAGCCACGTGGTGACTTTCCGGCTTTCGTGTGTCCTATCCGAGTGAAATCCGCTCTGGACGATCGCTCTCAAAGGCTGGACATTTCCGGTCACCGTTGTTTATCTAAGAGTTTGGAAAGACGCGTCGATTTCGCGCGACTCTTGAACGGCAGGCCATGGCCTGTCGAGGCTCTTGCGAACGGCCTCGGCAAGCCAAGGCTTGCCCTGCGAAAACGAACTACCAGCGGAGCTCATCAGTGCGAGCGCGGTTCCAAGCGAGGCGAGGCTTTACCCCGGCCGATGTGATCGTGGTCGTGGTGATTCTCGCTCTGTTCCTCCTGTTCCTTATGCTGATGCTCCCTCGTCGGCGAGAGTCCGCACGGCGGCTTTCGTGCCAACAGAATTTGATGCAGATCGGTGTTGCGCTCGTGCTCTACGACCAGGACGAGACTCACCTCCCCGTCGTTCCCGAACTGGGGGCCGGGGCAGGTCAGCGCGGCAGTAGTCCTCTCAAGGCTCTGCTCGAGACCTTGGCGCTCTCCGATTTCTCGGAGCTTGCCGTCACCAAGACTCCTCGAAAGAAGTCCGCAGGCGTCCCCGTCAAAGAGCAGCCCGTTCGCGGCTTTATTTGCCCGAGCGATCCCAACGCCAAGGCCGGTTATTTTCGGGCCCCGATCAGCTACCGAGCGAATGCCGGTTCGACGCCCGACGGCCGCGACGGGGTCTTTTCTCCCGGACGCTCGCTTCGCCTCGCAGCGATCGAGGATGCTGACGGGCTTGGTTTCACGGCAGCATTCTCGGAACGCCTTGCGGGGAACAACCAGCCCGAGAGTCGGCTGGAGAATTATGCAATCGCCCCCGGACCACTCGGTGCCGGCGGATGCCCGGCCGGACTCTCCACCTGGCGAGGGGACGCAGGGGCCTCCTGGTTCGTCGCCGACTGGCAATCAACACTCTATAACCATGCGTTGACGCCAAACGCTCGCCCCTCATGCCTGTCTCAAGGCGCGGCTACAGCCTACATGGGGGCGTCGAGCGGCCATCTTGGCGGGGCGAACGTCCTGCTCTTCGATGGGAGTGTGAGGTTCTACTCCTCGGGAGTTGATCCGAAGGTCTGGAAGGAGTTGGCAACCCCGGGGCTGACGACGCCAGGGCAGGGGGCTCCGTGAAAGTGTGGCCTGCTGTTTGGGGTCTCGGAGGGGCTCGTCACCGCGACTTCCGGGAGTTCAAGCGGATCAACTGGAGTGAGTTGACCATCCGCACCCACCGCACACGCTGAGGATCGCCGGGGACGATGAGCCGCGCCGGCCCTTGGTTTTCGCCGAGCGGTTTGCCATCGCGCTCAAACGCGAGGAGGAACCGCTCCCCTTTGGGATCCATGGCGACCGCCGTCGCGGCGAGAACGGCTTGATAGCCGTCCGTTGCACCGACGACGAGCACCGTGTCTGAGAGCGCCCGGAGTTCGACCATCTGATTCTTGCCTGGCAATTGAGTCTTGATCAGGTGGGCAAGGGGGATGCCTGCGTAAACCGTCGTCTTCCCCTGCTCGACGACCGAAACCTTAACCTGGGGAAGCTTCTTCCAGGCTTCAAGATCCCACGAAATGTCTTCCGCGGAGACCGTGATCTCGGTCGGTGCCAAAGTGATCAGAAACGAGGCGATCAGAGCGGGGATCATGATTCGGACTCAACTCCAGGAGGCTGTTTCGTGGTGAAGATGGATCCACATCGAAGCGGAACCACGGAAAAGACGGAAGCTCACGGAAAGGGAACGATTCCCGGAACCCACGATCGAAGGATCCGGCAGAAGGCCAACGCGTGCCATGCCGAATTCTCGATCCGTGGGAATCCGTCTCATGCAAAGACGTTCTGTCCTCGTGATTTTCCGTACTTTTCGTGGTTCGCGAAGGATTTCGTCTTCCGTTTTCGAGTGATAGTCCAGCGTGAACCGCTCAGGCGCCGAACTTCTGGAGGCGGCCGGCGTGGGCGAGGGCCAAGGGGAGCAAATCCTTCGCCAGGAATTGTCCCAGACCACCTTGAAGCGCGGGACGCTCGCCGAACGTCGTGACCAGGTCGGGACGCACGGTGGCCGGAGCCCAGAGCAAGGTCGGCACAGGATGGAAGCTGTGCGACTTCATCCGACTTGGGGTCGAGTGGTCGCCCGTGACGATCAAGACGTCCGGATTCAAGGCGCGGAGCTTGGGAATCTGGGCGTCCAGGTCCTCGATCACCGCGACTTTCCTGGCGAAGTCACCGTCTTCGCCGGTGCTGTCGGTGTATTTGTAGTGGATGAAGAAGAAGTCGTACTGGCTCCAGTTTTCACGAGCCACCTCGACCTGGTCGGCAAGCGTCTTGCCGGGCTCGACGACGGTCATCCCGACCAACCGAGCCAGGCCGCGATACATCGGGTAGACCGCGATCGCAACCGGCTTGATCCCGTAGACATCCTCCATGGTGGAGATCTTCGGGAAGTTGGCGAACCCACGAAGCATCAGGAAGTTGGCGGGACTTTCGTCCTTGAGAATCGCTTTGGCCTGTCGGAGGAACTCGGCCGCGACGCGGGCCGTCTTCTCCGACGCGGCGTCACCGGCCTTGGGCTCGAGGGTATGGAGGCCGGTGGACAGGGGATCGGTGTCGCAGACGTTTTCGCCGAGTCCTTCGCCGCGGAACCGGACCACCAGACGATATTCACGCACCGGTTCGACCAGGGTTTCGACCCCATCGATCTTCACCGCTCCGCGAAGCTTCGCCACGAGCTTTTCGCAGACTTCGGTCGGAATCCGCCCTGCGCGGCGGTCGGTGACCCTTCCCTCGGCGTCGATCGTGCAAAAATTGCCGCGGATCGCCACATCCTTGGGTCCGACCTCAACGCCGATGCCAAGCGCCTCGAGCACGCCTCGGCCGATGTCGTGCTTGAGCGGATCATATCCAAAGAGACCGAGGTGTCCCGGTCCTGATCCGGGGGTGATCCCAGGGGCAACGGGAGTGCTCAGACCAACGGTTCCCTCACTGGCCAGAGCGTCCAGATTGGGCGTCTTTGCGGTCTCGAGCTCGGTCTTTCCACCCGGTTCGATCGGGAGACCTCCAAGGCCGTCGGCCACGAGCAACACGATCTTGGTCTTGCTGGGTTCCCGAAGCTGACGAATCAGATCATGCATCGACATGAGGCTCTTTCCTGAAGAATCGAACGCAGGCGACGTTGACAGGGCTTTTGCCCCAGGCTGACTTTCTCATTGGGTATCCGATGCCAGCAGCCAGTGCAAGGCCGGATCAAGAATCGCGCGGTCTGGCGGTCTGGCCGTGGTGCTGGCCTTGGACACTTTGCCGTCGCGCGCGACCTGGAGAGCGATCAGGGAGCTTTGTCGGTCTTTGGCTGCGAGGGCTGGTGATTGACTTTTTCGGTCTTCTTGGCGCGAAGGGCTGCCTCGAGCAACGTTTCGGTGAGATCCGAGGAAAAGCCCTCCACGATCGCCACGTCGACTCCGCGGCGCCGGATGGCATAGGTGGGCCCTTGCGCTTTCGGTTGTGCCGGCTCCGGATTGGCTTCGAGCGGGGGGAGCGTAGTTTCCATTTTGGACGACTGATAAGTCGCATAGTGCTTCGCGAATTTCTGGGCGTCGGCCTCGCGATCCCAGGTGGTGAGCCAAACCAGCCCCAGGCGATTCCCAGGCGCCTCGAAGACGGCGAAGTGGTCGCCGTCCCACCCGGTGACCGCGGCTTTGCCGCCGTGTCGTCGCAGCATGACCCCGAGTTGCATCTCCCCGACGACATTCCGGCCAACTTCCGTCCAACCCTCACCCGGTTCGAGAGGACCGAGGTCGATGTCCATGGGAAGGTCCGGCTCCGCGCGAAACTTCTCGGGGTGGAGGATTTGCTCGGTCGAGAGCGGAGGATTGCGGTAGGCGTCGTTGATGGCCTGCCAGCCTCCGTCGTTCGTCAGGCGAGCGCAGAAGACCAGGCCGCGCAGGTAGGGGAAGATCATCGTTTCCGAGAGAATCACGGGGGCTTCTCTGAGGCTGGCCCCGCCCGCCAGAGGCATGAACGGGATCATGAGGCTGAAGACCCGATCCAGCCGTGCTGCGGGAACATCGCGAACGATCGATCCGTTCCAGTCCTCCATCTGGGCGCCGATCATCGTCAGGGTCGCTTCCCCTTCGATCAGCGCGGAAAGAGCCAGATCGCGATCGTCGTCATGTTTGGCCTGGTTCTGGAGTGAGTCCAGATCGAAGTTCTGATCCGCCAGGGCATGAGTCAACTCATGCGCGATCACCGTCTTATTCTCGTCCTTGTCGAATCCGTCTTTTTTCCCCAGCAGTCGCTCCAAGAAGGTCGGAGACTTCTTGACCTTCTCCTCGGGTTCCTTGATCAAGTGCATCGTCTTGGTCTTGGTGTCGTAAAACGCAGCGATCTCCTCGGAGTAGACCTTGATCATGGTCTCCTTCAGGTTGAAATCGCGGGGGAGCAACCCCAAGACCTTCATGCCGAGTTCATTCGCCCGGAACTCGGCCGGCGTCAACTCCGTATCAATTTCCTTCTTGAGAAGCGAACTCATATCTTTACGAGCGGTGACGTCTCGCTTCACCTCGTGCTTGAACCGGATCTTGCGCATTCCAGGCAAGAGTTGTTCAAAGGCTCGCTTGTAGCGGATGATGGCTTCGTTGGGATCTCCTTGATCCGCCAGGTCGTCCCCCTCGGAGAGAAGCTTGGCTCCGGTCCGGGGGTCGGCGTCCAAATCCGCGACGGCAGGCGAACCCGAGAAGACGACCGCCAGGGCGGCCAACAGAAGGGATGAGTGCGACAAACGCATGGACGAGCCTCTCGAAACGCGGCGCGTGAGCTGAGGTCGGAACAGAGACCCCACTCTCACTATTTTGCTCGCCTCTGAGGCTGTGGACCAGAGGGAGCCACCGCGCGGTGAGCCGGTTTTGACGCCTCCGAAACATTCTTCGACCGGGAGGCAGCCGTTCGAGGCGGATTGACGGGGAAGGCCAGGAGAATCCTCGCCGCGAAAACCCAGACCTCGTCAGGGTCGCGTGGTCCTGAAGGCGTATGCATCGTTGAATGAACATCATTGGCGAGGAATTCGAGGATATTGGGTTCGGGGAGTCCCAGTCTTCGCATCATCTCGATTTTCGATTGCCGACCGAGACGACCGTGCGTTCGCAGCAGCGTGGTCCCGACAGCATCACGGATCTCGGGTAGCGCGGTCCGACCATACTGGTCGCAGAGCGACTCGATCTGAGGTCCGGCGGCTTTGCCCGCGAGCTTCAAGATCTTCCTCAGATCCGAATGGAACGGCCCCCGATTCTGCTGAGCAACGCGTCGCGATGCTTCGATCTGGTCGATCCGGCGGGGAGGCTTGGCCTGTTGGAACTTGCGGAGTTCCGCCGCTTTCTGGGCGGCTTCGCGGCGAATATCGGCTTCGACCTCTTCTTTCGTGATCTTATGCGGCTCTGCTTTTGGCTGAGGAGGTGGTTCTGTATCCGGTTGTTCGCTCTCGGGCTTCGCGGTGTCCTTTTCCGCGTGGTCGAGGGGATCCAACGAGGGCACGGAACTGGACGCTTCCTTGACCAGGTCGGATCGCCGCGGTCTTTCCGCCGGCGGTTTTTCCTCGGCAGGAGAATCGGCTGGGGGCGAAGTCGTGGGCTGGTCGGCCTTCAGCGACGAAGCGACGACGCGGCTATCGTTTGGCAACTCCTCGGTATGGCTTTTCGTCGCGGTGTTTTCTGGGCGCGTCAGCGATGTCGCGATGGCGGCGTCTGGGAGTGGTAGGGGAACCGGCACTTTGACCGCGCGTGTTTCCAGGCGAGCGATGATCGGGGCCTGAGCCGGAGGAACGGCGACGGCAGACTCCTTCGTCTCGGTCGATTTTGGCTTTGGTAGCGACGTCGGTACTGATGCCAGCGATCGAATCGGCGTTTGCTTTTGGTAAGACAATATGCCCAGGGCGAGAATCACGATGAAGGCCGGCGGTAAGAGCATCGACGACAGGTTACGACCGTTGGTCTTGACGACCACGATCGAGGGTGCGTCGGTCGAATCCTCCTCGTCTTGAGGACGGGGCGCCTGCTTCCTGTTGTCGCGCATAACCAGACCTCGCCGATGATGTTGTCAAGCTTTCGAAGGCGAATACAGAATAACGAGATCCGCCCTCAAGCTCCCCCTCCGACTCCCGACCCTCGTACCGTTTGTCCGTACGGATCCAGGAGTTTCTCGATTTCTTCGGCTGTGGGATAGCTCCCTTTCTTGTTGAGCGTCTCTGCCGATGCCGGCGCGCCTAGCTCCGACTCGATCTCTTCAGGGGTCTTTCCGACCAAGCCGAGTGCGAGTTCGCGGACGTTGATGTTCTCGTGGTAGGCTTTCTTCGCGATCGCGGAAGCATTGTCGTAGCCTATGCGCAACGCCAGCGTCGTGCACATTGCCAAGCTTCGCTCGATCGACGTCTGACAACGCTCTGTGTCGGCCTCGATCCCGACGACTCCGTCGACAGAGGAGTTCGTCAGATACCTTCCCGCATCCACGCATTTCTCGGCGAGGTGTTCGGCCGCATTCACCAGGAGGTCGACCGACTGGAGCAGGTTGTATCCCAGAATGGGCATCATCACGTTGAGGTCGAAGTTGGAGCCCAGTGCATTCGCCCAAGCAATGGTGGCATCGTTGCCGACAACCTGAGCGGCCACCATCATGACGGCTTCAGGGATGACCGGATTGACCTTCCCTGGCATGATCGAACTGCCCGGCTGTAATTCAGGAATGCGGATCTCCCCGATTCCACAACGTGGACCGGAGGCAAGCCAGCGAATATTGTTGGCGATATTCGACAGGCTGATCGCGATGGTCTTGAGCGCCCCCGAAGCCTCGACGGCTGCGTCTCGGTTGGCCATCGCCTCGAAACTGTTACTGGCTGGGCGCAGAGTGAGACCCGTCGCCTGGCTCAGGGCCGCCGCCATTCGTTGGGGAAACTCGGCGTGGGTGTTGATGCCGGTTCCCAGAGCCGTGCCGCCAATCGCGAGTTCCGCGAGCGAGTCGGAACAGCCGGCGAGCCGCTTCACGCCATGCTCGACCTGGGCCGCGTAGCCGGAGAACTCCTGACCCAGCCGGATCGGAACCGCGTCTTGAAGGTGGGTCCGGCCGATCTTCACGATCGAATCGAATGCCTTCGCTTTGGCCTCGAGGGCAGTTTGGAGAACCTTGAGCGTGGGGATGAGCCGTTTTTGGATCCCCTCCAAGGCGGCGACGTGGATGGCTGTCGGGATCACGTCGTTCGACGACTGTCCCATATTCACGGCGTCGTTGGGGTGAACCGGCGAGCGGCCGCCGCGGACTCCGTTGTTGAAGTGTTCGTTGGCGATCCCCGCGATCACCTCGTTGGTGTTCATATTCGTCGACGTGCCGCTACCGGTCTGGAAAACGTCGACGATGAATTGGTCGTCGTGGAGTCCGTCGATGACGGTCTGAGCCGCGTTGGCAATCTGCGCACCAAGGGCGGGAGGCATGAGGCCGAGGTCCATGTTCACCTGGACCGCGGCCTTCTTGATCAATCCGAGTGCCCGGATCAGCGTCCGAGGAGCACGGAGGGGACTGATCTGGAAATTGCGCCGCGCCCGTTCGGTTTGCGCCCCGTAGTAGGCCTCGACCGGGACTTCGAGTTCCCCCATCGAGTCTTTTTCTACACGCATGTTGGCCAAAGCTAGTCTCTCCAATTCGGTGAGCTTCAGACCGGAGTCGGCGATTGATGGTCAGTTAAGAAATGTCCGTACCACCCTGCCTTTTTGGGCGGGCCAGGGCCCGTCCTGCGGGAACGAATCCCGAGGCATGGCTCCTAGGGAATCTCGGACTTTACGTTCCTGACGCTCTCCAAAGTACGCCGAATCACAACGAGACGAACTCCGAGTCGGTGAGGTACTGGTTTCCTCGCGGTTCGGAACTCTTTAGGTGGTTCGTCCATCAAGTTGCTTTCCCGTAGGGTGGGCACTGCCCACCAATCTCATGGGTTCGACCAGGGGTCAATCTCTGGTGGGCAGTGCCCACCCTACAAGAAAGAGACTTGCCGGATGCTCCAGTAAGATGCTGTCCGGATGAGGGTTCGTCATGTGGAATCAGGAAAGGCGGGTGGCCGGGGAGGAGCGCAGCGACGCCCCGGGATGAGCCTTGGCCGATCCCCGGGGCGTCGCTGCGTTCCTCCTCGGCCACCCACACGACATATTTTTGCATCAGTGATCGCTTTCCGGATAGTCTCTAACACCGACCTGGTTACCCCTGGTTTTGGCTCTACGAGCCTAACCCGGATTATTCATGACGGTTGTCCTAGTTAACGGAACAGCTTACAGGACTCCGAGTTCGGTCCAGCGTAAACTGGGTCACTGTTTGGGTAAGATCGGCCACAAACGACCCAAAGGA
>Ga0153954_1000374_pt1 | contig 37062 bp, 36 predicted proteins | sample TSFL038MetaG_FD_102277 | JGI IMG/M metagenome (GOLD analysis project Ga0153954, IMG submission 102277) | Attine ant fungus gardens microbial communities from Florida, USA - TSFL038 MetaG | ecosystem: Host-associated > Fungi > Mycelium > Unclassified | place: USA: Florida, Wekiwa Springs State...
AAACGCTGATGGAACCGTTTTCCATCCATTTAGGGTCCATTTTCATCCATTTATCGAAGCGCCGGACAGCCGGAAAAGCCCGTCGCGTCGGGGTTTTGGACCATCGACGTTCAAAAACTCCAATTAAAAATGGCGTAAATGGTCGAAATGGTCGGGCCTTCGCGCGACGCGCTTTCAGCGACGACAGATGACGTGCCGGATCGGAGAGAGGAATAAGATAGCCCGATGGCTCCAGCGGCGGCGGCGGAACAACGGCTCCTTAGAATCTCGATTGGCGTGACGGTCGGGGTCTCGGCGTTCGGCGTCGTGTTCGGGCTGCTGTCGGGCTCGCTCTCGATCATGTTCGACGGCATGTTCGCCGCCATCGACGCGGCGATGTCCGGCTTGGCGCTGTTCGTCTCGCGGCTGGTGACGCGCGAGGTCGATCGCCGCTTCCAGTTCGGCTACTGGCACATCGAACCGATGGTGCTGGCTTTCAACGGCGGCACCCTGATGCTGCTTTGCGTCTACGCCTTCGTGAACGCCATCGACAGCTTCCTGGCGGGCGGCCGGCCGCTCGCCTTCGATTGGGCGATCGCCTACGCCGTGATCGTCTGCCTGGTCTGCTTCGGCATGTGGTTCTACGAACGACAGGCGAACCGGCGTATCGGCTCGGACTTCGTGCGCCTCGATGCGCAGAGCTGGCTGATGTCGGCCGCGGTCACCACCGCGCTGCTCTTCGCCTTCGCCGTGGCGACCGCGATGCAGTTGACGCGGTTTGCGCAGTACACCCCCTATGTCGATCCGCTGGTGCTGTCGCTGCTGACGCTCGGTCTCGTCTTCGTGCCGATCCGCACGGTGCGTCGCGCGCTCACCGAAATCCTGCTGATCACGCCGTCCGATCTCGACGAGCATGTGCGCGACGTCATGAAGAAAGTCGTCGCGGAGTATGGTTTCAAGTCCTTCACCAGCTACGTCGCCAAGGTGGGACGCGCGCAGTTCATCGAGATCCATATCGCCGTGGCTCCCGACATGCGGCTCGACAGCGTGGTCACTGTCGACGCGATCCGCCGCGAAATTGCCGAAGCCATCGGCGATGAGAGTCCGCAGCGCTGGCTCACCGTCGACTTCACCGCCGATCCGAGATGGCTTTGAGACCCCCTTGCCGGGTTTGACCTTTTGGCGGGATGATCCCATTTCAATGAGGTCGAAGGACCCCCGAACAGATGTATGTCGCTACAACCCGTGCCATCAGCGTGACGGTAAAACCGCAATATCTGCCCGATCAATCCGATCCGGGAAAATCGCAGCATGTCTGGGCGTATCAAGTCCGCATAGAGAATAGGGGTGATATCGCGGTGCAGTTGCGCAGCCGGCACTGGAAGATCACCGACGGGCTCGGCCGTCGCCAGGAAGTGAAGGGACCGGGCGTCGTCGGCAAGACACCGCGACTCCGCCCGGGCGAAGTCTTCGAGTACACTTCCGGCACTTCGCTCTCGACGCCATCCGGCTTCATGGGCGGGTCGTATCAAATGGTGAGCGAAACGGGCGAGAATTTCGACATCGAGATCCCGACTTTCTCGCTCGACACACCAGGCGGGGCACGACAGCTTAACTGACCGGATATCGTCGCAGAGGACTACGATGAACAAGCAGCTGAAGAGGAGCGAGCTCGTTTCGCTTGCCACCGGCGTGGAGCGGCCGTCGCGTGCGGAGGCCGAGGCGGCCGTGCGCACGCTGATCCGCTGGGCCGGCGACAACCCGGACCGCGAGGGTCTCGCGGGCACGCCGGACCGGGTCGTCCGCTCGTACGAGGAGTTCTTCGCGGGCTACGACGAGGATCCGCGCGAGACGCTGCGGCGGACCTTCGAGGAGGTCGAGGGCTATGACGAGGTCGTGGTGCTGCGCGACATCCGCCTCGAATCCTATTGCGAGCACCACATGGTGCCGATCATCGGCAAGGTCCATATCGGCTACCTGCCGGACAAGCGCGTCGTCGGCATCAGCAAGCTGGCGAGGGTCGTCGATTCCTACGCCAAGCGCCTGCAGATCCAGGAGAAGCTCACGGCGCAGATCGCCAACACCCTGCAGGAAGTGCTGCAGCCGCGCGGCGTCGCCGTCGTGATCGAGGCGGCGCACCAGTGCATGACCACGCGCGGCGTGCACAAGTCCGACGTCGCCATGGTGACCAGCCGGATGCTGGGCGCCTTCCGCGACAACGGCGAGACACGCCGCGAATTCCTGACCATGATCGGTCGCACGCCTGCCTAATCCTGGCGTTTAATCCGTATGTTGGAGTTGTCTTTTGGCCGGAGAGATCGTCGCCCCCGTCGAAATGCTGCGACGCCTGATCGCGTTCGACACCACCTCGCGTAACTCGAACCTCGAGCTGATCGACTACGTTCAGCAATACCTGAAAGGCCACGGCATCGATTCGAAGCTGGTGCCGAGCGACGACGGCAAGAAGGCCAACCTGTTCGCCACGGTCGGACCGATGGTGAAGGATGGCGTCGTCCTGTCGGGCCACACCGACGTCGTGCCGGTCGACGGCCAGCCCTGGGATACCGATCCCTGGACGCTGACCCTCAAGGATGACGGCAAATACTACGGCCGCGGCACCTGCGACATGAAGGCGTTCTACGCCATCGCGCTCGCGATGCTGCCGACGCACTTCCTGAAGGCCAGCCTCAAGAAGCCGATCCACTTCGCCCTGTCGTACGACGAGGAAGTGGGCTGCATCGGCGCTCACTCACTGGCCGCGCGCATGGCCGCCGAAGTGCCGCGTCCGCGCGCCATCATCATCGGCGAGCCGACCATGATGACGGTCGTCCATGCGCACAAGGGCGCACAGATGTACGTCACCAAGTTCACCGGCTTCGAGGCGCATTCCTCGATGACCCATCTCGGCGTCAGCGCCATCCATTTCGCTGGCGAGTTCGTACATTACCTGAACACGGTGCAGGACGAACTCGACAAGCAGTTCCCGCCGACCAGCGAGTTCACGCCGCCAATGCCGACCTTCAATGTCGGCACCATCGTGGGCGGCACCGCGGGCAACATCCTGGCCCGCGAGTGCGAGGTGCTGTGGGGCTATCGCGAGCTGCCGGACCGGCCGCTGACGGCGCTGGGTGACCGCGCGCAGAAGTGGCTGAAGGAAGAGCTGCTGCCCAGGATGAAGGCCAAGCACCCGTCGGCCGAGATCGCGACCGTCGTGCGGTCCTCCACCATCGGTTTCTCGCCGGACGGCAACGACGAAGCCAAGGCGCTGGCGCGCACCTGGTCGGGCTCCAACACCGTGGGCAGCGTGGTCTACGGAACCGAGGCCGGCATCTTCAAGAAGACGCTCGGCGTGCCGACCGTCGTCTGCGGTCCGGGCGACATCGCCCAGGCTCACCAGCCCAACGAGTTCATCCTGGCGAGCCAGATCGAGGCTTGCGAAGGCTTCATGACGCGTATGGTTGAATGGGCCAGCCGCGATTAGCGGCTGGCGCCGTCCTGATCCTTCTGCTGGGCCTGCTTCTGGCCGCTTGCGCCGCGCGCACGTCGGTGCCGCGGCTGGCCGGCGGTCCGGTGCCGCCGCACGGCATCTACTACGATTTCTCCTATGCCGACGCGGCGGCCGCGCAGGGCTTCACCGAGGCCGTTGTGTCCGGGCAACTCGAGGACACGATCCGCAACATCAATGCGATGGGCTTCAGCCGTGTCCATATCTGGTTGAACGACCAGCCGCCCTCGAACGCGCGCCTCGTTCCCTGCGGTGACCTGAGCTACACGACCATCGGCCTCCAGGGCCGCGGGATCGTGCAGCGCCTGCAATGGCCGCCCAATCTGCTGCGTGCCTTCATCGAGCGGCTGCGCGCCGATCACAAGACTCCCGTGCTGACCTTCAGTCCTTATATCCCGTCGGCTGCGTATATCGATTCGCTGGCCACGCCCGACGGCCCGCTCGCCATCGCCCGGCAATATCCCGGCACCGAGGTCGAGCTGGATATGGAAGAGAACTTCACGGAGAAGTTGATTCCGACACAGTGCGGTCCGCTGCTGCCGATGCAGGCTGCCGAGACGGCGCTGTGGCGACGCATCCGCGCCAGCGCGCCCCGCACACCGCTTGGCGTCTCGACGACGCCGTATCGCATCGCCGACCATCTCGAGCTGATCCGTCACGCCGACTGGTTCGTGCCGCAGCTCTACGGCAATGCCCGTGAAGGCGCCTACGATTCGAACCAGCTGCTCGAGCAGTTCGAGGGGGTGAAGGTCGCTCTCAAGAGCGCGCCGGTGAAGATCTGGCTCGGGCTCGGCGTGCATGGCTCGCTGCGCGAGGATCCGGCGGGTGGCACCGTGCTCTTCCGGTCCATCCAGTTCGCCGCTGCCCAGGATCGGCGGCAGGTGGCGGGCTTCGTGTTCTGGTCGCGCCGCACGATCGTGCGCGAGGGCGCGGCGCCTTACCTGACGTGCCTGCTGGCCAGTCTTTCGACGACGGACACCTGTCCGCACTAGGTCGCTTCGACCGGGGGGAAACGATGAAGATCAAGAGCTACGAGATTTTCCGCTGCGACGCGGGATGGCGCACCTTTTCCTTCCTGAAACTGACGACCGACACTGGTCCCGTCGGCTGGTCGGAATACAACGAGAGCTTCGGCAGTCCGGGCCTCTCGGGCGTGATCGAGAACCTGATGACGAGCGTCATTGGCATGGATCCGATGGAGCTCGAGCTCGTGAATGCGGTGCTCGCCACCAAGTCCACCCAGTCGCGCGGCGGCGTGGTGCGCCAGGCGATCGCCGCCATCGAGAACGCGCTGCTCGACATCAAGGGCAAGGCGCTGGGCGTGCCGGTCTATCAGCTTTTCGGCGGCAAGCTGCGTGACCGCATTCCGGTCTACTGGTCCCATTGCGGCTCCTACCGCATGCGCAATCCGGACATCGTCGGCACGCCGCCGGTGAAGAGCTACGAGGACATGATGAAGGTCGGCGAGGAGGTCCGCCGGCGCGGCTTCACCGCCTGCAAGACCAATATCGCGATCGAGGTCGACGGCAAGCTGCGCGCCTATCGGCCGGGCTTCGTCGTCGGCAAGGGCTTTCCCGAGCGCAACTGGGATGCCTTCATCGCCCGCAGCGCCGCCCGGACCGTCGAGGCCTTCCGCCAGGGCGTCGGGCCCGATATCGGCATCATGCTCGACACGAATTTCCATTTCCGCACCGAAGGCTTCAAGCGCATCGCCGAGGCGGTGGGACCGGCCAGGCTCACCTGGCTCGAACTGGATGTGCACGATCCAAAGTCGATCGCCCTCATCCGCCGCGACTCGCCCTGTCCGATCGCGTCGGGCGAGACCTTGCTCGAGCGGCGCGACTTCCGGCCCTATTTCGAGAACTATGCCTTCGACACGGCCATCGTCGACGTGATCTGGAACGGTTTCTACGAGTCGCTGAAGATCGCGGCCTTCGCCGACGTCTACGAGGTGAACGTGGCGCCGCATAATTTCTACGGCCATCTCGCCAGCGCCATCAGCGCGCACTTCTGCGCGGCCGTGCCGAACTTCCGCATCATGGAGATCGACATCGACGGCGTGCCGTGGCGCGACGAGATCGTCGACAATCCGGCGGTCTTCGAGAACGGCGACTACATCCTGCCCAAGGGGCCGGGCTGGGGCGTCGAGCCCAACGAAGCGGGCCTGCGCAAGCACCCACCCAAGACGTACAACGTCGCGATGTAGTCAGGCCGCCGAGTCGTAGATGCGGTCGAGGTCGTCGTCGTCGTAGGTGTATTCGGTCGAGCAGAACTCGCATTTCACCGACACGCGGCCGCTCTTGTCGCGCAGATCGTCGAGCTCCTCGCGCCTGATCGCGCGCAGCACGCGGTCGATGCGTCCACGGCTGCAGCGGCAGCGTGCGGTGAAACGGCGGCGCTCGAACTGCCGCGGCTTCTCCTGGTGGAAGAGGCGATAGAGCAAGGTCTCGGCCGGCAGCGCGGGATCGAGCATCTCGTTGTCCGTTGCCGAGGCCATCAGGATCACCGCCTTGCGCCAGTCGTCCTCGCGCTGCTCGAGGTCGATGTCCATGCGACCGGCATCGAACTCGGGCATCTGCTGCACCATCAGGGCCGCCGCCTGCCAATGCGCCGTGCCGCCGGTCTCGCTCCGCCGTGCGGCGATCTTGATGCCCGTCGGTAACTGCTCGGACTGGCGGAAATAGGTATGCGCACAGTCGGACAAGGTCGCGCCTTCGAGCGGCACCACGCCCTGGTAGCGCTCGGTGTGCTGGCCCTGATCGACGGTGAAGGCGAGGCGGCCGCGGCCGAACAGCTTCGGGACATAGCCTTCGGGGGCGTCGCTGTTGCCCGCGCCCAGCGCCACCGCGAGCTTCCAGCTGTCGAACTGGGCGTAGCCGCGTAGCGCGCCGTCGGTCGTGAGGTCGGTCACCAGCAGGCGGATCGGTCCGTCGCCGGTGATCTGCAGGGTGAAGATGCCGTCGTACTTCAGCGATGTCGCGAGGCAGGCGCAGAGCACCATGGCCTCGGCGAGCGGCCGCGCCACGGCCAGCGGATAGCCGTGGCGCTCGATGATGGCGTCGAGCGTCGGTCCCAGCCGCACCAGCCGGCCGCGCACGCCCAAGGCATCGAGTTGGAAGGGCAGGGCGGCGTCGGAAGCTCTCGGGTCTTCCGACGACCCGCTCACGACAAGCACCAGGCGAGGATGCTCTTCTGCGCGTGCAGGCGGTTCTCCGCCTCGTCGAACACCACCGACTGCGGCCCGTCGATCACGTCGGCGGTGACTTCCTCGCCGCGATGCGCGGGCAGGCAGTGCATGAAGATGGCGTCCGGCTTGGCGAGCTTCATCAGGTGCTTGTCGACCTGATAGCCGCGCAGCAGGTTGTGGCGTCGCGCGGCGCTCGGGCTCTGCGGATCCTCGTCGCCCATCGACACCCAGGTGTCGGTGACGACGCAGTCAGCGTCCTTCAGCAGCTTCTCGGGATCGTGCCCGATGGTGATGCGGCCCTTCGACTTCTCGGCCCAGTCGACTACGTCCTGCGGCGGCGTCAGCTCGCTGGGGCAGGCGATCTTGAGCTCGAAGTCGAACTGCACGGCGGCGTGGATCCAGCTCGTCGCCATGTTGTTGCCGTCACCCGACCAGGCGATCGACTTGCCCTGGATGGGGCCGCGATGCTCCTCGTAGGTCATGACATCCGCCATGAGCTGGCAGGGATGCGTCTTGTCGGTGAGTCCGTTGATCACCGGCACGGTCGCATACTTCGCCATCTCGAGGAGCTTCTCCTCGACGGTCGTGCGCATCATGATGATGTCGACGTAGCGGCTGAGCACGCGCGCGGTGTCGGCGATCGTCTCGCCGCGGCCGAGCTGCGTGTCGGTGCGGCCCAGCATGATTGTCTGGCCGCCTAGTTCGCGCATGCCCACTTCAAATGACACGCGCGTGCGGGTCGAGGGCTTCTCGAAGATCATCGCGAGGGTCTTGCCGGCGAGCGGCTTGTCGTGGCCGCCGTTCGCCCGCGCCTTCTTCATCGCCTTTCCCTTGTCGAGAATCTGGCGAAGCGTCTGGGGATCGACCTGGTCTAGGTCGAGGAAATGCTTGGGAACCGCCATGGCATCACGCTGCCTTGGCGGCCGATTCGAACGACTTCGCGGCCTTCGCCATGATGTCGATGCCCTCGTCGAGCGTGGCCTTCTCGGCGATCAGGGCCGGGAAGACACGAACCACGTTCTCGCCTGCGGGCGGCACGAGCAGGCCGAGCGACTGGAGCTTGTTCACCATGTCGCCTGCGGGCACTTCCGGCGCGCACTGCAGGCCCTGCAGGAAGCCGGTGCCGCGCTGCTGGGCATAGACCTTGGGATGCTTCTTCACGAGACCTTGCAGCTGGGCCTTGAGGTACTCGCCCTTGGTGTGCACGGCCTCGATGAAGCCGGGCTTCTGAAGCTCGTCGAGCACGGCATTGGCCACGCCCGTGGCCAGCGGATTGCCGCCATAGGTCGAGCCGTGCGTGCCCGGCACCATGCCGACCGCCGCCTTCTCGGTCGCCATGAAGGCGCCGATCGGGAAGCCGCCACCCATGCCTTTGGCGATCGCCGCGACGTCGGGTTCGACGCCCGCCCACTCGTAGCCCCACATCTTGCCGGTGCGGCCGAAGCCGGTGTGGATCTCGTCGTAGAACAGCAGCAGGTCGTACTCGTCGCAGATCGCGCGCAGGTCCTTGAGGAACTGCGTGGTCGTGGCGCGGATGCCCCCTTCGCCCTGGATGGGCTCGACCAGGATGCCGGCCGTCTCGTCATCCACCATGTCGCGCACGACGTTGGTGTTGTTGAGCGGTGCGTGCTTGTAGCCGGGCGCGGGCGGACCGAAGCCTTCGAGGTACTTCTCGTTGCCCGTGGCGGCGAGCGCGTTCAGCAGGCGGCCGTGGAACGCCGCCTGGAAGCAGATGATCTTGTACCGCTTGGGCCTGCCGTTCATGAACTGATACTTGCGGATCAGCTTGATGCCGCCCTCGATCGCCTCCGCGCCCGAGTTGCAGAAGAACATCGTGTCGGCGAACGACACCTCGGTGAGCCGCTTGGCCAATTTCTCGCCGTTGCCGATGCGGAACAGGTTCGAGGTGTGCCAGAGCTTGGAACCCTGCTCGGTCAATGCCTTGACCAGGGCCGGATGGCAGTGGCCCAGCGCGTTCACGGCGATACCGGAGGTAAAGTCCAAGTAACGTCGGCCGTCCGTCGCGTAGAGATAGTTACCTTCTCCGCGTTCGAACACGACGTCCTTGCGACCGTACGTCGGCATCACAGCCGTAATCACGTGAGACCTCCTCCAAAAGAAATGACCCGCTCACCGACCACGGCTCCAAGACGGAAAAACCGGGTTTATGAGCGGGGGCGGGCACTATCTTCCCGGGGTCAGGGTGTGTCAACTTGGCCCACAGTCACGGTCGGCCGCCTTGAGGCTGCCCCGGTCCCTCTGCTAGGACCCGCCCCACCCATGACGCTTCCCACCCGCAGCTCCCAGCTTTCCCTGCATCGCGCCGGATTCCGGTCCGTGCCGGAGATGCTCGACTATGCGGCGCGCGGGGAGACCGGTGTCACTTTTTATAATGCCAAGGGCGAATTGCTTTCGGCCCTGCCGTGGCGCGAGATGCGTGAGCGCGCTCATGTCGCCGCCCGCAAGCTGATCGGCGCGGGTTTCGCCGTCGGCGAGCGGATCCTGATCACGGCCGATACCTGGCCGGGCTTCTTCGATCTCTTCTTCGGCGCGCAGTATGCCGGACTGCTGCCCGTGCCGGTCTCGATTCCGGTCGGCATCGGCGGCAAGCAGGCCTATCTCGATCAGTTGCGTCGCCAGTTCACGGCCTCGGGTGCGGTCGCGGCCTTCGGCATCGACGATCTCGCAGGCTTCATCGCCGACGCGGCCGCCGAGTTTCCCAAGGTGCGCCTGCACGGCGGCATGGCCGTGCTCGACATGCTGCCGGAGAAGTCGGTCGATCTGCGGCCGCTCGGTCCAGACGATCTCTGCTACATCCAGTTCTCTTCAGGCAGCACGCGCCATCCGCATGGCGTGCAGATCACCCAGGCGGCGCTGATGGCGAACCTCGCCGGCATGGTCGGACCGGCGGGCCTCGACGTCGTGCCGGGCGATCGCGCGGTAAGCTGGCTGCCGCTCTATCACGACATGGGCCTGATCGGCTTCACCATGGCGCCGCTCTCCGCCCAGCTCTCGATCGACTATCTGACGCCGCGCGACTTTGCGCGCCGGCCGATGCAGTGGCTGAATCTGATCTCGCGCAATCGCGGCACGATCTCCTACAGCCCGAGCTTCGGCTACGACCTCGCCACGCGTCGCGGCGCTCTGCAGGTGCCGCCCGATCTCGACCTGTCGAGCTGGCGTCACGCCGGCATCGGCGGCGACATGGTGCGGCCCGATGTGCTGGAGCGCTTCGCCGACGCGTTCGAACCGAAGGGCTTCAAGCGGTCGATCTTCATCCCGAGCTACGGCATGGCCGAGGTCTGTCTCGCCATCACCTTCAGCCCGTACGGCACCGGCGTGCGCACCGACTCGGTCGATCGGAGGGCGCTTTCCGAAGAGCAGCGCGCGGTGCCTGCCGCCGATCCCGAGGACGAGCAGCGGTCGCGTCGCTTCGTCATCTGCGGCAAGGTCCTGCCCGGTCATCGGCTGGAAGTGCGCGGCGAGAACGGCAAGGTGCTGGCCGATCGCGAAGTCGGGCGCATCTTCGTGTCGGGGCCGAGCATCATGCCGGGCTACTTCCAGGACGCCGAAGCCTCGCGCGAAGTCCTGTCCGACGGTTGGCTCGATACGGGCGACCTCGGCTACATGCTGAACGGCGAGATCGTCGTCACTGGCCGCGCCAAGGACCTGATCATCGTCCATGGCCGCAATGTCTGGCCGCAGGATATCGAATGGGCGATCGAGGCGCAGAAGGTCGTGAAGAACGGTGATTCGGCGGCTTTCTCGGTCGACTCGGCCGACGGTGAACGCGTGGTGGTCGCGGTCCTGGCCCGTGTGTCGGGCGAGGAGGCGAAGGCCGAGCTGGCGCGCGATGTGGCAGGCGCCGTGCGCGAAGCTGTCGCCGTCGATTGCCACGTCGTCCTGGTGCCGCCAACGCTCGGCCTGCCCATGACCTCCTCGGGCAAGCTCAGCCGCTCGAAGGTGAAGGCGAACTACCTCGCCGGTCTCTACGCGGCCAAGCCCGCCGCGGCCTGACGGGCGCCGTGCAGAAGCTGGTCGCGGTCACCGGCGCCACAGGCTTCGTCGGCCCGCACCTCGCCGCCGCCCTCGGCCGGCGCGGCTGGCGGCTCCGTCTTCTGGTCCGCCGTTGGTCGCCCTTGCCGTCGCTGGCCGGGATCGATGCCGAGATCGTCTGGGGCGACCTCAGCGATGAGCCGGCACTCCGACGGCTGGTCGAAGGTGCCGACGCCGTCATCCACGCGGCTGGCCTGATCAAGGCGCGCCGGGCCGAGGACTTCTGGCAGGTCAATCACGAGGGGACGGCCCAGCTGTCGGCCCTGGTATCCGACCGGCTTTTTCTTCTTCTTTCTTCCCTGGCCGCGCGCGAACCGCGTCTTTCTTCTTATGCCGCGAGCAAGCAGGCGGCCGAGGACGTGGTCGCCAACCGGGCAAGCCCCTGGCTCGCGGTCCGCGCACCGGCCATCTACGGACCGGGCGACCGGGAGACGCTCACTTATTTCAAGGCCGTCGCCCGGGGCATCGCCCCTCAACCGGCCGTCCAGGGAGCCCGACTCTCCCTGATCCATGTCGAGGACCTCGCCGAGGCGCTGGCCCTGGCTGTCGATCAGCCACCCGAGAACGGGGTCTACGAAATCGATGACGGCCACCCGGGCGGCTATGGCTACGATGACATGGCCCGGGCCGCCGGTGCCGCACTCGGCCGGCAGGCGATCACTTTCCCTGTTCCCCGTGTGGTTATGCGGGGCGTAGCGGCGATCAACGGCCTGACCCAGAAATTCGGCGGTCCGGCCCAGATTCTGAGCGAGGGGAAGGTCAACGAAATCTTTCACCGGGACTGGAATATTCACGATTCCCGGCTCGCCGAAGCCCTTCATTTCGCCCCGCATTTCGACCTCGGCACCGGCTTCCGCGACACCATCTTGTGGTACCGCGCCCGGGGATGGCTCTAGTGGATGTGAAACACGGCGTAACAATTTGTTATTTCACAGGGATTCGGGGTTTTGTCACAACCTCCCCCATGACTGACGCGACCGGAGCCCTTCTATTGCGCACCGCCCATAAGAGAATCGTCGAGAACGACGACGTGACGCGCGACGAGGTGATGCTGGAGATTTGCCAGCAGCTCGAGCCGTTCCAGAGCGACGACGGCCAGCCGATTGTTGGCGCCACCGTCATCTCCAAGGATCTCACCATCGACTCGCTCGCAGTCATGGACATGGTCATGGAGCTCGAGGATCGGTTCGACGTCTCGATCCCTATGAACGTCGTGGCCGAGATCCACACGGTCGACGAGCTCGCCGATACGATCCTGGCGCTGCGCGCGCGCAACTAAAATTCTCGTCCGGGGGGTGACCCATGGGACTGTTCGACCGTCATGCAGGTTTGCTGGACGCCTATCGTGACGTCCGCACGACCGGCGCCGACCCGTTCCAGATCCGCATGGAGCGGGTGTTATCGCCGACCGAGGCGATCATCAACGGCAAGAAGTGCCTGCTGGTCGGCACGAATAACTATTTCGGCCTGACCTTCGATCCTTCCTGCATGGAAGCGGCCATCGAGGCGATCCGCGCCGAGGGCACCGGCACGACCGGCTCGCGCATCGCCAACGGCTCGTACAGCGAACATGTCCTGCTCGAGCAGGAGATCGCCGAGTTCTACGGCAAGAAGCACTGCATGGTCTTCACGACCGGCTATCAGGCGAACCTGGGTGTGATCTCGACCTTGGTCGCCCAGGGCGACTTCCTGCTGATCGACGCCGACAGTCACGCCTCGATCTACGATGCCTGCAAGATGACCCAGGCCGAGGTCGTGCGCTTCAAGCACAACGATCCGGCGAGCCTCGATGCGCGCCTGCGCCGCCTGGGTGACAAGCCCGGCAACCGGCTGGTCGTGCTGGAAGGCATCTACTCGATGCTGGGCGACGCAGCGCCGCTCAAGGAATTCGTCGAGGTCTGCAAGAAGTACGGTGCCTACGTCCTGATAGACGAGGCCCATTCGCTGGGTTCGCTGGGCGAGCACGGTCGCGGCCTCTGCGAATCGGCGGGCGTGCTGGACGATTGCCACTTCGTCGTCGGCACCTTCTCCAAGACGCTCGGCGCCATCGGCGGCTACTGCGTCTCCAACGATCCCGATTTCGACATCCTGCGTGTCACGACCCGCGCCTACATGTTCACCGCCTCGCCGCCGCCGTCGATCGTGGCGTCGGTCCGCCAGGCACTGCGCATCGTCACGACCCGCGGCAAGGAGCTGCGCCAGCACCTGTGGGACAATGTCGCCACTCTTTATGACGGCCTGGTCGAGCAGGGTTTCAAGCTCGGCCCCGAGCATGGTCCGGTCGTGGGCGTGCATCTGCCTGACCGCATGACGGCGATCGGCTTCTGGCGCGCCATGCTCGACGCCGGGATCTACGTGAACGTCGCCGTGCCGCCGGCCACGCCCAACGGCGTGTCGCTGCTGCGTTGCTCGCTCTGCGCCGCTCATACCAAGGAGCAGCTCACGCACATGATCGAGGTCATGACGGGCATCGGCCGCCAGATGGGCGTGCTGCAACCCAAGCTGCGTGTCGTCGGGGGCCAGCGCTAACTAAAGTCGTCCTCCTCATTTGAATGAGGAGGGAAGTTCCCTTCCATTGATCAGAATGGCGGGAGGAAGGGAATGCGGGTAGACTGCGCGCGCCCATCGGACCGTTGGCATAACGGCCGTTTTTGGCGCCAGCCCAGAGGGATTGGTATGGTGGGCCACCCCGTTAAATCTCCTATTCTTTAACGAGAGCGTGCGACTCGCTTCGCCATGACTGCCGGGAATTTCACTCTCGCCCATCTTTCCGATCCGCACCTGCCCATGCCCGAGGCGCGTCCCGGGCAGCTCCTGAACAAGCGCGCGACGGGCTACTACAACTGGTGGCGCCATCGCGTGCATCTGCATGTGCCCGAGGCGCTCGAAGGCATCGTCGCGGACATCAAGGCGCAGAAGCCCGATCACATCGCCCTCACCGGCGACCTGGTGAACGTGGCCTTGCCACAGGAATTCCGCCGTGCCGCCGAGTGGTTGGCCGGGTTCGACCGGCCCGACCGCATCACCGTCATCCCGGGCAACCACGATGCCTACGTGCCAATCCCCTGGAGCGAGGGGCTGGGGCAGTGGGGCGCCTACATCGCCGGTGATGGCCAACCGCCAGCGACAGGCTTCGACGTCTTCCCGACCGTGCGCCGCCGCGGGCCGATCGCTCTCATCGGCCTTTCGACCGGTGTGCCCAAGCCGCCGTTGCTGGCGACCGGCGATCTCGGAGCCCGGCAGATCGCCCGCGCCGAGCGCCTGCTGGGTGAGCTGGGACGGGAAGGGCTCTGCCGGATCGTGCTGATCCATCATCCGCCGCTGACCGACCAATCGCGCTTCAAGCATCTCAGCGATGCGGCGGCGTTCCAGGCGATGATCAAGCGCATCGGCTGCGAGGCGGTCCTGCACGGTCACAATCACAGGAGCGAGATCGCCCGCATCGCGGGTCCGCGCGGGCCGGTGCCGGTCATCGGCGTGACCTCGGCCTCGGCGGCGCCGGACAGCAAGTATGGCCGTGCCCGCTATCACCTCATTCGCATCTCGCATGAAGCGGGCGACTGGCGGCTCGATGTCGAGCTGCGCGCGCTCAAGGCGGGCGGCGGCGGATGCGAGCCCGACGGCGAGCTCGTATTCCACACTCCTGCCACGACTGCCGTGGTAACTTGAGCGTCCCAATGGCTTCCAACGATATCGTCGTCTCGCCCGTCGAGACCAAGGCCGACCTCAAGGCCTTCATCGCGCTCCCCCGTCGGCTCTTCGCCGGCCACAAGGGCTACATCCCCCACCTGAACACCGAGCGGGAGGAGGCCTTCTCCCCGAAGAAGAATCCGCTCTTCAAGCATGTCGAGGTGCGTTTCTTCCTCGCCCGCCGCAACGGCCGGGTGGTGGGCCGCATCACCGCCCAGCTCGATGGCGCCTATCTCGAACGCTACAAGGACAGCACCGGCCATTTCGGCTGCCTGGTGGCCGAGGACGATCCGGCGATCTTCCAGGCGCTCTTCAAGGCGGCCGAGGACTGGCTGCGCTCCAAGGGCATGAAGCGCGCCACCGGCCCGTTCAGCCTCTCGGTCAACGAGGAAGTCGGCCTGCTGGTCTGGGGCTTCGAAAGCCGTTCGGTGCTGCTGGTGCCCTACGATCCGCCCTATGCCGGCCCGCGCGTCGAGGCCTGCGGTTACACCAAGATCAAGGATCTCTTCTCCTACGATTACGACGTCCAGAACGCGCCGGAGACCATCGGCAGGAAGCTGCTGGCGCGTGCAGGCCTCGCCGAGCGGGTCAAGGTCCGCACCGCCAACATGAAGATGTTCGACGCCGAGGTCCGCACCGTCGTGAACATCTTCAACGACGCCTGGAGCGACAATTGGGGCTTCGTGCCCTTCACCCAGGCCGAGATCGACCATGCCTCCAAGGCCTTCGGGCCGGTGATCGTGCCCGAGCTCTGCGTCTTCGTGGAGGTCGACGACGAAGCGGTGGCCTTCATCATCGCCCTCGCCAACCTCAACGAGGCCATCGCGGACTTCAACGGCCGGCTCGACCCGATCACCTTGGTGAAGCTTCTGTGGCGGCTCAAGATCGCCGGGCTCGACAGCACCCGCGTGCCATTGATGGGCGTGCGCAAGAAATACCGCAACCATCCTCTGATGGGCGCCGGGCTGGCCATGATGGCGATCGACACGTTGCGTGCGAACGGCAAGCGGCTGGGCAAGAAGTCGGCCGAGCTGGGCTGGATCCTCGAGGACAACAAGGCCACCAACAACATCATCCGCAGCGTTGGCGGCGTGCACTACAAGACCCACCGCATCTACGAGAAGGCATTGGTGTGACGGCGCCCTCCGCCGCCGTCCGTCCTCCGTCGGCCTTCGCTCCTCTCGCCAACCCGGTCTTCCGCGGCATCTGGATCGCCAACCTGCTGTCGAATGTCGGCGGCTGGATGCAGACCGCGGGCGCGGCCTGGGAGATGACCAGTCTCACCAACCAGCCGATCTTCGTGGCGCTGCTGGCGGCGGCCAGCACCTTGCCGATGTTCCTGTTCTGCTTCTTCGCCGGCATCCTGGCCGACCGGTTCGACCGGCGCCGCTACATCATTCTGTGCCAGCTCTGGATGCTGCTCATCTCCGGGCTCATGGCCGTGCTCGCTCTGGGCGGCTGGCTGACGGCCTGGAACCTCCTGGGCTTCAGCCTGCTCATGGGCCTCGGCAACGCCATGAACACGCCGGCCTGGCAGGCGGTCATTCCCGAGATCGTCCCCGACACGCAGCTCAGGCCCGCGATTGCCCTGAACAGCGCGGGCTTCAACCTGGCGCGGACGATCGGGCCGGTCTTCGGCCAGATCCTGCTGAGCCTGGTGGGCGTCTTCCTGCTCTTCGCCATCAATTCGGCGACCTACGTCTTCGTGATCCTGGCCATGCGGGTCTGGAAACGGCCGGCCGAAGCGCATGACGGCCTGCGCCAGGAGAGCTTCGTCGCGGCGGCGCGCGCCGGCCTCGCCTTCATTCACAATTCGAGCGAGCTCAAGGCCGTCCTGGCCCGTGGTGTCTGCTATTTCGTGCCCGGCATCGCCATCAGCACGCTACTGCCGGCGATCGGCCGCTTCGCGCTCGGCCTCGACGAGTTCTCCTTCGGTCTGCTCTACACCGCCTTCGGCGTGGGCGCGGTGACCGGCGCGCTCAGCATGCCACTGGTCAACCGGCTGCTGGGCTCCAACCGGGCCAATATCTGCGCCATGGCGCTGCATGCCGTCGCCGCCCTGATCGCCGCCCTGGTCATGCAGCCGATCATCTTCGGCATCTGCTTCGGGGTGACGGGCGCCTGCTGGATGATGGTGGTGGCCAACAACAACACCTCGATGCAGATGATCCTGCCGCACTACATGCGGGCGCGCGGCATGGCCATCAACCAGGTGGTCTTCTTCGGCTCGATGGTCCTGGGCGCGCTGCTCTGGGGCAAGATCGCCGACTTCTCGAGCGTGCGCATCGCGCTGCTCGTGTCGGCCCTCTCGCTCGTGCCGCTCATCCTGCTCGCCGTGTCGATCCGGATCCCGAGCAGCTCCTCGCGGCGCCCTTGACGCAACCTTCGACGGCTCGAGTGTGTTGTTTGCACCACAAGACACTCGGATTTTTTTGACGCCGGGGAAGAATCCTCTTGTAACGGCGTACATTAGTTGTAGATAGCAAACCAAGACGCCCACGCACGTGCCGCTGGCCCATAGTGGTTACGCAACGACGGAAAGTGTTCTTTTTGGCAGTGCCGGCGAAAGCCGGGTCCGGGAAGGAGCTTCTGATATGTTTGCTTACCGCGCGGGGCGTGCTCCCCGCTATCGTGTCTTTAGCCTGGCAGTGACCTGCCAGGCCGGTTCGATCGAAAAATCCACGACCCCGTCGAGTATCGGCTGACGCGCGCTGCCCGTAGTGGCACCGCCGTCGCGTTACTCGCTTTTTTCGACAATTCGATTCTTTGGACGGGGAACCCCCCAGCGATGACCGAGCGTATTTCGCGTTACCTCCGAGAGCAGCAGCCTGAGACGCCGTGCCTGGTGATCGACCTGGACGTGGTCGAGCACAACTTCCGCCGCATGCGTGAGCTGCTGCCGGCCGCCCACATTTTCTACGCGGTGAAGGCCAACCCGGCGGCGCAGATCCTGTCGCGGCTGGCGACTTCCGGCTCCAAGTTCGACACCGCCTCCCGCGGCGAGATCGAGATGGTGCAGGCGGCCGGTGTGTCGGTCGATCGCATCTCCTTCGGCAACACGATCAAGAAGGAAAAGGACATCGCCTGGGCCTACCAGCAGGGTGTGCGTCTCTTCGCCTTCGACAGCGAGGCGGAACTGCAGAAGCTGGTGCGCGTTGCGCCCGGCGCTCGCGTGTTCTGCCGCGTGCTGGTCGATTGCGGCGGCGCCGAATGGCCACTCAGCAAGAAGTTCGGCTGCGCGCCGGAGATGGCCAAGGACCTTCTGCGCAAGGCCAAGCAGTGGGGCATGGACCCCTACGGCATTTCCTTCCACGTCGGCAGCCAGCAGACCGATCTCGAGCAGTGGGATCGCGCGCTCGGGCAAGTGTCTCAGATGTTCTTCGCATTGGCCGAAGAGGGTGTGGACCTGCGCATGGTCAACCTGGGCGGCGGCTTCCCGGCGCGCTATCGCGCCGAGGTGAACAGCATCGAGGCCTATTGCGAGGCGGTCGGCCGCGCGCTGGTGCGCCACTTCGGCAACCGCATGCCGGAGGTGATCATCGAGCCGGGCCGCTCCATGGTGGGCGATGCCGGCGTGATCCAGTCCGAGGTGGTGCTGGTCAGCCGCAAGGCGGCCAACGACCGCAAGCGCTGGGTGTACCTCGACATCGGCAAGTTCTCGGGCCTGGCGGAGACCATGGACGAGAGCATCAAGTACCGCCTGCGGACCAGCCGCGACGGCACCCGCGTCGGTCCGGTCGTGCTCGCCGGCCCGACCTGCGATTCGGCCGACATCCTGTATGAGAAGACGGAGTACAAGCTGCCGCTGTCGCTGAAGCCCGGCGACAAGGTCGAGATCATGTCGACCGGCGCCTATACGACGACCTACTCGTCGGTGGCGTTCAACGGCTTCGCCCCCCTCAAGGCGATCTGCATCTAGGCTCGCTCTCCTGTCACGGAGACGAAATACGGGGCCTTGAGAAGGGCCCCGTTGCCGTTTATCGACCTTTCAATGGACTAGACGAGGACGCTGGACATGGCGAAGAAGCTCGCGCGTAACAACAAGAAGTACCTCGATTTCAACGGCCGCCTGGTTATGGTGGGCTTCGGTTCGATCGGCCAGGGCGTCCTGCCGCTGATCCTGCGCCATATCGGCATCAAGCCCGAGCAGATCACCATCATCACCGACGACATGCGCGGCGGCGAGAAGGAGGCCGAGCGCTATGGCATCGAGTACATCGAGAAGCGCCTGACCGAGTCGAACGTCCGCTCGACGCTGGATAACCGGCTGGGCCAGGGCGACTTCCTGCTCAACCTCTCGGTCGAGGTCGCGTCGACGGCGTTGATCGAGCTCTGCCAGAAGAAGGGCGTGCTCTACCTCGACACCTGCATCGAGCCCTGGCCGGGCGGTTACACCGATCCCAACCTCTCGGTCTCGCGCCGCTCGAACTACGCCTTGCGCGACACCATGCTGAAGCTGAAGCAGCGCTTCGCTGGCGGCACGACGGCGGTAGTGGCGCACGGCGCCAACCCGGGCCTGGTCTCGCACTTCGTCAAGCAGGCGCTGATGAACATCGCCAAGGACACCGGCGTGAAGACGGCGGCGCCGACCACGCGCGAGGGCTGGGGCAAGCTTGCCCAGCGTCTCGGCATCAAGACGATCCATATCGCCGAGCGCGACACGCAGGTTTCGCCCCAGCCGAAGGAAGTCGGCGAGTTCGTCAACACCTGGTCGATCGACGGCTTCGTCTCCGAGGGCGGACAGCCGGCCGAGATGGGCTGGGGCACCCACGAGAAGGCGCTGCCGCCCGACGGCAAGCGTCACACCTTCGGCTGCGACGCGGCGATCTACCTGAACCGGCCGGGCCTGCTGACCCAGGTGCGCACCTGGACGCCGATCGAGGGGCCGTTCCACGGTTACATCATCACCCACAACGAATCGATCTCGATCGCCGACTACTTCACCGTGCGCGACGGCAAGAAGGTCGTCTATCGGCCGACCGTGCACTACGCCTATCACCCGTGCGACCAGGCGATCATGTCGATGCACGAGATCGCCGGTAAGAACCTCAAGCAGCAGAAGCGGCAGCGCCTGATCGTCGAGGAGGTGACCGAGGGCCGCGACGAGCTCGGCGTGCTGCTGATGGGCCACAAGAAGGGTGCCTACTGGTACGGCTCGCAGATCGACATCCACGAGGCGCGCAAGTGCGCGCCCTACAACAACGCGACCTCGATCCAAGTCGTGTCGCCGGTACTCTCGGGCATCATCTGGGCGCTCGAGAATCCCAACGAAGGCATCGTCGAGGCCGACGAGATGGACTTCGCCCGCAACCTCGAGATCTGCATGCCCTATCTCGGCCCAGTCATCGGCAAGTACAGCGACTGGACCCCGCTGCAGGGCCGCGGCGAGCTCTTCCCCGAGGACCTCGACAAGTCGGACCCCTGGCAGTTCAAGAACTTCCGCGTGGTGTGATCTCAAGCAAGAGGATCTGTGCCACTATCGCCGCGGGACAGGGAATGGGAGAGATTCGACAATGAAACCAGGGGCGGTCCAAACGATCGGTTCGGAGCTAGAAGCGGGCTTCTGTGATTCGCAGGGTCGTTTCGTCGATACACAAGCTGTGCTCGGCGAACGAAAGGAGACGGGGAGACCGTTCGAGTGCGTGACGAGCGACATGGCGCGCTCGTCGATTGAATTCGTCACCGGGATCTGCACCTCGGGCGCCGAAGTCACCGACACGCTCACGAAGCTGATCAAGCTCGTTCCGGATGGCTATCGGCCGGTGTTCGAGACGAGGCCGTTCGGCGATGGCCCCGTGGAGCTCGCCCGGAAATCGCGCGCCGAGGCCATGATACAGGCACTCATGCGCGAACACCCCGAAGGAGCAAGGGGGGTCAAGACGGTGGCGCCGCGCTATTCGACGCAGTTCCACATCGGGATGCCCGACGTTCTCACCGACAGCTGCGTGCGCTTCCTCGACCTGCTCAACAACATCAGCCCGTATGCCCGCTTGCAGATCGTGAAGCGGTACCATTCGGTCGGAACCGAGGGCCATCTCAAGATCTGGCATGGCTGGGCCGACGAGAGCCGGCTGCCCGCCCCGCGATCGTTCGGCACGACACAGGAACTCCACCTCTTCCTCGCGTCGGTGCCGAAGCTGCTCGTACGGATCAACCAGAAATGGCGTCTCGCGCCGCCAGGCACCTATTCGTCTCTCGAGGACCAGGAGAGTATGGGCACCATCTGGTGGCTCGCCCGGCCGCGCTTCTATGGGTCAGCTACTGGCCCCACCATCGAATGGCGGCCGTTCCCGTCAATGCCGGCCGCCGATGCGGGCGAAGTTGCCGGCGAGGTCTTGCTGCTCGCCAAGCTGTATCGCGACTACATAAGTGCGCACCCTGTCAGCTCGACAAAGGCATCGTCGGACGAGGTCCGGGCGCTCTATGCCGCCCTGGCGGAGCGAACGTATCTCGTGCCGTCGGCGCCGCTCTCGGATGCGGAGTGGTGGAAACTCTTCGCGGTGTGAGTCCGTCCGAGCGATCTAATGTCCGCTTCCGCCGTGATGCACTGCTTCACGGTGACTGAGACCTTCCGCATCGTCCGCCTTCAACTTCATGAAGGCGGCCGACGATACGATCGTCAGCCCGCCCAGGACGAGGAACGCATACTGCATGCCGTGAACGACGGCGGCAGGATGCAAATGCAGGTGAGGCGGTACGAAGAAGGCGACAAGCAGGGCTGATCCGGCGACGCCAAAGCTGACCGCCAGTTGTTGGGTCGTGGCGGCGATGGTGGCGGCGTCACTGGTCTGTGGGCCCGAAACATCGGCATAGGTCAACGCATTCATGCTGGTGTACTGCAGCGACGTAAAGCAGCCCAGGATGAAGGCCTGTATGGCGATCTGCCACAACGGCGTGTCTGCCCCGATGGCCGCGAAGGACATGATCATCAGCCCCACGAGGATCGTGTTGCCGATCAGCACATTGCGATAGCCCAGTCGTTCCAGGACGGTCGGCAGGACTATCTTCAAGCCGAAATACGGAAAAGTTTGAGGCAGAACCAACAGCCCCGACACCACGGGCGAAACGCCAAGGCCGACCTGGTACAGCACGGGAAACAGGAATTGGATGCCGCGGAGGCCCAACCGGGTGAGGAAGCCGCCAATCACTGCCACGCGGAAGGTGCGGACGCGGAACAATGTGGCGTCAAGCAGTGGAAATGCTGTTTGTCTGGCGTTTATGCCGTAGGCGGCGAGCAGCGCTCCTGCGAGCGCCAGAAGCAGCATCATTTGGCCAGAGCTCAACTCATGACTGCCGAAGATCTCGAGGACATAGGACAGCACGGCGAAGCCGCAGGCGAACAAGGCGAAGCCGATATAGTCGAGCGGAGGAACGTCCTTCTCGCGGTAGTCGGGGAGGTAGCGGCCGGTGAGGTAGAGCCCCAGCAGACCAATCGGGACGTTGACGTAGAATACGCCGCGCCAGTCGACATAAACGATGATCAGTCCGCCCACCGCGAGCCCGATCATCGGGCCAACCAGGCTTGCGCTGGCAACGAAGGCCATGACCTCGACGAGGTCAGCCTTGTCGAAGGTGCGGATCAGCACCAGGCCGCCGACCGGTACCAGCATGGCGCCGCCTACGCCCTGCAGGATGCGGCAGGCAACCAGCATGTCGAGGCTGGTCGACAGCCCGCATAGGATCGATCCCAATGTGAAGAGGCCAATCGCCACGGTGAAGACACGGCGCGTGCCGAAGCGGTCGGCCAGCCAGCCACTCACCGGGATGAAGACGGCAAGGCTCAGCGCATAGCTCGTCAGCACCGACTTGATGTCGACCGGCCTCACGTGCATGGCGCGGGCGAGGGCGGGCACCGCTGTATTGAGGATCGTGGTGTCCAGCTCCTGCATGAAGAAAGCAACGGCAATCAGCCATGGCAACAGCCGCTTGATGGCTTCGTCAGGTGCAGAAGGCGCTCTCATCAGATGGTAGATAGAATGCACTGGGAGAAGATGAATCTGCCAGGGGATTCCGATCTACCCGGCGCCATGGCGTGCGCAACGCGAGGTGGCATGAAATGCTGCCGAAGGTCCGGGACGATGCAAAGCCCGTGGACCTTCGGCTTCGGGCGGAAACTCTGCTACGGCGAGATGACCGTGCACTTCACGTTGTCGACGAAAGTCTCGGGCCTGGGGCCGGCGACCGCGAAACCGGCGCGGACGCCGGGACCAACCTGGGAAAGCGTGGCCCGGGTGAAGGTCACCGGTTGCCCGTGATTTGTGAAGCGGCATTCCACGACCGGCTCGATCACGTTGGCGCTGTTGTTGTTGATGTACATCGCCACCTGCCAGCGCTTCCTGCGCATGACGCGCAACGTGAGGTTCTGCAGCTCGGCGATCGGTACCGTGGGGCCGGCCGTGATGGGCACCGAGCCGACCGGCTTGGCCATCGATTTCTGGAGCACCGCCTGCAGAGGGGCCGACTGGCGGCTCGGGTCGAAGGCACGATCGTCCGGCCCGATCGGCTTGCCGTCCTGTCCGACCGTCTCCGGGGTCCAGACCTGCCCGGTCTTGGGATCGCGGAACTCGAACGCGCCCGTGGAGGCCGCCGCCTCCATCGTGCTCTTGGGCGCTTGGGCGAAGACAGCCGGCGCAAGGGTCAAGCTGATCAAGCAGACTGACACGGCTGAAACTGATCTGTTCATCGCCACCTCCCGTGCGAGCGGGAAACCCGTCACAAGCTGCGTCCCAAGCCGATCAACGGGAATACGCGAACGACGACGGTCCCGACTCGCAATTGATGATACAGGGTCAACGGCAACACTGGCTCGCAGATCGCGCGAGTCCCTACCGATTCATATACTCGTAGTAGTAATCGGCGGAATGATCTTTGGCGCATAGCTTGGGTGCGTGAGCGAGCAAAGCCCGAGTGTGGAAGCGATCTGATTTCAATTGGTTAGCGAAGGCGACCCCGTTCGAGATCGATCTGCATTGCAACCCAAGGCCTGGTTCTTCGAAGCCAGGGAAGGACGTCATGAGGGCAAAGGGATATAATCATCCCAATTGAATTGCCGGAGTCGCTTCATCTGGCGACGGGCGGCAGGGGGAGACGGCATGGAATTGCCAAACCCGTTGAGTTCATACGTTTCCACGGGTCGCCTTCCGCCGTCCGATCAGGTCGCGCGCCTGGTTGCGGAAGCCCACGAGCGCTTTGCCAGCGTCACGCTCGGGAAGAACTCGCAGGTCTATCCGGCGCTCGCTCGGGTGCCGGCCGACCTCTTCGGCATCTGCGTTGTCGATATGGATGGACGCGCCTTCTCTGTCGGCGACGCCGAGCAAGAATTCAGCATCATGAGCGTGTCCAAGCCGTTCATCTTCGCGCTGGTCTGCGACGTGATCGGGGCGACCGGTGCGCGCGAGCGGCTGGGCGTGAATGCCACTGGATACGCCTTCAACTCTCTCGCCGGCATCGAGCGCAGCCCGCAGGGGCGGACCAACCCGATGGTGAATGCCGGCGCCATCGCCACCACCAGCTTGGTGCCAGGCGAGACCGAAGAAGCGAAGTGGCGCTTCATTTACGACGGACTGTCCCGCTTTGCCGGCCGGAAGCTGCCGCTGAACGACGAGATCTACGCCTCCGCAACGGAGACGAATTTCCGCAACCGCAGCATCGCCTGGATGCTCGAGAGCATGGGCCGCGTCTACTGCGACCCCGCCCTGGCGACCGAGCTCTACACGCGGCAATGCTCGCTCAACGTCAGCGCGCGGGATTTAGCCGTCATGGGCTCGACGCTCGCGCACGGCGGCTTCAACCCGGTCACGCAGGAACAGGTCGTCAAGCCGGAGGTCTGCCACTATGCCCTGGCGGTGATGCTGACGGCGGGCCTGTACGAGACATCCGGCGACTGGCTCTACGAGATCGGGCTTCCCGGCAAAAGCGGCATCGGCGGCGGAATCGTCACCGTGTCGCCCGGCAAGGGAGGGCTGGGCACCTTCGCGCCGCCGCTTGATGAAGCGGGCAACAGCGTCAAGGGACAGCTGGTGGCGCAGTTCCTGTCCCAGCGGCTGGGGCTCGATCTGCTCAGCTCGTCGCCGGGCCGATAGCGATGGTCTCGAAGAACGGAGACGCTCCATGGTTGCCGTGAATCCTGCCCAACCGGTCGGCGTGGACGCGCGAACGTCGTGGATCCCAATGATCGCGATCGCCTTCGGCCAGGCGATCATGTCGTTCAACGTGGCGTCGCTTCCCGTGGCGATGGGTGGCATGGTCGCGAGCTTCGGGGTCGCTCCCACCGTGGTCGCGACCGGGATCGTCGCCTATTCGATGATCGTCGCGGGCTTCGTCATGCTGGGCGCAAAGCTCGTCCAGCGCTTCGGCGCCCTTCAGGTATTCCGGATCGCCGTCATCGTGTTCGGAGCGGGCCAGGTGCTGATGACCCTCAGTCCGAACGCAGCCGCGATGATCACCGCCCAGGCGCTGTGCGGCGCGGCCGGCGCCGTGATCGTGCCCTCGCTCGTCGCCTTGATAGCTGAGAACTATCACGGCGAGCAGCAGGCGACGGCGCTAGGCGCCCTGGGATCGGCTCGGGCGGGGGCGGGTGTGCTTGCCTTCCTGATCGGCGGCATGCTCGGCACCTACATCGGCTGGCGTCCGGTCTTTGGCATCCTGATCGCCGTCTCCGCGCTCGTCCTTCTCCTGAGCTTCCGGCTCAAGCGGGACCACGGTCGGCCGGAGGTGAAGATCGATCTGGTTGGCGTCGTGCTGGCGGCGGCCGCGATCATTCTCATCAGTTTCGGCTTCAACAATCTCAATCGCTGGGGCCTCGTGCTGGCACGCCCGGCGGCGCCGTTCACCGTGGCGAGCCTGTCGCCGGCGCCGATCATGATCGTGGTCGGCATTGTGCTCGGCCAGGCGTTCTTCCTGTGGACCCGTCGCCGCGAGGCGGCCGGCCGCACACCGCTTCTGCCGCTGGTCGTGCTGGAATCGCCGCAGGAGCGGGCGGCCGTCTACGCCATGTTCTCGGTCGTGGCCCTCGAGGCCGCCCTCAATTTCTCGGTGCCTCTCTACATCCAGATCGTGCAAGGGCGCTCGCCTCTGGCGACTGCCGTGGCGATGCTGCCCTTCAACCTCACCGTCTTCTTCGCCGCGATGCTGATCGTTCGCGTCTACGACCGCCTGACGCCGCGACGGATCGGCCAGTTCGGATTTACGCTGTGTGCGGTCGCACTGATCTGGCTCTCCTTCGTCGTGCGCAACGACTGGAGCTCGATCCCGGTCATGCTCGGCCTGATCGCGTTCGGCATTGGGCAGGGATCTCTGGTGACGCTGCTGTTCAACGTTTTGGTCACTTCCTCGCCCAAGGAACTCGCCGGCGACGTCGGTTCGCTCCGGGGCACGGCCAACAATCTTGCCGCCGCCGTCGGGACGGCGGTCGCGGGCGCGCTTCTGGTGGGGCTGCTGAGCGCCGCCGTGATGAGCCGGTTGGCGGATAATCCGACGTTGCCGATCGAGATGCAGTCCGAGGTAAATCTCGATAACATCACCTTCGTGAGCAACGAGCAGCTGCGCGGCGTCATCGCGAACACCAGTGCCACGCCGGAGCAGAAGGCCGAGGCACTCCGCATCAACACGGAGGCGAGGCTTCTGGCGCTCAAGATCGGCTTCCTGATCATGGCGGGGCTGGCGCTGCTGACGATCCTGCCCGCCAGCCGGTTGCCCCACTACCGGCCGGGCGAGATTCCCGAAGGTTGATGGGGCGACGAGCCGGCTGCCATGATTGCGTTTCTGTTCAGGCTTCTGCGGCGGGCGCTCGTCCTGGCGTTGGTGATCGCAGGAGCGATCCTGGTGTTTCGCGTCTGGGACACCCAACGCGGGCCGGCGCTCGAGCCGTGGCACACCTACGTGCCCGACGATATGCATGCGGCCGAGATCGACAAGTCGGATTGGTCCGCGTATCTCGCGCGCGAGGACAAGATCTTCAGTGACGTGCGACGCGAGGTCGTCGACAAGGTAACGGCGGAGACGGCCGGTCCCGTCAACCGCTACTTCGCCGGCAGCGTGATCTACCCCGGCCACTTCAAGCAGGATTTCAATCGTTCCTACACGCTCGAGCCGGACGGGCCGCCGGTCGGGGCCGTCGTCCTGCTCCATGGCCTCACCGATTCGCCGTATAGCCTGCGTCACATCGCGCGGCTCTATCGCGCCAACGGATTTGTCGTCGTCGCGATCCGATTGCCCGGCCACGGCACGGTGCCGGCCGCCCTGACCGACGTCGAATGGGAGGACTGGGACGCCGCCACGCGCCTGGCGGTGCGTGAGGCGCGCCGGCGCGTCGGGCCCTCGAAGCCTCTGCATATCGTGGGCTTCTCCAACGGCGGCACGCTGGCGATGAAGTACACGCTCGATGCGCAGGAGAACGAGCGGCTGGCGCGGCCGGACAGGGTGATCCTCATTTCACCGATGATCGGAATCACCCAGTTCGCGCGCTTTGCCGGGTTGGCGGCGTTGCCCGCGCTGCTGCCCGCCTTTGCCAAGGCGGCCTGGCTCGGCATCGTGCCGGAGTTCAATCCGTTCAAGTACAATTCGTTTCCGGTCAACGGCGCGCGTCAGTCGTACCGCGCGACCATTGCGCTCCAGAACCGCATTGCCCAGGCCAGCCGGGAAGGGTGGATCGCGCGCCTGCCGCCGATCCTGACCTTCCAGTCGGTCGTCGACTTCACGGTGAGCACGCCGGCCGTGATCACCGGCCTCTACTCCCACCTGCCGGCGAACGGCAGCGAGCTCGTGCTGTTCGATCTCAATCGAGCCGCCGCCGTGAGCCCGCTTCTGCGCGATGCCGCCGAAACCGTCTTGTCGCGTATCCTGCCGCCGCCGCCGCGACGCTACCGGACGGTGATCATCACCAACGCGGCGGCGGACAAATACGACGTTGTCGAGCGGGTGACCGAGGCCGGTGCCGTCGACGAGCATGAGCGTCCACTCGGCCTGGCCTTTCCGACAGGCATCTTTTCCCTGTCGCATGTCGCCCTGCCGTTTCCGATGAACGATTCGCTCTACGGCATGGAGCCCGAGCCGGGCGAGGATTTCGGCATCCATCTCGGCGCTCTGGCGCCGCGTGGCGAGCGGGGCGTGCTGATCGTCAATCTCGACGCGCTGCTGCGCGTGTCGTCCAACCCGTTCTTCCCCTATGAGCTCGACCGGATCCAGCAGGCCATCCACCCGTAGCCGAAGAGTCTTGGACTAGGAATCCGCTCGCGAGCCGAGCCAATCCTCGACATAGAAGCGCAGCACCGCGATGCGTATGAGGCCGAGCACGGGGGCGGCTAGGGCAATCCCCAGGCCGCCGAACATCGCGCCAAAGATGACAATGGCGAACAGGGTCCAGGCGGGCGCGACATCCAGTGACCCTTTCTGGATGAGCGGAGCGACCACGAAGCCTTCGATGGTCTGTATCGCGACGTAGAGGACCATCGCCCAGGCAAGCGTGGGCAAGCCCAGTGGCATGGCGACCAGCGCCACCGGGAAGGCCGCGATCAGGGGGCCAAGATAGGGGATGAAGTTCGCGACACCGGCTTGCAGACCGAGCAACCACGCGCCGGGCACGCCCAGCAGGTCGAAGGCTATGGCGACCACGATGGCCACGATGACGATGCGCAGGAGCTGGCCCAGCAGCCAGTTCCGCATCACCTGGCCCATCTCGTCCATCACCAGGCGGACGCGAGGACGTACGGCGTCCGGCATGAGGATCAGCGTGCCTTCGCGGTAGGCGGCAGGATGGCCTGCGAAGAAGAGACCCAGACACACCACCACGATGGTGTTCATGACCACCACGTAGGCGCCCGACACGGCGACGTGCACGTGACCGAACAGGCGTCCGGGATCGTTCAGCAGCTGGGTAAGGCCTTGCCGCCCCTCGGGACCGAACAGATCGATGCCGAAGCCGGCCAACTCGCGCTCGAGAACGGTGATCTGCGCGTCCATGACGGCGATCAGCGCCTGCACCTGCCCCGGCGCGCGAAGCATGCCCCAGGCGATGGCGCCGGCAGCGGCAGAGCCCAGAATGAGGACGACCAGCGCATATCGCGCGCGTCGCGGCAGCGGCAGGACACGGCCAAGGCTGCGCGTGCAGGCGTCGAGCAGCGCCGCGAACAGGATTCCGGCGAACAGCAGCAACAGACTCGGCGCGCTGTAGCAAACGAGCGCCAGCCCCGCGGCGACCGCCAGGACGATCAGCGGCAGGGCAATGACCGGCCGCCATGCTGCCGTGGTGGCGGCTCGCGCGGATATCGGTGCGTCGGGTTGGTCTTCGACAGTCATCACGCGGAGCTCCCTAGGACTTCAGGGAGTCCTTGTGGATCTTGCCGTCCTTCATGACGACGACGAGGTTCTTCTCAGGATCGCCGAGCAGCGTGATGTCGTCCAGAGGATTGCCGTCGACCAGCAGCAGGTCGGCCAGCGCTCCGGGCTCCACCACGCCGAGCTTGCCGACATAGGGATTGCGCGGGCCGCTGAGACCGAGCAACTCGGCGTTGCCGCTGGTCGCCATGCGCAGGGCTTCGGCCGGCGTGAACCAGCGGCGGAGGTGGGTGAGCATGATGCTCTGACGCGTCGCCAGCTCCGGCGAGAACAGCATGTCCGAGCCGAAAGCCGTCTTGATGCGATGCTTCTTGACGAACTGGTACACCTTGTCCGTACCGGCACGCACCTCGGCTGCCTTGGCCGCGCTTTCCGGCGGCAGGCGCCCGGTATCCTCCTCGCTGACGAACGGCTGGGTGCTGAGCCAGATGCCCTTGTCGGCGATCAACGCGGCGGTCGCCTCGTCCATCAGATGGCCGTGCTCGATGCAGGTCACGCCGGCGTCGATCGCCCGCCGTATGGTGAGCGGCGTATAGGCGTGCACCGCGACGTAGGTCGACCAGTCCCGCGTCGCTTCCACGCCGGCGCGCAGCTCGGCTTCGGTGAGGACCGCCGTGTCCAGCGGGCTGCGCGGCGTCGAGACGCCGCCGCTGCCGACGAGCTTGATCTGCGACGCGCCCTGCAGCAGCTGCTCGCGGACCCGCTTGCGGATGGCGTCGGGGCCGTCGGCGATGATGCTTGCCCCGGTCTGCTCCGTGACGGTGGGCCTGCCGTCGCTCGGGATGTCGGACAGGGGGCGCAGATCGCCGTGGCCGCCGCTCGCCGTGATCATCGCGCCGCTGGGGTAGATGCGCGGGCCCGCCGTCAGGCCCTCGTCGATCGCCCTCTTGAGGGCGAAGGCCGGTCCGCCGAGATCGCGCACGGTCGTGAAGCCGCGCAGCAAGGTACGTCGTGCCTCGGCAGCGGCGGCGAGGTGAATGAAGGGTATCTCGGCGGTCAGCAGCACCTGCAGCGGCAGAGCGGCAAACAGCGAATGCCAATGCGCGTCGATCAGGCCCGGCATGAGGACGCGTCCGCCGCCGTCGATCACGCGCGCGTTGTCGGGTGCCGGCGGGTTGCCCCCGTCGATCTGCTTGATGCGCGTGCCGTCGACCAGAACGCTCTGTCCGGGCCGCAGAGTGCTCGCGCTTCCGTCGAACACCGCCACGTTCCTGAACAGGATCGGTCGCCCAGCGTCCTGCGCCCTTGCGAGCGAGGGCGACGCCAGGGTGGCGGCAAGTGCGCCGACGAAACCACGACGCGACATGCCGGCGCTCAATCGCCGGTTCAAGGCATGGATTTCCGGACGATGACAGAGGCAGGTGGCGGGATGCCCTTGCGGGGGTGCGTCGGCGGAGGTGCAGGAGAGCATTCGAACCCGGTCAGGCTACGAGACGGGCTCGCAGTCTCGCATATTCCTCCTCGGAGATGGAGTTCTTCGCTTTCATCTGATCGAGCTTGGCGAGCTCGTCGGCGACGCTGAAGCCCACGGTCTGGCGCAACTCCTCCCGCACCTGCCGGGCCTGGGCGCGGTTGCGCTCCGCCATGCCGCCGCCTTGGGTGAGGATGTAGGCGAAGATGCCGATATACGGCAGCACGATGAGCAGGATGACCCAGAGCACCTTGCCGAAGCCGGAGACGTCCTTGCGGCGGAACAGGTCGTTGGCTGTCGTGATGAACAGCCAGAACCAGAGGATGAACATAAACACGGCAAAGGCATCGGCCACGAAGTTGGCGAATGCGGAATCTCTTAGGGAAAACATGATCTTCCACCGATAGCATTGTTGGATGACAACTTATTGTAGGAAGGGTCGCCCCGAAGGCATGAGCGCGGAATCCCCGGACTGGTCCCGGCGTCCCAATTCACCACGGCGAGTTATGCAGCAATGGCCCTTTCGCGGGTGCCGTCTCGCGCCTACCGTGCCTTCTATCGCGGGTTGAGCTCGGGAATGTCATGGTCCCGCAGACATTTTCCACTCAGCCGTTGCCGATATTCGAGCAGCTCGAAGGCTGGCGCCGTTGGCATAGACCTACTTTCGAAGTCCAATCACCCGGCCCTTCGTCTGACGGATTTCTGGCAACGAATTCGAACTGGAGCCTCGAAGGGCTGACGATCAGCCGTGTCCGTTCGCCAGCGACGTCGGTCAGCCGGCCGAAATCGGCCATACGGCGCAGTTCGGTCGATCACTGGGTCATCAGCGTCAGCGGGCTGAGCGCAAGCCACATCCAGGTTCAGGACAAGTCGTTGGCACTTCCTCCGCGTGCACCCGTGGTCCTGTCGCTGGGCGAGGAAATCCGGGTCAGCCACCATGAATACGACGACCGCATCCAGTTCTTCCTGTCGCGCGACCGCTTCGACCGGATCGGGCACATTCTCGAGGCCGTGAAGGCCGAATGTCTGCCGGCGGCGCACGGTGATTTCCTGGCCGACTATATGCGCCTGCTGGAACGCAACCTGCCGACGCTGGCGCCTTCGGACACGGACCGGCTTTCCGGCGCCGTCGAGGCTATGGTCGCAGCCTGTCTCGCGCCGTCGGCCGATCGCGCGGCGACGGCCCGGCGCCAGATCGAGTTCACGCTCATGGAGAGGGTGCGGAGAGCCGTGCGCGAGAATCTGTTCTCGCCATCGCTGGGGCCGAAGAGGCTCTGCCGCGACGCGGCCATGTCGCGTTCCCAGCTTTATCGCGTGCTCGGCAACGAGGGCGGCGTGGCACACTACATTCGCCGCCGGCGGCTCTCCGAAAGCTTTTCGATCCTGTGTGACTCGTCGAATTCGTGCTCGATCGCCAAGATCGCGGAGATGCTATGCTTCGCCGATCCGTCGAGCTTCAGCCGCGCCTTTCGCCAGGAGTTCGGCGTCACGCCGAGAGACGTGCGGATGGCTTCACTCGCCGGTCAGGCGATTGCCGTATCGAAGGCAGCCGGCGTCTCGAGTTTCGGCGATAGCTTGCATGGTTTCTGATCGAGGGGGGAACGGGACATGAGCAGCGGATACACGGACGGACGAGAACGTCGCCATACGGCCGAGGTCTTCCGGGACAATTGGGTGTACCTGGTGCTCTTGGGCATTGTGTTGCTCCTTGCCGGAGCGGCGGCGATCCTGGTCCCCGCCGTGTCGGAGATCCCTGCGAGCAAGATCCTGGGCGCGGTGCTGGTCGCGAGCGGAATCCTCCAGGTCATCCAGTCGAGCAAGATGCTGAATTGGGCCGGTTTCATCTGGCACCTGCTGCTGGCCAGTCTCGCCACAGTCGGCGGGGCGCTGATCTACCTCAATCCGTTCGCCGGGGTGATCGCGCTGACCGTGATGATCGCGGTGATCTTCGCGATCCATGGCCTGACACAGATCGCCTTCGCCATCCGCGTGCGGGGCCAGACCGGTTGGCACTGGTTCCTGATTTCCGGAGTCATCGCCTTGGTGGTCAGCCTCCTGCTTTTGACGAAGCTGCCGTACAGCCACTCCTTCACCCCCGCCACGATGGCCGGTGTCTCGCTGCTCTGCGCGGGGGGCGCCTACGTGGCGATGGCGCTGGCCTCGCGCAGAGCCGGCCCGTCATCCGGGCACGGCACGCTTTAGCGGCAAGCCCCTGCCCGGTCAGGGTTTGCCGAACGTGGCGATGCGATCGACGTTGCAGATGAACAGGACGCGCTTCTCGTCGATCGCGGGATCGCGCAGCCCATAGGGCGGCGGGTTGCCGGTATACTTCGTCCAGATCTTGTCGAGCTGCCGGGTGACGCGCTCGCCGCCGGGGCCTGCTTCGTGCTCTTCGCGTTCGACCGAGCATTTGAGCTGGACCCAGTGGTAGGGGTTCTCCGGACTGACGATCAGGATCGTCAGCTTTCCGCTTTTGCGGATCCAGCCGCACTTCGCCCGGTGCGACGCCGTGTTGACCAGAACCTTGTCCCCTTCGTAGTCGAACCACATCGGGGTCATTCCCACCGTCCCGTCGGGCGTGATCAGGCCCAGCGTCACGGTGATCGGCCGGTCGAGCAGCGCCTTGTAGATCGGATCGAGATCGGACAGTCCCTTGATCCTGACCCGGTCGCCGACGGCGAACTGGCCCTTCTGCAAGCCACCGGCAACGTCACGGAACTTCGCAACAGTGATCCCGCTTGTCATGTTTCCTCTCCGGCCGTTTGTGTTGGCCGAAGCGTCGCACGGTCGACCCCACACCGCCAGGGATGGGCAGGGAACGTCGGTGGTCGGTCCGGAAAACGCGGGAGGGCTCAAGTCGGCTCGGTCGGCTCGTCCTTCGTCGGCGTGTCGGCGGCCTCCGCCTTGGCGGCGTCGCGGGCTTCCTGCTTGGCGCGGGCCTTCTCGGCGGTCTTGATGGCTTTCAACCGCGCACGCTCGCGGCGTTCGAATTCGTAGTTCGGTTTGCGGGGCATGAAGAGCCTTTCCTGGCTGCGCAGCGCGCCTGAGGGTATGGATCACGGCGGCCTTTGACAGCATAGATCGCAAATCGATTTTGCGACCGACGAAAGTTCAAGAACTTCGGAGTCGGCTGAGGATCAATTCGGAAAGCGCGGCAGCGGCGGCGGCACCCTTCTTGCCGAAGCGTTTCTCGACACGGGCGAAGGTGGCGTCGGAGACGCTCTTGTTGGCCTGCAGTCCGGTCGTGAAGTCATAGACCATCTCCTCGTCGTCGCTCTTCCTGGCCGGACGCCGGCCTTGAGCGCGATCGGATAATGCGCCGCCCATTCGTAGCCCTGCGTCCAGGCGCGCGCGGCGATCAGGATCACCAGTTCGGAGAGCGTGTTGCTGATGGCGGAGTGGAAGCGGAGATAGTCGCCCTTGGCACGCGCCCGGCTCATGACCTCCGGGCTGTACATCATGACCTGGAACGGACCGGTCACCGGCGCCTGCCCCGGAGCGTGACGAAGTTTCGGCAGGCTCCGGTCCATTGCTCATAATAAAGCGGCAGCGCCTGCCGAGGGTAAACTGCCTGCCGTTTGGATGCGGATCGGAAATCTCCCTCATGTCCCTGTCGACCGCCCGCGTTGAGCGAACCGTTTCGGCACCGTTTTCGACCGTTTGGCCGACGGGCGCGACAGAAGAAAAATGCCGTAGCGCCAAGCTTTTTCGCATCGGCGTTCAAAAATGCCGTTAAAAAACGGCGAAAACGGTCGAAACGGCAACGGCACCGCTTCGAGGAAGCCGCTTCAGTTGGCGGCCTTCGCTCCGCTTTGGGGCATGCCCTTGGCGACGGCGTTGATGTCGTAGGGCTGTTCTACCAGCGTCTCGGCGTCCCACATACTGCGCTGGGCGCCAAAGAAATCGCCATCGTAGACATGGATGGCGGCGCTGATCTTGTCGAGCGGATTGACGACCGAATGCACGATATCGCGGCCAAGGATCGTGACGTTGCCGGTGCCCAGCGCCTCGCCGCCGGCGGGCTCGATCTGGAAGGCCCTTGCGTCGGGGATGCGGCGCCAGAACATGTTGTCCTCGCGGCCGCCATACATGCCGATGACCGCGGCCATGCGATGATCGTGCGGCAGCGTGACCTGCCATGGCGCCCAGGCCAAGGTCAGCACGGTGAGCTCGGGCGATTTGTGCAGCACCTGGACGCCCGCCTTGTCGGGCGCGCCGAGCTGGCGGGCGATTGCCGCCGGATCGGAGACGGCGCGGGCGACGATCTCGGCCATGGCCTTGCGCGAACGTTCGCCCAGGGCGCCGCGCAGATCGGCGATGAACTGGTCACGGTCAAACATGCTGGCCTCCGATGTTCGAGAACATGAATCGACTGTCTATTCGATCACCGTCGCGCTTCCATGTAGAGCGAGTACTTGCGATGCAAAGGCAGGTCGACGCAACCGCCGGGGAAGTGGCCCTTGCCGAAGTCGACCACCTCGATCTCCCTGAAGCCCGCGTCGCCCATCAGCTTGGACAGGAATTCCGCGTCGATGCCGCCATAGTGTTCGTCCTGCATGAAGACGTGGTTCAGCGCCTGCATCTTGGTCGGAAAGCCCTTCTCCGGCAGATCGTCTTCGGAACCCATGCTGTTCATCATGTCCCAGCCGGGGGCCAGGTAGGCTTCGATGTATTTGTGGGCATCGGGGACGATGATGCGCAGGACGCCGTTCGGCTCGAGGCAGCGCCGGCATTCGGCGAGGAAGGCGGGCTTCTCGAAGACCGAGTGCAGGTGCTCGAAGAAATGTTCGACATGGATGCCCCGGCAGGCGCCGTCCGCGAAGGGCAGGCGGCGTCGGCAATCGGTCGCCATCGTTACCGTCGCGCCCGCAAACAGGTCGATGTTCACCCAGCCCGGCTGGCCGGTCGGGCCGCAGCCGACATTGGCCAGGATGCCGGTCCGCCGCGCCACGTCGTGCCGGACGCGGATCCAGCGCGGGTCGATGCGGTTGCGCAACTCGACCCAGGCGGCATAGAGCTCGATCTTGAGGGCGCTGTATTTCCACGGGTTGACACGCGATCGCAGCCAGTTGACGAGCAGTTTCTTCAACGTCGACACCCCGTTCGGCCGGCCCGATGCTCGCCCAAAACTCTGGTCGGCACCAGCTTCATCCCTTTCACTCGAACACCTTGTCGGCATTGGCCAGGATGCCCGACGGCAGCGTGATGTCGAGCGCATGAGCGGTGCCGGTGTTGACGGCGAGGATGAAGGTCGAGGGCTGCTCGACCGGCAGGCGGGCGGGCCGCGTGCCGTTCAGCACCATGTCGACATAGTCGGCAGTCCGGGCGGCCAACGTATCGCGGTTGGCGTCATAGCTCAGCAGACCGCCCGCCTTCACGAACAGCTCCTCGCTCGAGACCAGCGGCAGTTTGTAGTGCCGCGCCAGCTCGACGAGATCCTTGCGATGCACGACCAGCATCGATTCCACCGTGACGAGCACGGCCTGGGCGCCCGCCTTCTCGCCGGCGGCGAAGGCCGTCGCGAAGTCTTCCGGTCCGACGACGTTCTGCACGAAGAGTTCCACGCCGAGGGCCTGCGCGGCCCTCTGCAGGGACTCGATCTGACCGTGCGAGATCGGGTCCTGCGGATAGGTGATCACCAGGACGCGCGCCATCCCGGGGATTGCCAGCTTCAGAAGCTCCAGGCTCTTGGCGACCATCAGCGGCGCAAGCTCCGTCGTTCCGGTGACATTGCCGCCCGGTCGGGCGAGGCTGTCGACGAGGCCGGTACCGACAGGGTCGCCGAGGGCCAGCATGACGATGGGAACAGTCGCGGTCGCCTTCTTGACGGCTTGTGTCGCGGGCGTCGTGCCCGTCACGATCACGTCGGACTTCCGGCGCAGGCACTCCGCGGCAAGGGCCGGGAAGGCGTCGCCGTCGCCATTTGCCGACAGCCAGTCGAGGGCAAGCGTCTTGCCTTCGATGTAACCCAGCGCCTGCAGACGATCGAAGAAGGGCGTGTAGCGGTTCTTGCCCGGTGTCGCCGGATCGAAGGTAATGAGGCAGACGTGCGCCAGCCGGCCGGAGGACTCGGCGAATGCCCCCGCGCTCGTGCACAGGCTGCCGATGAACAGGCCTGCCGCGCACAGCCACACAATCGGTCGCACGTAGCCTCTGGGCAGGATCGTGAAAGGCTCCCCTCTGACGAGCCGAGGTTACGCGCGCATGGCGAGGCGGGCCAGCCTGTATTCGTCGGCGATCGCGGCCCCCACGGCATCGATTGGCGATTTGATCGGCCCGATGTCGAGGGAAACGACGGCAGGCTCGGAGGTGTCCCGGGATGACCAGGCGTAGGCCCGATTGGTCTTGGCGCAGCCGGTGAGCTGGAAGATGTGGACGACGATGTCGCGCGTGCGCCCCCCTTCGACGAACGCGCTCACCGGCACTGTCTGGATCAGCGAAGCCGTGCAGGCGTGCCGGTCCTCGACCACCGCCCGAAGGCTGCTTGCCATCACGTCGTCGGATGTCGGTCCGGGCAGATGGACGAGCTTCATCACGATCTCTTTTGCTCTCTAAGCGGCTTCGACGGGTCGATCACAATAGTCATGCCGGGCACTGTCGTCAGGAGCCTCGGGCCGGTCTGTGTCATAAACCACAGAAGTACAGAGATACTGCGAGTGGCGCCGTCGATCACCGGGCAATTCCGCAGTTCTGGGCTGACTTTCATGACCTCAGGAAAGATAGGTGGCGGACACCCCGCCATCGACGATCAAGGTGTGACCGTTGACGTAGGACGCTGCGGGCGAGGCGAGAAAGATCGCTGCGCCGGCGATCTCCGGCGGATCGGCCCAGCGCTTGGCCGGGCAGCGCTGACGCTGGCGCTCGCCGTGCGGCGAGGCGATGAGCTGGGCGTTGGTCTCG
>Ga0153954_1000375_pt1 | contig 37022 bp, 32 predicted proteins | sample TSFL038MetaG_FD_102277 | JGI IMG/M metagenome (GOLD analysis project Ga0153954, IMG submission 102277) | Attine ant fungus gardens microbial communities from Florida, USA - TSFL038 MetaG | ecosystem: Host-associated > Fungi > Mycelium > Unclassified | place: USA: Florida, Wekiwa Springs State...
ATTCGCGGGCTTACCGGCACTGCCGCGCAGATTGCAACGATCGCCAAGGCCTATCACGTCTACTATGCGCGCGTCGCCGGCGAGGGCCGCAATTACTCGATGGACCATACAGCGACGGTTTACCTGATGAACGCCAAAGGCGGGTTCGTCGGGACCCTTAGCACGGAAGAAGACGACCGCACCTCGCTCGCGAAGCTCCAACGCCTCGTGCGGGGATCAAGCTAAATCCTCGGGCCGCGCGGCGACGGCGGGCGTGAATGAAGCGCTGCGCGTTCGGCTTTGCGTGGGAAGCGCCCATCTTGGTCGTAGCGAACCGAATTCTTCTGCCTCGGAAGCAGCCTTAAAGATCGCAGCCCAGCGCGTCACGATTTCATCAAGGCGTCAATTGGCACCCGCACTTGCTGCACAAATTGCGAGTCAAATGACCAGTGCCTGAGCATATCGCGTTTCGCCGTTGCTCCGGGTCGCCCGGAATCACAGCGCACCTGGCTGGCATATCTTTTGCCAAAGATACGACGCACGACGATTTTCGCTGCGAAAAGAGCCTGTCTAAAGGGGGCCAGGCGCTTTCACCTTTTCCATAGCGGGCTAATGGCGGTTCGCGACTCCGGGGAGTCCGGCAGTGCTCTGCGCTGAATCGGTAAGTCATGCCTATGTCCTGCATCACGTTCCAACTGAATAAGCTACTGCTACGACTTAAATTCGCCATTTCCTCGCAAATGAGACATTGGGTATTTGCGACATGTGCAAGTGCCTCGATCTTCGTTGCATTCGCGCCGATGTCTTACGCAGGAAGCGTCTTGCAGCCCGGCGCCACCATTGGTATGCCGACGGGAGCGCCCCTGCCGGGAGGGCTTTATTTTGTCGATACGTCTTCCTATGGGGAGCGTTCAAACACCGTCATGGGACAAAACGTCAACCTGTCGTCGCTCGTCTTCGCCACGCCCGTCTACTTCGACGACACACGGCTTCAATTCATCTTTCTTCAGCCGAGCGTCTTCAACAACTATACGAACGATTCGGCGAAGAATGTGCTTTTCCTGAATAGCACTCTGTTGGCGGGTCAACTTGCCCACACGTTCGGAAACGGTTTTGGCGCGAGCTACATGGCCGGCTTACGCGTGGGCATGGGCGCGCCACAAGCGTATCAGCTGTCGTCTTTTGAACAACGCTTTGCAGTTAGCTACACGGCCGGTGGCTTGGATTTGACTGCCGACCTTATAAACGGCGACTTCGGAAGTAACCCGCGTTACCCCGATTGGCTCAATCTTGATCTCACAGCCACGAAGACGTTCGGCCAATTTGAGCTCGGCGCAGTTGCCTTTGGGTCGACGGACCTGAACGCGCCTTTGCGGTCCTATTTGCGCCAAAGGCAGTTCGCGGTCGGCGGACTTTTCGGTATCAAATTCGATCGTTTCAAAGTCCAAGCGATCGTGACGCGCGATGTCGCAGAGGCGCACTATCCCGGCTACGATACGCGTGGTTGGATTAGGCTCTTCGCGCCGATTTACCTCGACCAGACGCCCACACCTCCCGAACCGCCGCTCGCTGCAAAGTATTGACGGTGAGATGTGTCGTCGGCGCAGGCTGACGATAGAGTGGAAATCCTGACGTGCTACTGCAGTGAAGCTTGGCGCTTAACCGGCTTCACTGCTTGACTTCTTGTACTCGATGATGACTTGCGGGACGCACTCGATGCAATGCCCGTGCGAAAAAATCCCAGGAAAAGTTCCAGCGACAGCTGCTGACGTTTTGAGAGAAAAGACGAACAGGTAAGCTTGGGAAGCTGCCGTTCTACCAATGAACTACGCCCGCGTGCCCGGCTCGGTCACCCGCGATTTGGCCAAGGCCGGCGTATTATCGCGACTTCCCCTCCAACCCCGCCGCAAGGGCCGCGTCGCGCAAAGCGACCCCTCTAGCGGTTGAGCTTGGCTGTGCTAACATTTGCGCGCGAGTCCGGCCTCGCGGATGATCGCATTTAAGAAGGGACCATACGCCATCGTGCGGCGGGCGTTGCGCCTCATTCCTTACACTGAGGGAGGAGTCAGAATGGCAAAAGCGCTGAAGAAAGCACATAAGAAGGGCCTCGACGGCCGGGCCGAGGAGCGCGGCCGGATCAGCCAGAAGCACGGGAACACGCGGGTCGACACGTTGCGCAGGACCTATGGCGATCATTTCGCCGCCGGCCGGCGCGGCGATATGCACCTTGCGACCCTCCTGAAAGAAACCGGCTCCGAATCGCTTCACGAATATCTGCGCCACCATCACAGAGGCTAGGCCGTCATAGGCCCTGGCAGACGGTCAAGGAATCAGATCGTCGTTTCTCTGCGGCAGGCTGCTGTTATGGGCGTGGCGCGCACGCGCGTCCTCGAGATCGAGTTCGCGCTCGATCCGGCGGCGCGCTTCGTCCGTGATGGCGTCATTGTCATAGAGCTCGGCGATCTTCTGCCGCTCGGCGTCGATGAGGCTCAACTGAACTTTGAGCCAATCGCCATATTGGTCATCGACGCGTTTCAGCGCGCTGATCAGCGTATCGCGGCGGTCGCGTTGGCGATTCTTTAAAACGCGCATCGTTCCCGCCGAGACGCCGTCGGGTCCACGCCCGCCAAGCTCCGCGAGTGCCGCCTCGACCCCGGCGATGCGTGCGCGGATCTCGCGGTCTTTGGCGGTCGCGAGCTCCCGCCGGCCCTCGGCATCGAGACCAAGCTTGCGCACCACGAACGGCAGGCTGAGCCCCTGCCCGACCAGTGTGGCGAGGATCACCGCGAAGGTGATGATGAGCACGAGGTCGCGCTCCGGAAACGGCGCGCCATTGGCCATGAACGGGATCGACAGAGCCGCCGCCAGCGAAACGACGCCGCGAATGCCGGTGAAGCCGATGAAAATGTCGTGCTGCCAGGGCGGCGTCCGCCGGCCCAACCGCTTGCGGATGAAATCGCGTGGAAGCCGGGTCAGTCCCAAAACCCAGATCAGGCGCACCGCCACGACGGCGACGATGACAATGCCGATCGCGAGCGGCAGTTTCTGCCAGGAGTCTTTGCGCAAGCTGGCGATGATCGGCCATGCCTGCAGGCCGGTGATGACGAAGATCGAGCCTTCCGTGACATAGACGACGAAGCGCCAGAAAAAATAGCCTTGCAGGCGTGTCGCTGGCGGAATCGACTTGGCACCGTTGGCGCTGACATAGAGCCCAGCCGCCACCGCCGCCAGAACGCCCGAGCCGCCAAGCGCCTGCAGCGGCCAGAAGGCGATGTAGGGCGTGAGCAAGGCGATGGTCAGTTCGATCTGCGGATCGCCGAGATTCCGGCGCAGCCTCAAGGTGGCCCAGCCGACGACGAGGCCCCAAGTGACGCCCGCAATCGCGACGACGATGAAAAGGCCCATCGCCGCCGGCAGAGAAAAGCTCCCCCGCTCGACAGCCGTCACCGCGAAACTGAACAGGATGAGCGCCGTGGCATCATTGACAAGGCCCTCGCCTTCCAAAACGGTCACGATGCGCTCGGGCAGCGCCAGCCCCTCCGTGATCGCAATCGGTGCCACAGCGTCGGGCGGCGCGACGATGGCCCCGAGGACAAAACCCAGCGCCAAAGGCCAGCCCAAGAGCCCATGTACCGTGACGGCGACCGCCGCGGCGGTGGCGAGCACACAACCGACCGCGAGCAGGAAAATATCGCCAAACTCGCGCTTGAAGCCGCGCCAGCTCATGTTGACGCCGGCGATGTAGAGCAAGGGCGGCAGCAGAACCTGCAGAACGATATCTGGCTCGATCGGAATGCGCGGCAGGTCCGGCAGGAAGCTCGCCGCAATGCCGAAGATCACCAGGAAAATCGACGAAGGCATACGCAGCCGTCGTGCCATGATCGCGCCGATCGCGGTCAGCGCGATAAGGGCAAAGGTGATGAGGGCAGGATGCGACATGTCGGGTCCGGTTACGCGGCCTGAACGCTCAAGGCCAGCGCCGGCCTTTTAAAGCGGCAACGGCGGGGAGCAAAACGCGGCCTCACGGCATGCGGAAATGCTTGGAGAGCTTCAGGCCCTGGCCCTGATAATTCGAGCCGCCGACCTGCCCGTAGAGCGCCTGCGGCGCCTCGGCCATCTTCTCGTAGACCAGGCGGCCGATGACTTGCCCATCTTCGAGGATGAACGGCACTTCGTGGCTGCGCACTTCGAGCACCCCGCGGCTGCCGGGATGGCCGCCTTCCGTATAGCCGAATCCCGGATCGAAGAAGCCGGCGTAATGGACGCGAAATTCGCCCATGGCGGGGTCGATCGGCACCATCTCCGCGGCGAGGTCGCGCGGAATGTGCAACTTCTCCTGCGAAGCGAGAATATAGAATTCGTCCGGGTCGAGGATGAGCCTTTTGTCCGGCCTGGCGCGGATCGGCTCCCAAAAATCAGCGATGTCGTAAGCGCCGACACGCTCCACATCGATAATGTCGGTGTGCTTCTGTGCGCGATAGCCGACGATCTCGCCGATCGTCTCCGTGCTCAATGCGACGCTGAGCACGAGGCCGTCGCGCAGGTTTAGCGTCTCGCCATCGACCAGCTTTTGCTCGCGATGCCGCAGAGCAAGGTCCTTGTCGCTCAGCGTGAAGTCGGTATGCGAAAGCTGCGACGAGTTGAGCCGGCGGAAGCGGATTTGGTTGAGCTTGCTGCCCTCGTGGACGCGCACGCTGAAACTGCGCGGCGAAACCTCCGCATAAAGCTGCCCCTTGTATCCCCGCGCAACGACATCAAAGACTTCGCTCTCGTCGGTGATAAGCCGCGTGAAGATATCGAGGCGCCCGGTCGAGCTTTTTGGATTGGCGACCGCCGAGATGCTGTTCGGCAGCACCAGCGATTCCAAAAGCGGGATGACATAGACGCAGCCGCGTTCGAGCACCGCGCCCGGCCCCGTCAGACTGATCTCGTCGAATTTCAGATTTTGCAATTGCGCGCTGACTGTCCGGGTCTTGCCCGGCAGAAAGCTCGCGCGCACGCGATAGGCCTTTGGGCCGAGCCGCAAGTCGAGGCTCGCCGGCTGTTTTTGCGCAGGCTCGATCGCGTCGCGCGCCTTGATCATCTCGCGCCGCAGCATGATGTCTATTTTCTCGCGGCCGAGCAGTCCGAAAGCATTCCCAAAAAGAAGGGAGGAGCTCTCGTCCTCGAACAGGGCGGAGAGGGTGGCTGTTTCCATGTCTATCGGCTCGGAACGGTTACGTGAGCAGGCCCGGCGCTCGTCTGAGCGTCAAGGCGTAAGCCCGGCTGCCAACAGCTATTTTCCCTTGAGCCGGGCAAAGGCAAGGACTAATGTGACAGAACGTGGTCATTTGGGCCGGCCGGCTTGCCGCCACGTTAAACAAGGGACTAAAAGGGCCGAGGCTGCGAAGCATTTCTCCCTTTTCAATTCGTCCTTTGCAATTCGCATAGTCCGGCCGCGCCAACGCCGGACAGCGTGGGCGTACGGCCGCGAGCAGGAGACGAGAATGACGAAGAAAACGCCGGGCGACGCGTTGAAGGACCCGAAGAACTGGCGCGAAGCCACCCGGCTGATCCATGGCGGCGTCCTGCGCTCGCAGTTCGGCGAGACCTCGGAAGCGCTCTTTCTGACCCAGGGCTTCGTCTATGACACGGCCGAAGCCGCCGAGGCGCGCTTCAACGGGCAGGACCCCGGCTTCATCTATTCGCGCTATTCCAACCCGACCGTCGCCATGTTCGAAGAGCGCATGTGCCTGCTCGAAGGCGCCGAGGCGGCGCGGGCGACCGCGAGCGGCATGGCGGCCGTCACCGCAGCGCTCATGGGCCAGTTGAAGGCTGGCGATCATGTCGTCTCGGCGCGCGCCCTGTTCGGGTCCTGCCTCTATGTGATCGAAGACCTGCTACCGCGATTTGGCGTGGCGGCGACGCTCGTCGACGGCACCGATCTCGCTCAATGGGAAGCCGCAGTGCGGCCGGAAACCAAAACCTTCTTCCTCGAGAGCCCGACCAATCCGGGCCTCGAAGTCTATGATATTACGGCCATCGCCGACATTGCCCACCGGCACGGCGCGCGGCTCGTCGTCGACAATGTCTTCGCCTCGCCGATCCTGCAGAAGCCTCTGCAATGCGGCGCCGATTGCACCGTCTATTCGACGACCAAGCATATTGACGGCCAAGGCCGGTGTCTCGGCGGCATCATCCTGTCGAGCCGCGAATTCATCGACACCCATATGCATACGTTCCTGCGCCAGACCGGCCCCGCCCTTTCGCCCTTCAATGCCTGGGTCATGCTGAAATCGCTCGAGACCCTGCCCTTGCGCGTCAATCACCAGGCGGTGAGCGCGGCGCGGATCGCCGATGTCTTGGCCGATCATCCGAATGTGACGCGGCTCACCTATCCCGGCCGGCCCGATCATCCGCAGGCGGCGATCATCCGGCGGCAGATGAAGGCCGGCGGTACCGTCGTGACTTTCGAAGTGCCGGGCGGTAAGGCGGGCGCCTTCGCGGTCGCCAACGCTCTCTCGATCATTAAGATCTCAAACAATCTGGGTGATGCGAAAAGCATCGTCACGCATCCGGCCACAACCACCCACCAGCGCCTGACGCCGGAGGCGCGGGCCAAAATGGGGATCAGCGACGGGATGCTGCGACTTTCGGTCGGCCTTGAGGACCCGGACGACCTGATCGCCGATCTGACGCAGGCGCTTGCGGCGCTTGCACGGCCCGGTCTCGCGGCAGAATAAGCAGCCGTTAGAGAAACTTATTTTACCTCGACGCAAAAGTCCGGCGAAATTCTAACGAATTTTCAACTGTCTTCGCGGCAAGCTGGGGACCGTCGGAGACCGCGATGATGTTGAAATTTCGCAGTCTGCTGGTGTCGCTAGTTCTGCCGCTGACCGTCGTTGCTTCGAGCTTCGAGAAAGTGCCAGAGATCGACGCCAAACTGCGCCAGCAATATGTGCGGCCGACCGCGACGCCCTATCCGGACGACGATCCTTATTCGTCGGCCAAAGAGGCGCTCGGACGCACCTTGTTCTTCGATCCCCTGCTGTCGGGATCGGGCACGCATAGCTGCGCGACCTGTCACAACCCAAGATTGTCGTTTACCGATCACCTCCCGCTTGCGATCGGCGATGCCGGGCGCGCCATGGCGGTGCGCTCGCCGACCCTGCTCGATGTCGCGTTCATCGACCGATACGGCTGGACCGGGAAATTTTCGACGCTCGAAAAAGTGTCGTTCGCGCCGATCATGGCGGCGGGCAACCTCAACCTGACCGAGTCAGACTTGGTCGCGCGCCTGTCGGCGGTCCCCACCTACGCGCAAGCTTTTGCGACCACTTTCCCCGATCATAAAATCGATCGCAGGAATATCTCGACGGCGCTTGCGACTTACGTGCGTTCGATCCGTTCGACGACGGCGCCTTTCGACCGCTGGATCATGGGCGATGAGAATGCCATCAGCCCGGCCGCCAAGCATGGTTTTGCGATCTTCAATGGCAAGGGCAATTGCGCCCAATGCCACAGCGGCTGGGCGTTTACCGACGGGTCCTTCCACGACATCGGCGTTGCCAAGGGCGATGACATCGGCCGCGGCGCGTTCTTCAAGTCGTCGATCAAGCTGCGTTACGCATTCAAGACGCCGACCTTGCGCAACGTCGCCGAGCGCGGGCCCTATATGCACAATGGATCGGTGCCGACACTCGAAGCGGTGATCGAGCTTTATAACCGCGGCGGCGTTGATCGGCCGAGCCGTTCGGAATTGATCCATCCGCTCGGACTGACGCCGGAGGAAAAAGCCGATCTGCTTGCTTTTCTGAAAACGCTGACCGGCGAGACTGAAGTGGTGACTTTGCCGCCGCCACCGCCGCCGCGCTAAAGTCAGCAGCCGCCGTGCGGCAGCAATAACCCAATCAAGACGAGACCCGCGACGAAGAGCACGCCGCCGGATTGTTCAAGCCGCACGCTATAGATCGGCGTTCGCGGCGCGGCATAGGCCAAGCTCGTGCCGAGGAGAATGCTGAAAAGACTCAAGGCGAGGATCATTCTTCCCTCGTTCGGATTCCAAACTCGCGGCGATGATCGACAGCCCACCTTTACGAATTCCTTTCGGGTCTTAGTTTTTTCTATCAACGTTAATGGCTTGACTTTAGCTATTAACCAATTGTTAAGAACAAGCGGGACCTATCGTTAAAATTCGATTAAATTGACGTCGTTTGGAATTACCAACGGGGTATGAAATGGAATTCGGTCGGTGGGGCAGCCGTCGCGTATCGGCTATGGCCGGACTCGTTCTGAGTGCCAGTGTTTTTTGCGCTGGGCCGGCAAGTGCTCATGTCAAATGGTTCTGTGCCTACAATATCGCCGGCCAGCCGCGCGGTCTTGAAAACGTCCTCTGCCCCGACTTCGAAGTCCTGATCCTGGTGGCATTTACGATGCTGCTGGCCGGTTACGTCGTCGAATGGAGCGCCATCGGAACGGCGTTGCTCGCCGCGCTCAACCGCGTGACGAGCGGCTTGCGCGACGACACCGAAGTCATCATGCGCGCAGCCTGCGGCTTCTTCTTCGTCGCCTGCTGGGCGAACGGCGGCGTCATCCTGACGCCCGAACTCAAGACCAGCTATCCGCTCATCCCGTGGATCCAGCTCGCGCTCGCCGCCGGGTTGATCTGGCGCGAAACGCTGATCTTCACGGCGCTCGGCATCGCCGCCCTCTTCGTCTACGCCGTCTACGAATACGGCATTTTCCATCTGCTCGATTATCCGATCTTCCTCGGCATCGCCGCCTATCTCGGACTGACCGGCCTCAATCGCACTTTCTTCGGCCTGCGGCCGCTCGACGTGGTGCGTTACAGCGCGGCGGTGACCCTGATGTGGGCCTCGGTCGAGAAATGGGCCTATCCGGAATGGACCTTCCCGCTGTTCGTCACGCATCCAGGGATGAGCTTCGGCTTCACCCCGGAATTCTACATGCGCGCCGCCGGCATGGTCGAATTCACCCTGTCCTTCGCCTTGATCCTGACGCCGCTCGTGCGTCGCTCCGCCGGCATCATCCTCTGCACGATGTTCGTCGCGGCGGTGCCTGAATTCGGCAAGATCGACGCGATCGGCCATGCGCCCATCATTGCGGTGATCTTGGGCATCATCGGCGACGACGCCCCGAGCCGCCGGCTCGTCCATCTGCGGCTTGGCATCAAGGAAAATCTGGCGCGCTTCAAAGTGGCCATCTCGGGTTGGGATTTCCTTTTGATCCCAGCCGCTTATTGCGCCGCTCTCGCCTCTTTTCTCGTCGCCTACTACGCGCTGCATTCCGTGCTCTACGGAACGCATATCGCCTAGACGACAAGTTCGGAGAAATCTGCGCTAGCGCAAAGACCTAAGCCGACAAGCTCAAGCGAAAGAGAAGCTCCAGCCCTGCTGGAGCTTTTTCATTTGACGACGACGACAAGCTTCATCTTTGGATGAATGCCGCAGAGGACGTTGAACGTCCCCGGCACCGAAAAGACGACATCCGTCTTGCTGCCCGGCAATTGGTCGCCCGAGTCGAAGTTGAACGTGTCCGACTCGACATAGGCATGGTGCAGCAGGTCGCCGTCATCGTTAACGATGCGCACCGTATCGCCCTGCTTGATGCTGAGAAAAACCGGGTGGAACGCCCGCCCCCGCTGCGAAACGACATAGGGGACACCCCCCTGTTGCGTCCAAGCCGAGCCGCCGGCGATCAAGATCAGGGCACCCGCAACGCCGAGCATCGAAATGCGGGCGTTTTTATATCCTTTAAAGGATTGCAAAAGCGGCATGCGCGTAATCCGTCGCCCCTAGACCGACGCAACCTTTCCGAGTAGTGATTCGCGATTCGGTTAACTAAAGGCGAAATCAGCACTTTTTGGCTTCGTTGGGCAAGTAAATTTAGCCTCGTCTTAACCTGAAATCGCTCAAAAGAAGCTATTCAAATCGAGTCATTTTGATGCGTAGCCATAGAGTACCGTCGGGCTTGCGTGCAGCAACAGGAAAACCGCGCTCGCCTTTGGGCCAATTAGCCCAGCTTGCGCAAACAATCCGCGGCCGGATTCTCACGGCTTTTTTGGCCATGAGCGTGATCACCGCGGCGCTTGGCGGCTATGCCGCGCTCGGCATTCGCCGCGCCGGTGTGCTCGTGTCCAAGACCTTCGATGAATCGCTGATGTCGATCAATTATGCGCGAGCAGCCTCCGCCGATTTCGCGGCGATGCAGGTGGCTTTCGCGCGGCGCTGGAGCGCAACGCATCCGGAGGTCCGCGTCAAGCTCGATAAGACCATTACGGATCTCGAAGAAAATCTCTCGGAAGACCTGCAGATTGCGGCCGAACGTTCGCAATCGCTTCGCGCCGCGCGGGCGGCGGCGGAAGTGCAATCGGCGGCCGACACCTGGAGCGACGCGCGCCGCCATCTGCCGGACAATCTCTCGCTCAATGCCGCTTGGGAAGCGCTCGATCCCTATGCCGAGACGGTGTCGGAGCAGATCGACCTGCTCGTCAATTACACCGCGGGCGACGGCTTCACCTACCGGCAGAGCGCGCGCCAACAGGTCGCTGTCGCGACCAACCTCGCGCTCTTCGGAACGGCCGGCGCGCTGGTCCTCTCCGGCCTCGTCGTGTTCTTGCTGTCGCGGCGGATCACCAAGCCCGTCGCGGTCGCGTCCGCCGTCGCCAAGCGGATCGCCAGCGGCCAGCTCGACGGCGAAATCCCGGCCGGCAGCGCCGATGAGCTTGGCGCCCTGCTCGCCGCTATGAGTACGATGCGCGACAATATCCGCGCCATGATGGAGCGCGAAGTGGCCCAGCGCCGCACGGCGCAGGTCCGTCTCGCCGATGCGCTGGAAAGTTCGCGCGAAGGCATTGTCGTCGTCGATGCCAATCATCGCATCGCGCTCGCCAATTCCCAGGCCAATGAATTCTTCGGCAATGCCATGGCGCTGCTCGAGCCGGGCCGCTCCGCCGGCGCTGCCGCGCAATCGAACGATCTCGCCTCGGCGACACTCTCCGTTGAGGGGATCTCGCCCGAGACGGAAGAAATCCGGCTGCCGGACGGTCGCTGGCTGCGCGTCAGCCGCAGCGGAACTCAGGATGGCGGCTTCATCAGCGTCTACAGCGATATCAGCGTCCTGAAGGACCAAGAGGCGAAGCTGACGGCGACGAACCTCTTGCTCGATGCCGCGCTCGACAACATGTCCCAGGGCCTTTGCCTTTACGACAGCGAGCATCGGCTGAAGGTCATCAACCGCCGCTTCTGCGAAATCTTCCGGCTCGCGCCGACGCAATTGCGTCCCGGCATCGTGTTCCGCGACGTCCTCACCTTGAGTGTCGCCGCGGGCAATCATGTCGATGTCTCCGCCGACGAGCTTTACGCGCAGGAATTCCCGTTGATCAGCCAGCGGATCGCGGCGACGCGGTTCATGGAATTGAGCAACGGCCGCGTGATCCTCATTGCCCGCCAGCCGACGGCCGATGGCGGCTGGGTCGCGACCTATGAAGACGTGACCGAGCGTCGCCGCGCCGAAGAGCGCATCGTCTTCATGGCGCGGCACGACGCGCTGACTGGCCTGCCCAACCGGGTTCTCTTCGCCGAGCGGATCGAGACCGCGATCAGCCAGATCGGCCGCGGCAGCTCCGGCTTCGCCGTGCTCAGCCTCGATCTCGATCATTTCAAGCAGGTCAACGATACGCTCGGTCATCCCGTCGGCGACGAATTGCTTCGCTCGGCGGCCGAGCGGCTGCACGCCTGCGTACGCGAAGTCGACACGGTGAGCCGGCTCGGCGGTGACGAATTCGCCATCCTGCAATCCGGGCTGGAAAAGCCCGAGGATGCCGTCCTGCTCGCCCGCCGGATCGTCGAAATCCTCAGCGTGCCCTACGAAATCGAGGGCAATCGCCTGACGATCAGCGTCAGCATCGGCATCGCCGTCGCGCCGGGTGACGGCATGGCCTATGACAAGCTCCTGAAAAGCGCCGATGTTGCGCTTTATCTCGCCAAGGCCGATGGGCGCGCCACCTGGCGCTTCTTTGAGCCCGAGATGGATGTGCGCCTGCAAATGCGCCGCGCGCTTGAGCTCGACTTGCGCGACGCTTTGGCGAACAACGAATTCGAGGTCTACTACCAGCCGATCTTCGATCTGCGTGAAAACCGGATCGGCGGTTTCGAGGCTCTGCTTCGCTGGAACCACCCGACGCGCGGACAGGTCTCGCCGGCCGAGTTCATCTCGCTCGCCGAAGAAATCGGCCTTATCGTGCCGCTGGGCGAATGGGTTCTGCGGACTGCCTGTGCCGAGGCGTCAACCTGGCCGAAATATATCAAGCTCGCGGTCAATGTCTCGGTCGTCCAATTCAAGAACGACCAGTTCGTGTCCATGGTCACGAGCAGCGTGCGCGCCGCGGGCCTCGCGGCGCGGCGGCTCGAGCTCGAAATCACAGAATCCCTGCTGCTCACCAATACCAATGCGACACTCGCCAAGCTGCACCAATTGCGCGATTTTGGCGTCCATATCGCCATGGACGATTTCGGCACCGGCTATTCGTCGTTGAGCTATTTGCGCAGCTTCCCCTTCGACAAGATCAAGATCGATCAGTCCTTCATCCGCGCCATGTCCGACAAGGACGGTTCGCGTGCCCTCGTCCGTGCCATGACCGCCATGGGCAGCAGCCTCGGCATCCGCACAACCGCCGAGGGCGTCGAAACCCAGGAGCAGCTCGCTTGGCTCCGGGCGGCCGGTTGCGACGAGGTGCAAGGCTATTTGTTCAGCCGCCCGGTTCCCTCGAACAAGATTCAGCGCCTGCTTGTCGAATGGAACGGCCTGAAACGCGAGGCGGTCTAGCTTCCGGCCGCCTCCCCTCGACGCGCCTGCGCCGCCCGTGCTAATCCCCAGCCTTCCCCACGGGATGCCGAGGCCTGATGCGTCCGCTTGCCATTCTGCCGTCCGTTCTCGCCGCCGACTGGACCGACATGGGCCAGTCAGTGAAAAAGGTGATGGCCGCCGGCGCCGATATCATCCATCTCGACGTGATGGACGGGCATTTCGTGCCGAACATCAGCTTCGGCCCGGATATGGTGAAAGCGATCCGCGGCATCACTGATGCGCGGCTTGACGTCCACCTGATGATCGCGCCCGCCGATCCCTATCTCGAGGCCTTCGCCAAAGCCGGCGCCGATGTCATCACGATCCACCCGGAAGCCGGGCCACACCTGCATCGGTCGCTCGCCGCCATTCGCCAGCTCGGCAAAAAGGCCGGCGTCGCGCTCAATCCGGCAACACCGGTGACCGCACTCGAACATGTGCTCGACGAGCTCGATCTTGTTCTGGTGATGAGCGTCAATCCCGGCTTCGGCGGCCAGGCCTTTATCCGCTCGTCGCTCGAAAAACTTGATCTTATCCGAGCCATGACAGCGGGCCGCGATATTGATATCGAGGTGGACGGCGGCATCACCGCCGAAACCGCCGGCCTCGTCGCTGGCGCCGGGGCCAATTGGCTTGTCGCGGGCTCCGCCGTGTTCAAGGGCGGCCCCGAGGCCTATGCCGGCAATATCGCCGCCATCCGTAAGGCCGCGCAGCTTGCGCGCGGCGAAATCGCTTAACTCGAGTCAGGTTCTATGATCCCGCGCTATTCCCGCCCCGAAATGACTTTGCTTTGGGAGCCGCAGACACGTTTTCGCATCTGGTTCGAAATCGAAGCCTATGCCTGCGACGCGATGGCCGAGATCGGTGTCGTGCCGAAAACTGCCGCGGAGACCATTTGGGCCAAAGGCAAAGATCTGCACTTCGATGTCGCCCGCATCGATGCGATCGAGAAGGTGACGAAGCACGATGTCATCGCCTTCCTGACTTATCTCGCGGAAGAAATCGGCCCCGAAGCGCGGTTTCTTCACCTCGGCATGACGTCGTCCGACCTGCTCGACACGTGCCTCGCGGTGCAGCTTTCACGCGCCGCCGATCTCTTGATCAAGGACGTCGATAGCCTGCTCGACGCACTCAAGCGCCGGGCGCTGGAACATAAATTGACGCCGAGCATCGGCCGCTCGCATGGCATTCACGCCGAGCCCGTGACCTTCGGTCTGAAGCTCGCGGAAGCCTATGCGGAATTCGCCCGCGCCCGCGCCCGCCTTGTCGCTGCGCGGGCGGAGATCGCGACCTGCGCGATCTCCGGTGCGGTCGGGACCTTCGCCAATATCGATCCGCGCGTCGAAGACTATGTCGCGCGCAAGCTCAACCTCACACCGGAGCCGGCTTCGACCCAGGTCATTCCGCGCGATCGGCACGCGATGTTTTTCGCCACCCTTGGCGTCATCGCCTCATCGATCGAACGACTCGCCACCGAAATCCGCCATCTGCAGCGCACCGAAGTGCTCGAAGCGGAAGAATATTTCTCTGAGGGGCAAAAAGGCTCCTCGGCCATGCCGCACAAACGCAACCCCGTGCTCAGCGAAAATCTGACCGGCCTCGCCCGCCTCGTGCGCGGCATGGCGCTGCCGGCGATGGAAGACGTGGCGCTCTGGCATGAGCGCGACATTTCGCATTCTTCGGTCGAGCGCGTGATTGGCCCCGATGCGACAATCGCGCTCGATTTCGCGCTGGCGCGGCTCGCTGACGTCATCGATAAGCTCGTCGTCTATCCCGCGAACATGAAGAAAAATCTCGAGGCGCTCGGCGGCCTCATCCATTCGCAGCGGGTCTTGCTGGCGCTGACGCAGAAGGGCCTCGCGCGCGAACGCGCCTATACGCTCGTCCAGCGCAATGCCATGCCGGTCTGGCGCGGCGAAGGCAATTTTCTCGATTTGTTGAAGAAAGATGCCGACGTGAAGGCGGTGTTGAGCGATGCCGAACTCGAAAGCCTGTTCGATCTCGGCTACCATCTCAAGCATGTCGATTACATCTTCAATCGCGTCTTCGGTGAGAGTTAGAATAATGAACGCCTCCGATCGCCTGGCCGCGCTGATGCCGATCGTCATCAAGGACGATGCGCTTCACGCGCGCTGGCTGAATACATTCTCCTATCTCGAATATGTCGGCTTTCGCAAAATCATCAAAAGCCAGCGCGCCGATATGCTGAGCCGCGCGTTTCTCAATCATGCCTTGGAGGAAGGCGGCCATGCCTTCCTGCTCAAGAACATGGCGGTGAAGGTCGGCGGCAAGGCTTTCGATTATTATACGCCGGAGACGATGCTCTGCCCCGAGGCTGCGAGCACCTATTTCCAGACGCTCGATCATGGCTGCGATGAGAAATTCGCCGCCCTGCCCGACTTGGAACGATCAACGATCGTCTACCACTACGTCACCTGGCTGATCGAGCGGCGCGCGCTTGATGTCTATGGCCGCTACAAGGATGTGCTCGGTACATCGCCGCTTGCTGCGCAGCTCGATGATCTGCTGGGCGAAGAAGTCGGCCATTTGCGTCAGGTCGAAGCTTCGCTCGCCGCGAGCGATCCCGAACACGAACAGCGCGCGCCGGCACTCGAAGCCTTCGAGCAAGATCTCTTCGCAGCCTTCGTTACGGCCTTGGCGCAAGAGGTCGCGCCGACGCAACTCAAAGCATAATTTATGCGCACGAGCGACGCCGACATTCTCATCATTCCCGGGCTCGGCGGCTCGGGGCCGGACCATTGGCAGAGCCGCTGGCAGGCGAAGCTCTCGACCGCGCGGCGCGTCGAGCAGAAGGATTGGGATCGCCCCGATCTCGGCGGCTGGCGCGACGCCATCGCCGCCGCCATCGCGGAGGCAGAGCGCCCGGTGATCCTTGTCGCGCATAGTCTCGGCGCAATCGCTGTCGCCGATATCGCCGCCGAATTGGGCGAGAAGGTCAAAGGCGGCTTCCTTGTCGCGCCGGTGTCGTTGCGCGCGATCAAGGAGATCGACGCGATCGACCCGCGATTTACCGAAATATCGCACGCCGCCTTGCCATTTCCGAGCGTGCTTGTCGCAAGCCGCGACGATCCCTTTGCGACTTTCGCCGAATCCGAGGATTTCGCCCGCGCCTGGAAGGCGGAGATCGCCGATGCCGGCAATGCCGGTCATATCAATGCCGAGAGCGGCCACGGCCCCTGGCCGGAAGGACTGATGCGGCTCGCGGGTTTTCTTAAAACTCTATGATGCGCTCGTTTTAACAATAGGCGCCACAGGCTTTCGCTAGCGGCGGCGCAAAAACGCGAAACAAAAAAAGCCGCCCGAAGGCGGCTTTTGTTTTCGTTCGCGCGCAGAACTCAGCGCGAATAGAATTCGATGACGAGGTTCGGTTCCATCTGCACCGGATAAGGCACTTCCCGCGGCAGCGGAATGCGCGTCAGCTTGGCAGTGAACTTATTGTGGTCGACCTCGAAATAGTCGGGCACGTCGCGCTCGGCGAGACCGATGGCTTCGAGCACCAAGGTCAGTTGACGCGAGGCTTCCTTGATCTCGACGACATCGCCGACCTTCACTTGATAGGAGGCGATGTTGACGCGCTTGCCGTTCACCTTGACGTGGCCGTGGTTGATGAACTGGCGCGCGGCAAAGACGGTCGGCACGAATTTGGCGCGATAGATCACCGCGTCGAGGCGACGCTCCAAAAGGCCGATCAGATGGTCGCCCGAGTCGCCCTTAAGGCGGATCGCTTCGGTGTAATATTTCCGGAACTGACGCTCGGAAATGTTGCCGTAATAGCCCTTGAGCTTCTGCTTGGCCTTGAGCTGCGTGCCGAAGTCGGAAAGCTTGCCCTTGCGGCGCTGGCCGTGCTGGCCGGGGCCATATTCGCGGCGGTTCACAGGGCTCTTGGGGCGGCCCCAGATGTTCTGCCCCATGCGGCGGTCGATTTTATATTTGGCTTCTGCGCGTTTGGTCATCGCGTCCTCAAAATTGCGGCGAGAACGCGCGCGTAGCGCCCAGGCTTTGGCCCGAAGCGTGCCGCCGATCGCGTCCCCGCCATTGGAATAAGCCGCCGAAAGTCTTATGATTTCCGGTACATGGCTTGGCGGAGGTCCGCGCCCTCCTCTGCAAGGAAACCCTTGCCGACAGGCCCTCGTCTTGAACTATGTTCAAGGAGCGCCACGGGTGCGCATGGCGGCAAGCCGCCATGAAAGAAGGCGCCCGAAGGCGCCCGCTGACAAGCCTGTAAAAAGAACGCCGCAGGAAGTCAAGCGGATAGCTAGCTTACCAGCGGCGCGGTGGCGCCATTGGCGACAGCTATAGGCTCAAGGATTTCAATCGCATCGCCGACATGGAGCATCTTGCCGCCCTGATCGCCATGCGGCCGTGTATTGACCGATAAGCGATAGTAAGGGCTCATCCGCTCGCGCACCACCCAGGACGGCAACGTATCGCGCCGCAAGTGGCGGAAGCGCTGGGTGAACATCGGATCGTTCTCGCCCGTCCGCGAGTTTCGCGGCGGCACCGTGCAGCGCATGCACGGATTGACGCCCTCGAAAATAACATCGCCGATGCGGAATTTTATGTTCGTACCTGCGACGCCGAAGAGCTGCTCTTCCCAGAAGGCCGGAACGCCGTCGATTTCGACATTGGCGCGGAAACGCCGCCGCGCCTCGTCGACCGAAAAATCGAACCAACTCGCAATCGTCGCCAATGTCGCCGTGCTGATCACGGTCGGTCCGGGGGAATTCGTGTCGTCGGGGAAGCCGAGCTCCGCATTTTCTTTCAACGCGATGGGAAAGCCAAAGTAGCTCTCCAGCCATTTTTCGAATCCGCTCGCATCTTCGCTCAAGCCAAACGTGTCTGACGCGAGGCCGCGCTCGCTCTCGTCGCGCAACGTCACCGCTGGTGCGTCGAGGTGAATGTCGGCGCGGATGCGGTGGATCGCTGGATACGCCTTGCCGTTGACGAATTCATCTTTGCCGTCGAAGAGCGCCCAGAGACGATCGTGCTCGAGTGCGCCGCTTGCCAGGACGCGTGCCTTCTGCAGTTCGACACGATCCAGCGACTTGATCGGGAAGATGTCGATGCGGGCAAGATAAGGTGTGGCTTCGATCATGATGCACCGCCTCGGTTCGTCCGAAGCAGACATCGCCCGCTGGCCCACGGCCACGGCCAGATTTTAATTATCCGATTGGTCCAGGCCGCATTTTCACAGGGTCCGTTCACGGAGGAGCCTCGGCGGTTATCTGAAAGCCGCGGCGCACATTGATAGAGCCGGCCAATCGCCATACGTAACAATCAATTGGCGCTTGGCGCCGATCGGCGCCAATCTCCGCCAGCTGTATCGACAGCAATATAGCTGCAACGACAGCATCCTCAGGGAGGAAGACATGGCGAAGATTATTTGCGTTCTCTATGACGATCCGGTCGATGGCTATCCCAAGACCTATGCCCGCGACTCGATCCCGGTGATCAAATCCTATCCCGACGGCCAGACGGCGCCGACACCGTCGGCGATCGATTTCAAGCCCGGCGAGCTGCTCGGCAGCGTCTCCGGCGCCCTCGGCCTGAAGAAATGGGCCAAGGACAATGGCCACCAGCTGATCGTGACCTCCGACAAGGACGGCGCGAATTCGACGCTCGACAAGGAGCTGCATGATGCCGATGTGGTGATCTCGCAGCCGTTCTGGCCGGCCTATATGACGGCCGAGCGCATCGCCAAGGCGAAGAACCTCAAGCTCATCATCACCGCCGGCATCGGCTCCGACCACACCGACCTCGAAGCTGCGAATAAGCACAAGGTCACCGTCGCGGAGGTCACCTATTCGAACAGCATCAGCGTCGCCGAACATGTGGTGATGATGATTCTCGGCCTCGTGCGCAATTACATCCCCTCGCACGATTGGGTTCGCAAGGGCGGCTGGAACATCGCCGATTGCTCCGAGCGCGCCTACGATCTCGAAGGCATGCATGTCGGCACCGTCGCGGCGGGGCGCATCGGCCTTGCGGTGCTGCGGCGCCTGAAACCTTTTGACGTCAAGCTGCACTACACCGACCGGCATCGCCTTCCGGCCGCAGTCGAGAAAGAACTCGGCCTTACCTTCCACGAAAATCGCGAAGATCTGTTCAAGGTTTGTGATGTCATCACGCTCAACACGCCGCTGCATCCCGAAACCGAGCACATGATCAATGATCGGACGCTCGCGATGATGAAGCGCGGCACTTATCTCGTGAACACCGCGCGCGGAAAGCTCTGCGACCGTGACGCCATCGTCCGCGCGCTCGAAAGCGGCCAGCTTGCGGGCTATGCGGGCGATGTCTGGTATCCGCAGCCGGCGCCAAAGGATCATCCGTGGCGGACCATGCCGCACGAAGGCATGACTCCTCACACATCCGGCACGACGCTTTCGGCGCAGGCGCGTTATTCCGCAGGCACGCGCGAAATCCTCGAATGTTTCTTCGCCGGCAAGCCGATCCGCGACGAATATCTTATCGTCCAGGGCGGCCATCTCGCTGGCGTCGGCGCGCATTCCTATAGCGTCGCAAAATAAGGCGATGACCGGCGCATTTTCAAATGGCGCCGGTTGATTGGAAAACCCTCCCACGTTTCGGTCCGGCGTAGTGTCTAAACGCGCCGGACCTCCCTCGCGCGAATGTGACGTGATATTTTATCGCCGCAGCCTATTCCCGAACGGGATCAAGGGAGGGGTAGCGATGCTTCGCGGCTTTATCTTTGCGCTTGTCGCCGCCCTAGCACTGTCTCTGCCGGTGCGAACCGCCGCCGATGAGATTACGCCTCTCGGTATCGGGCTTGAGGACATTGATTATCCCTACCCTGTCCATTTCCTTGACTTGACGATCGAGGGCCAGCGTCTGCGCATGGCCTATATGGACGTGCTGTCGGCAAAGCCAAACGGCCGCGCCGTCGTGCTTCTGCATGGCAAGAATTTCAACGGCGAATATTGGGCCGAAACGATCCGCGCCTTGGCCGGCCGCGGTTATCGGGTTGTCGTGCCGGATCAGATCGGCTTCGGCAAATCAGCAAAGCCCGACATTCATTATCAATTCGACCTGCTCGCCGCGAACACCAAAATGCTGCTCGAACGGCTTGGCATCGGCCGCGCGGCGATCGTCGGCCATTCCTTCGGTGGCATGCTTGCGGTCACTTTCGCCCGCGACTATCCCCAGACAACAGCCGTGCTGGCGCTCGAAAATCCAATCGGTCTCGAAGATTATCGCACCGCGATCCGACCGCCGCCGCTCAACGCTTTGTTCGATGCGGAAATGGCGCAGACCGCCGCCTCTTATCGCAATTTCATGCACGCTTTCTTCGTCGGCTGGCCGCCCGAGGCGGAACATAACGTCGATCTTTTCGCGCGCGTCTTGCACAGCGGCGAATATCCGCGCTGGGCCATGGCCTCCGCGCTCACGTCACAGATGATTTTCGACGAGCCGAACCGGCAGGATTATCATCTCCTGAAAATGCCCGTGCTGCTCGTCATCGGCCAAGGCGACCGCTCGGTCTTCTTTCGCCGCTATGCCAAGCCGCAGGACATCGCGACGCTCGGCCATTGGCCGGAGCTTGGCCGGCAGGCAGCCAAGGATATTCCCAATGCCGAACTTGTCGAAATCCAGGGCGCCGGCCATGTGCCGCATCTGGAAAAGACGGACGAGTTCAATGCGGCGCTCATTCGGTTTTTAAGCCAGCGATATTGATATCGGCCAGCGGGCTGATCACTTCCCGGTCTCGAGCACGATCTTGCCGACATGCTTGGCGCTTTCCATTAGCTCATGCGCGGCGCGCGCGTCTTCCAACGGGAAGGTCGCTTGCACGACCGGCAGTGCCTTGCCGCGCTCGAGCGACGGCCAGATTTTATCGTGCAGCGCGCGGGCAACGTCGGCCTTCTGATCGATCGTGCGGATGCGCAGGGTCGAGCCGGTGAACGTCAGGCGCTTCAGCATGATCGGCAGGAAGTCGAAGGTCTCGACACTGCTTCCCTGCTGGAAAGCAATTTGTACCAGCCGGCCCTCGAGACCGAGGAGCGAAAGGTTCTTCTGGATATAGCTGCCGCCGACGATATCGAGAATGACATCGACGCCGCGCTTCGCCGTCAGCGCTTTCACCTCGGTGAAGAAATCATGGGTCTTGTAGTCGATCGCGTGATCGGCCCCGAGCGTCCGGCAGAAAGCGCATTTCTCCGCCGAGCCCGCGGTCGCGATGACTTGCGAGCCAAAGAGCTTGGCGAGTTGGATGGCGGTCGCGCCGATGCCGCCCGCGCCGCCGTGAACCAGGATCGTCTCGCCGGGCTTCAACCGGCCGCGTGTGAAAACATTGTCGAAAACAGTGAAGTACGTCTCCGGAATCGCGGCGGCCTCGACAAGGCTCAAGCCGCGCGGCACCGGCAGGCAGAGCCGCGCATCGGCAACCGCATATTCGGCATAACCGCCGGAGCCGACGAGCGCACAGACGGTGGCGCCGATATGCGGCGATGACACGCCCTCGCCCAAAGCCACGACGCGGCCGGCGACCTCAAGCCCCGGCACCTGGCTTTCGCCCGTCGGCGGCGGATAATGGCCCTCGCGCTGGATGCAATCCGGCCGGTTGATGCCTGCCCCAACGACTTCGATGAGAACTTTTCCGGGCCCCGGCTTCGGCACCGCCACTTCGCGCAAGCGGATGACATCCGGGCCGCCGGCGCCGTCGAAGATGATCTCGCGCATCAAGTCCGGAAGAGCCAAGACGATCTCCTATGTCCGCGAGGCATCGTGACGACCGCTGCTTCTTAATGCGTGTCGCCGCACGAAACAAACGTGCAGCAACATGGAAGCTGCCGCGATGGTTGCGCGGACGAACCAAGTCGCGTGACTATATCAGGGATGCGATGGGGAATGGCTGCGGCAAAGGCGCGTTGCGCGCTTGAGGCTCGCCCGCGCCGCCAAAGGACGGCGCGGACGTTGCGTTATTCTATTTCGATTTCAATTTCAGCGCGCCGGCCAACTGGCCCATGAGATAACCGAGAATGACGCCGGCAATCGCGGACAGAATGACGAGAACGAGCGGGTTGGCCGCGCCGATATCCGTCACGCTGGCGAGCTTGCCCGCCGACAAGGTGTAAGCGACGACCATGGCAAAGCCATAGATATTCGCCGGCACGAACGAAAGCTGTTCAACGGATGCGACGATGACGAGGAAGAAGACGAAGAAGCCCACGACCAAGGCCGGCCAGATCGTGCCGAGGCTCGGCACCGGCACTTTGTCGATCACGAGAAGCGTGATCCAGCCAACGATCGCGCCGTAGATGATTCCCGCAAGCGTCTTCACCAACGCGTTATTATCGCCGCCTGCCGCAAAGAAACAGGCTGCCGTAATGAACCCGCCCCAAACAAAGACATAAGGCGCGAGCGGACCCAACGCGAGAAACGCCCATACAGCACCCAGGACAGCGACACTGATTGATAAAGCAAGCAATTGTGACATCGACCTCTCCCCGGATATTGATCTTTTAGGAGCATGCGGCCGCTTTGGAGGCGTCTTCACTTACCGAACGCTCCGGTTAAAAGGCTAGCATAGTGCCCATCGTGTAGCCATTAACGCCCAGCTCAGGACGTCATAAAGTTGTGCAAATTGACCAAACAGCGAGCGTCCAGATGAGACCGGCTGGCCCACCGACGGCGGCCATCGTCCTTGCCGGCGGCCGCGCGACGCGCATGGGCGGAGCCGACAAGCCCTTACAAATGCTGGGATCGAGGCCGCTCATCGGACATGTAATGGCGGCGCTCGCGCCGCAATCCGCTGCCCTGGTCGTCAACGCCAATGGCGATGCCCTGCGCTTGGCGCCCCTTGGCGCACCCGTCGTCCCCGACGAACTGCCGGACTTTCCTGGTCCTTTGGCCGGCATTCTCGCCGGCCTTGATCATTTTGCAGCGCAGCGACCCGACCTTGAATTTGCAGTGAGCGCCGCAACCGACACGCCATTCCTGCCGGACGATCTCATCGTCCGGCTTCATGCGGCACGTACAGCGGCACGGGCCGAGATCGCCATCGCACGCTCGGACAATATCGTTCATCCGACTTTCGCGCTGTGGCCGATCGGCTTGCGGACGGATTTGCGCGCGGCGCTTGTCGAAGAAGATCTGCGCCGGGTCACGAGTTTCTTCGCGCGCTATTCCTGCGCCTATGCCGATTGGGAGATCGAGCCCTACGATCCGTTCTTCAACGTCAACACGCCGGACGATTTACGGCGCGCCGAGGAAATCCTCACAGCGCGCGACGGCGGCATCAGCCCTCCCGCACAATCTCAAAAATGAAAAAGCCGTCTTCGGCGCGGCTGTCCTCGAGACGGTCGCCCATTTCGTGGATCAGATGCGGAATATCGATCTTGGCCAGGGGATCGGTGCAGACAACGATGAGGCGGTCACCGGCCGCGAGCCGGGCGAGGGCTTTGCGGGTATGCAAAACCGGCAAGGGACATCTGAGCCCTTTCAAGTCCAACTCTTTGACGCGATCTGTCATATTATGCCCGTCAAAGTGCTGAGGAGAGAATGATGACCAACGGCCATGCCACGCTGGTGACCAAGCAATTCGGCGCCCGCGCGGACGCTTATGTCGAAAGCAGCGTACACGCGCAAGGCGCCGATCTCGAGCAGGCGGCCGCCTTGCTCACCGGCCATAACGCGGCGCGGGTGCTCGATCTCGGCTGCGGCGGCGGCCATGTCTCGTTTCGCGCCGCCCCGCTCGTCGGCGAGGTCGTGGCCTATGATCTTTCGACCGACATGCTCGCGGCGGTCGCCCGCACGGCGGCGCAACGCGGCCTCGCCAATATTGAGACGCGTCAGGGCCGCGCCGAGGTCCTCCCCTTCGCCGATGCGCATTTCGACTTCGTCCTGAGCCGCTATAGCGCGCATCATTGGCACGGCTTTTCGCAAGCGCTTGCCGAGGCGCGGCGCGTCCTGCGGCCGGGCGGCACGGCTTTGTTCATGGATACGGTCTCGCCGGGCCCGGCGCTCATCGATACCTATCTGCAAGCGGTCGAACTGATCCGCGATCCTTCGCATATCCGTGATTATTCGACCGCGGAATGGCTGAACGCGCTCGCCGCCGCCGGCTTCGCGCTGAAGGAGGTCACGGCGCGGCGGGTGCGGCTCGATTTTTCATCCTGGGTGACCCGCATGGCGACCCCGGCGCCGCAGGTCGCCACGATCCGCGCGCTGCAGGTGCAGATGGCGGATGATGTCGTCAGACATTTTGCCATCGAGGCCGATGGCAGCTTTACGATCGACACGGTGGCGATCGAAGTCGCGCGGGACAGCTAGATGCGCATCATCGGCTTTGCCGGCTGGAGCGGCGCGGGCAAGACGACGCTGATCGTCAAATTGATCCCGGCCCTGATCGCGCGCGGCTTGAGCGTCTCGACGCTCAAGCACGCGCATCATAATTTCGATGTCGATAAGCCGGGCAAGGATTCGTACGAGCATCGCATGGCGGGCGCGACAGAAGTGCTTGTCGCCTCCGACCAGCGCTTTGCCTTGATGCATGAATTGCGTGGCGCGCCGGAGCCGTCGCTTGCCGAATTGCTCGGCAAGCTCGCCCCGGTTGATCTCGTTCTCGTCGAAGGCTTCAAGCGCGATTCACATATGAAGCTCGAAGTGTATCGCGCCGCCAACGGCAAGCCATTGCTGTATCCTGACGATCCGCACATCAAAGCCATTGTCAGCGATCTGCCGCCAAACGACGTGCCGCCCCATTTGGCGCAAGCCCATATCGACGACATCGAGGCGGTTGCTTCGCTCGCTCTGCAGCTTGCGACGCCCTGGCCCTAGATCGCGATGCCTTTAGGTTGAATCAATCTAAAGGCATGAAGCGCGATCGATTGTATTAGGTTAGAGCGGGATTCAAAACCGCTCACACTTTCTCGCATCCCGCTCTAGAGCATCGGACCGAAAAGTGCGAAGCGGTTTTCGGACAAATCCGATGCGATGAGAAAGACTTGAAAGCGCCGAGCGATTCAATTTGAATGTCCGACGCTCTATAGCGCTTACGATGCTTCTTCGAGATGGGCGCGGGCGCGAATGGCGGCGCTCAGTGCGGCCGCAGCACCGCCCGGCGCGCGGCGGCCTTTGAGAAGCACGAATTCGACCGGCCCTAGATCGGGGAGACCCTGCAGTGGCGCAAGCTCCGCGAGCCCATCGGGAATTAGCCGGCGCGAATGCGCCATGAGGCCGAGGCCGGCGCGCGTCGCCGCGGTCAGCCCATTGAGGCTGCTGCTGGTGCAGGCGATGCGCCAGGGAATGCCGGCATGTTCGAGCGCCGCAAGCGCCGCCGAACGGGTGATGGCCGGCGGCCGATAGACAACAAGCGGCACAGGACCTCTCGGCCGCGGCCAATTCTGTCGCGATGCGACCCACACGAGCTTGTCGCGCCAAACGAGATCGCCACGCTCATCGCCCGCCCACCGCTTGCAGAAGGCGATGTCGAGATCGCCGCCGTCGAGTCTGTTCATCAGCACCGCGCTCAAAGCGACGGTGAATTCGAATTCGACAAGCGGGTGTTTGGCGACAAAATCCGCGAGCACTTCCGGCAGCCAGGACGGCACCAGATCCTCCGACGCGCCGAAGCGCAGACGGCCGCGCTGTTCACTGCCGGCGAAATAATCCGTGGCCCGGTTGTTTGTCTCGATGATGTTGCGGGCGAATTCGACAAGCGCCTCGCCTTCCGAGGTCATGGCGACCGAATGCGTGTCGCGAATGAAAAGCCGATGCCCGATACATTTCTCCAGCTTCTGCACATGCTCGCTGACCGTCGATTGACGCAGGTTGAGACGGCGGCTCGCTTCCGAGAAGCTGTTGCCTTCGGCGATCATCAAGAACGTTTGCAGCAAGACGGGGTCGAGCATTTGCCTATCGGAACTCGCGATAACACTGAGCGGCTTCTACGGCGTTCCGCGCTGCAAAAGCAATTGCCATAGTGCCGGCGATAAAAAGATTCCGCGGCGAGCGAACCTCCGCTGTTCGCAACGATGGCGCTTGCCCGGCGCACGGAGGAAACAATGCCACTTTATTCACGCCGTACCTTGCTTTCGACCGGCGCTGCGGCCGGCGGCCTGCTCGTGGCCGCAAGCCAGACCTATGCGGGAACTTACGACAATGTCCGTGACGCGTCGCAGACGCCGGGGCCGCATGATCCGCGTGAAGAGGCGCTCAATCCCGACGAATTGAACCCGCCGCCGACGGATCACGGCAACCTCGGCACGCTCAAATATTCGTTTTCCGAAGCGCATAACCGTCACACCGATGCCGGCTGGGCGCGCGAAGTCACGGTCAGAAATTTCCCGATCTCGAAAGAGATGGCCGGCGTCGATATGCGTTTGCCTAAGGGCGCTGTGCGTGAACTTCATTGGCACAGGCCCGCCGAATGGGCCTTCATGACCTATGGCAATGCGCGGATCACCGGCATCGATGCGCAAGCACGCAAATTCGTAAACGATGTGAAGGCCGGCGATCTCTGGTTCTTCCCGTCTGGCATTCCGCATTCGATCCAGGGGCTCGGGCCCGACGGCTGCGAATTCGTCCTCGTCTTCAATGACGGTAATTTCTCCGAAGACAGCACCTTCCTCATCAGCGATTGGATGCGCCATACCCCGCCGGAAGTTCTCGCCAAAAACTTCGGCGTGCCGGCAAGCGCCTTCGCCAATATTCCGAAGAAGGATCTGTGGATCTTCAACGCGCCCCTGCCCGGCTCGCTCGCCGATGACCTCGCGCAAAGCAGCCAGCCGATGGTGCCGGATTCCTATTCGTTCCCGCTCATGGATCAGCCGCCGATCAAGACCAAGAGCGGCACGGTGCGCATCGCCGACAAGAACAACTTCAAGGCCTCGAATGTGATGTCGGCGGCGCTTGTCGAGGTTCAGCCGGGCGGTCTGCGCGAGCTGCATTGGCATCCGACTTCGGATGAATGGCAATATTACATCGAGGGCACCGCGCGCATGACGCTCTTCGGCAGCGAGGGCCGCGCCAATACCGTCGATTTTGCTGCGAGCGATGTCGGCTATGTGCCGCGCGCTATGGGCCATTACATCGAGAACACCGGCAATGACGTGCTGCGCTTCCTGGAAGTGTTTCATGTCGGCGAATATGCCGACGTGTCATTGACGTCATGGATGGCGAACTCGCCAAACGAACTCGTCGCTGCGCATTTGAACATCGACGAACGGATCGTGCGCAACCTACCGCGTACGAAAACGCCGGTGGTGCCGGCGTAATGACTAGCGCCGCCACTGTCATTTGACAGTGAGCGGCGCTTCTTCTGCACCGCAAAGTGGGCAAGTCTGGCCGCGCGCAGGGCAAATATTCCTTGCCCGCCCAGGCGATTGTGCAGTTTAATCCAGCTTGTCACCGCGCGCCCGAGGGCGCCAAATAAGCAAGATGGCGGCCGATCGGTTCAACGGCCGCTAGGGAGATGAGGAACGCCTATGAGCTCTGCCGTTTCACCCGCCGCTGACGTTGCGTCTGGCGGGATCCTTGATCGCTCGCGCACCGTCGCCGGGCCCCGATTCAACCGCTGGCTGGTACCGCCGGCGGCGCTCGCGATTCATCTTTGCATCGGCATGGCCTACGGCTTCTCGGTGTTCTGGCTGCCGATGTCAAAGCTTCTGCCGGCGGTCAATGCCGCCGCTTGCAAGGGCCATTCCGATCTTTTCACGACGAACTGCAATTGGACGGTTCCGTCCGAAACGCATGTCTTTGAAATCTTCATCGCGATGCTCGGCATTTCCGCGGCGATCTGGGGCGGCTGGCTCGAACATGCCGGTCCGCGCAAGGCCGGCTTCTACGCCGCGATCTGCTGGGGCGGCGGCCTCGTTCTGCTCGGCCTCGCCGTGACGACGCATGAGCTTTGGCTCATCTATCTCGTGGCCGTGTTCTGCGGCATCGGCCAGGGCATCGGCTACATCACGCCGGTTTCGACGCTGATCAAATGGTTTCCCGATCGGCGCGGCATGGCCACAGGCTTTGCCATCATGGGCTATGGCGGCGGCGCGATGATCGGCGCACCTCTGGCTGTCTGGCTGATGGCCAGATTCGCCAACCACGGCGTGCCGGGCGTCTCGGAAGCGTTGATGGCGATGGGCGTCATCTATTTCATCGCAATGAGCCTCGGCGCCTTCGGCTTCCGCGTCACGCCGACCGGCTGGGTGCCGGCCGGTTGGACGCCGCCGGCGAATAACGGCGCCAAGAGCCTCATCAGCCGCAACAGCGTGCATCTCAATACGGCGTGGAAGACGCCGCAGTTCTGGTTCATCTGGGGCGTTCTGTTGTGCAATGTCACCGCCGGCATTGCGGTGATCGCCATGGCGAGCCCGATGTTCCAGGACATTTTCGGCGCCAAGCTCGTCGGCGTCGTTGATGCGGCGGCGACGCTGACCGCCGCGCAGAAGGCGGCTATTGCCGCGGCGGCGGCGGGTCTCGTCGGCCTCATCAGCCTGTTCAACTCGCTCGGCCGTCTCTTCTGGGCGTCGCTGTCGGATTTCCTCGGCCGCAAGAACACCTATTATACGATCTTCGTCCTAGGGATCATCCTCTATTGCCTGCTGCCGACCTGGGGGCATGCAGGGCTTGCCGCGGCTTTCGTCGCATCGGTTTGTATCATCCTCACGATGTATGGCGGCGGTTTCGCGACGCTGCCGGCCTATCTCGCCGATATTTTCGGTCCGCAGATGGTCGGCGCGATCCACGGACGCCTGATCACGGCGTGGTCGGTCGCGGGCGTTCTTGGGCCGTTCATCATCGCTTCGCTTCGGCAGTTCGGCCTCGATCACGGCGTCGTCCATACCCGCCTCTACGATCTGACGCTCTATTTCATGGCAGGCCTGCTCTTCGTCGGCCTCATCTGCAATGCCTTGGTGCGGCCGGTCGATCCGAAATATTGGATGTCGGACGAAGAAGTCGCGCGCGAGCGCGCGCTTCTCAAGGAAGATAAGGTCGCGGCGAATGCGGCCACGGCGGCGCGCGGCCAGTTCGGCATCGTCGGCGTCATCGCCTGGGCTGCCGTCGGCATCCCCTTCCTGATCGGCCTTTACATTGCTCTGTCGAAAGCGGCGGCGCTGATTTAAGCGCCGCTTCCCGTCGAGAAGGTCCGCGCGATCGCCGCTGTGCGGCGCGCGGCCCCGACGGTCACCAGCCCATCGAGGGTCTGTGCCCCATCGAGCGCCTGCGTCAGCCGCGCCCCACCGCCATTGAGATCGAGCGGCGCGCTGCCGTCGCGCCAGGACAATGCCCGCCGCAGGGTGCCAATCTCGTCCGGCGTGCCGCCGCTGAACAGCGCCAGAAACAGCGCCAACGTTCCCCGGTTCGGCCCCGCCTGCCCGCGCGCGATACGATAAAGGTTGACGAAGCGTTTGACGGCGCGCGGCGTGCCGCCGGCGAGCGGCGCCAAACTGGCGAGAAGCGCCGATTCCTCGGCCGAAATCGACCAATCATGGGCCGGCACGATGGGCGCCCTAGCGCCCGTGTCGGATGCGCCGGCGCGGCCGATCGCCTGTTCGATGAAGCCGGAATAATCGGCGCTCCGCGCCGCATCGAGGCGGAACGGGACCTGGACCCATTTGTCGAGCGCATCGGCCTCGTCGGTCAGGCGCGCGGGGTCGGCGGCAATGATCGTCACAAAGCCTGGATGGGCAAAGGCGCGATGCGCCGCCTCGAGCAAAGCGTGCATCTGAGCCGGCGGCAAGGCATCGACATTGTCCAGCGCGACGAGGATGCGGTCGGGCACCGACAAGGCGCTCGTTGTCGCCTTCTGCGTGCCGACGAGATAAGTGGCGAGCGAGGCGAAGAAATGTTCGGCCTGCGCCTTGGCGCCCCGCTCCTTGAAGGGCGACGGTTCGCTCTGGAGCGCGCCGCGTACCGCATTGCCGGCGCGCCGGTCGGCTTCTGCCGCGGCACGGGCGGCAAGATCGACATCGGCCTCAAGCCCGTCCACCCGGCGCGTCTGATGTGCATAGAGCTGATCGAGCGCCTGGCGCCGTGTCGCCACATCGCTTTTGAGCAGGCTGACGCCGCGGAACAGCGGATTGAGGAAAAGCACGCCGCGCAGAATATTGGTGGCGAGCGCGGCCGCGGCGCCGAGATAGGCCAGTTTGCCGGCAAAACTCAGCCAGCCCATATGGTCGCCCAACCAGGCCGACAGCGGAACGAAGCCTTTGCCGCTCTTGGCGATCGACGCGAGCCAGGCATCGTGCTGGGCGACCGCATTGTCGAGGCCCATGCCGACGAAAAATAAAATCAGCGCGGCAAGCAGCAGCCGGCCCTGCCCGGCAAAGGCCCAAAAGGCCCGCAGCGCCGCCACGGCGCGCCCCAGCGGGCCGCCGGCATCGGCGACATCACGCACCATCGATTTGTAATTGGCGATCGGATCGCCGGTGATGCCGAAGCTCACCAGCCGGCTCTCGATCTTGCCGCGGTTGGTGCGCGCATAAGCATCGACCTGCGAACCGGCCGATTCAAAGAGAATGGTTTCCGTCAGCCGGCCGCGGCGGTTCTCGATCTCGTGCAGCGACTGCCGCTCGGAATCGAGCCGGCGCCTCGCCTCGTCGAGCCGCTGCGCCGCCTCACGCGCCACGACATGCGGGTCACGCACCGCATGCGCCGCTTCGCGCACGAATTCCGGATAGGACGCGCCCAATCCATCATAGACCGCGCCGGCAAGGGCGACGCCCGGCTCGCCGTCAAGCGAGGCGGCATCGACCCGCACAATATGAATCCGCCGCACCATCGTCTCGCCCGGCACGGCGCTCAAAGCGGCAACATCGCCAAGCAGCGTCGCCAGCGCAAAGCTCTTGCCTGCGCCGGGCCCGCCAAGGAGGCCGATGGTGAGCGGCGTCTCGGCATCGCGATGCGCCGCGAGCTCCGCAAGCGGCCGCAGCGCCGCCGTCTGGCCGAGAGAATCGGCCCCCCGCGGGAGATCGGCCGCAAAAACGCTGCCCCGCGATTTTATCGCCGGCGCCGGCACCGCCGCGGCCGGGCGGCTGGGGCCGGTCGGAAGGCTCGGGGCGATCGGCTCCGCGCGGGCCGGATTTTTGTTGAGATCGCGCGTTTCGACATCGGTCACGTTGCCGTTCCTTTCGAGCACATCCATATGGAAATTGTCTGTGGCACTTCCGGCCTCGACGGCGCGCAGGTCACCACCCGATTGTGACGACCAAAAGACCACGCTGTCATCAAAAAACAAGCCTGTTTGCACAATGCCGATGCCGCTGGACCGCAGCCGCCGGGACGATTAGAAAGCGGCGAATTCCTAACAATCAAATGAGTGAGAAAAGCCCCCTATGGCGCGGCAATTTATCTATCACATGCAGGGTTTGACCAAGACCTATCCCGGCGGCAAGAAGGTCCTGGAGAATGTCAACCTCTCCTTTTATCCGGACGCCAAGATCGGCGTCCTCGGCATCAACGGCGCCGGTAAATCCACGCTTCTGCGCATCATGGCCGGAATCGATAAGGAATTCACCGGCGAAGGCTTCGTCGCCGAGGGCGCCAAGGTCGGCTACCTGCCCCAGGAGCCGCGGCTCGACGAAAGTCTCGATGTGCGCGGGAATGTGATGCTCGGCGTCGCCGCCAAGCAAGCGATCCTCGACCGCTACAATGAGCTCGCCATGAATTATTCGGACGAGACCGCGGACGAGATGACCAAATTGCAGGACGAGATCGAGGCGCAGGGCCTCTGGGATCTCGATTCCCAGGTCGATCAGGCCATGGACGCGCTCGGCTGCCCGCCCAACGACTGGCCGGTCGACAAGCTCTCGGGCGGCGAGCGCCGCCGCGTCGCGCTCTGCCGACTGCTGCTCGAAAAGCCCGAACTGCTGCTCCTCGACGAGCCGACCAACCATCTCGACGCCGAGACGGTCAACTGGCTCGAAGGACATCTGCGCGCCTATCCGGGCGCGATCCTGATCGTGACCCACGACCGCTATTTTCTCGACAATGTGACCGGCTGGATCCTGGAGCTCGATCGTGGGCGCGGCATCCCCTACGAGGGCAATTATTCCGCCTGGCTCGTCCAGAAGCAGAAGCGCCTGGTGCAGGAAGCGCGCGAGGAAGCCGCCCGCGTCAAACAATTGGAAGCGGAAGCCGGCTGGATCGCCTCAAGCCCCAAGGCGCGCCAGGCGAAATCCAAGGCGCGTATCCAGCGCTACGACGATTTGCTCGCCAAGCAGAACGACCGCGCGCCGAGCGCGGCGCAGATCGTCATTCCGATCGCCGAGCGACTTGGCAACAATGTCATCGATGTCGAGACCCTCTCGAAGGGTTTCGGCGACAAGCTGCTGATCGACAATCTGTCGTTCAAATTGCCGCCGGGCGGCATTGTCGGCGTCATCGGCCCGAACGGCGCCGGCAAAACGACGCTCTTCCGCATGATCACCGGCCAGGACCAACCCGACGGCGGCACGATCAAGATCGGCGACAGCGTGCATCTTGGTTATGTCGATCAGTCGCGCGACGCGCTCGATCCGAACAAGAATGTCTGGGAAGAGATTTCCGGCGGCAACGATCTGATCCTGCTCGGTAAGCGCGAGGTGAACTCGCGCGCTTACGTATCCGCCTTCAATTTCAAAGGCTCAGACCAGCAGAAGAAGGTCGGCCAGCTCTCCGGCGGCGAACGCAACCGCGTCCATCTCGCCAAAATGCTGAAGTCAGGCGCTAATCTGCTGCTGCTCGACGAGCCGACCAACGATCTCGACGTCGATACCCTGCGCGCGCTTGAGGAAGCCCTGACGGAATTTGCCGGCTGCGTGCTGGTGACGTCGCACGACCGCTTCTTCCTGGACCGGATCGCGACCCATATGCTCGCCTTCGAGGGCGACAGCCATGTCGAATGGTTTGAAGGGAATTTCGCCGATTACGAGGAAGACAAGAAGCGCCGTCTCGGCATCGACAGCGTGATCCCGCACCGGATCAAATATAAGAAGTTTTCGCGGTAGGCCGTGATCCGGGAAGGCGACACAGGCTTTCCGAAAAGATCACCCCACAAGAAGGGCTGGAACGCGAGACCGCGTTCCAGATCCGAAATCAGAGATCAGGGCCGCATCAATTTGACGGCGAGACCGCTGACGCTGACCCGCTGCAAGGTCGCCGTGCCGGGCAGGTCGCCATCTTCGGCATGATCGACGCCGTAATCGACTTCGATGATCGCGTCCGCGTCGCAATCCTCGGCAACATCGACCAGGTTCTCAAGCGCCTTGGCCTTGTAGAACTCTTGGGTCACCGCGGAGCGGCGCCCGTGCCATCCCGAAGCGGCGTGAATGCGGCCGATCGGCACGACCTTCACCCCTTCGATGTCGTTATCGTAAATGATCCGCATACTTCTCGTCCTTTAATTCGCCCGGCGCTGAACGTCCGCCCGTTCAATACCGTCGGTATCTTGTTCAAGGTCTCTTCAGGCCTCTCTCCCTTGCGACGCGCTTCGCTTCTGACTGGCGTCTGCCGCAACCCCTTCAACGTGCCGCCGCTCCGCGGCGCAAACTTGATGAGATTGTGGCTTCATCGGCGCATTGTACGTGTCGCTGAAACTATGCGTTCACAATGCTTTAAAACTTCGTTTCGAATCGCATGCAGCATCATGATTCGACGTGACAACAATTTGCTGCGCGCGGTTAACGAAAGCTATGCGAAACTGCACGGCCTCACATGTTTGTCGCTTGATGTGTTGTTTGCGCCATGTTCACGACGTGCGCTCGCACACAACAGAGACACCTCACCATTTATTTCGTCTCTGTAATCCGAGTACACGCGCTTGTGCATGACATCCATGCGTATAAGTCGTCGAAGCTGAACGACAGCAAAATACATTCGGGCGAAAACATGGGCACACGCCCGCCCGCCTGACGCCCCTGGCGGCATTTCCGACTTTACAATATAAAGATATCTTTATATGTTCCCGGAGATGACCCGTACGCCGGACCCGACGCTTCCCTTCGACGCCCTGCTGGCGGCGCTCGCCGCCGCGGGCGAGCCGACGCGTCTGCGCCTGCTTGCGCTGCTCACCGAAGCCGAACTGACGGTCACCGAACTCGTCACCATTCTGGGCCAGTCGCAGCCGCGAATCTCGCGGCATCTCAAGCTCTTGGTCGAGGCTGGGCTGGTCGAGCGCCACCGCGAGGGCGCCTGGGTTTTCTTCCTCGCCGCGAGCAGCGCACCGGCAGGCAGGCTGTTATCAACCGTACTCTCCATGCTCGCGCCGGACGATGCGACGCGCGCCGCCGACCGCGGCCGGCTCGCTGAAGTTCGCCGCAGCCGATCCGAACAGGCCGCGCGTTACTTCGCGGCCCATGCGGCCGATTGGGACAAGATCAGGGCACTGCATATCCGCGAGGAGCGCGTCGAAGCGGCGATCAATGAATTCGTGGGCCGCGCGCCGCTGAACGCCCTGCTCGACCTCGGGACCGGCACCGGCCGGATGCTCGAACTGCTGGCGCCGCGCGCCGGCCGCGCCGTCGGCATCGACCAGTCGCCGCAGATGCTCGCCCTCGCCCGCGCCCGGATCGAAAAGGCCGGGCTGCGCAACGTCCAGCTCCGCCAGGGCGATATCTATGCCCTGCCCGTCGAGCACGATCGCTACGATCTCGTGATCGTCCATCAAGTGCTGCATTATCTCGACGATCCGGCCCGCGCCGTGCGCGAGGCAGCCCGTGCGCTACGCCCGTCCGGGCGTTTGCTGATCGTCGATTTCGCCCCACATGGGGAAGAGAGCCTGCGGACAGAGCATGCGCACCGCCGGCTCGGCTTCTCGGCCGAAGAGATCGCCGCCCTGATGGAGGAAGCCGGTCTCGAAGTCGCCGGCCGGCGCGATCTCGTGCCCAGCCGGAAGGACGGCGGCAAGCTTACCGTTTCTCTCTGGCTCGGCCGCGATCGCCGCATCATTGCCGACCCCGTCCCGCTCACCAACCGCGAGTTCGCCTGATGGCTCTGGCCGATTTTTCCCAAGCCCTGCCGCGCGCCAGCCGCCGCATCTGCACGGGGATGAACGTCTCATTCGAGTTCTTTCCGCCGCAAACGCCGGAGATGGAGCAGACGTTGTGGGCCTCGATCGAACGGCTGGCGCCGCTGGCGCCGGAATTCGTCTCGGTGACCTACGGGGCCGGCGGGGCGACGCGCGAGCGCACCCATGCCACGGTCGCCCGCATCGTCCGCGAGACCGAGGTGAAGCCCGCGGCGCATCTCACCTGCGTCGGCGCCACCTGCACCGAGATCGACGAGATCGCCCGCGCCTATTGGGAGATCGGCGTGCGCCATATCGTGGCCCTGCGCGGCGACCCGCCGGGCGGCGTCGAAGGACGCTTCAAGCCGCATCCCGCGGGCTATGCCAGCTCGACCGGCTTGGTCGCCGGGCTGAAGCGACTCGCCGATTTCGAGATCACGGTTTCGACCTATCCCGAGGGCCATCCCGAAAGCGCCTCGATCGATCAGGACATCGACGCGCTGAAGGCCAAGATCGATGCCGGCGCGACGCGGGCGATCACCCAATTCTTCTTCGAGAACGAAGTCTATTTCCGTTTCCTCGACAAGGCCCAAGCGAGCGGCATCAATATCCCGATCATTCCCGGCATCGTGCCGGTGCAGAACTTCCGTCAGACCGCGCGCTTTGCCGAAAAGGCGGGCGCCAGCGTGCCGGCGTGGCTCGCCGAGCGTTTTGAAGGCCTTGACGATGATCCGACGACGCGCCGCTTGATCGCCGCGACGATCGCGGCCGAGCAGGTGTTCGACCTCGTTGACGCCGGCATCGAGCATTTCCACTTCTACACGATGAACCGCGCGGATCTCGTCTATGCGGTCTGCCATTTGATCGGCCTGCGGCCGAAAGCCGAGACGAAAGTCCTCTGAATGTCCAAAGTATCTGCGTCCGAAATTGAGAACGAACTTCGCGCGGCGGCCAAGGAGCGCATCCTGGTGCTCGACGGCGCCATGGGCACGATGATCCAGACGCATCGGTTTTCGGAAGCGGATTTTCGCGGCAAGCGCTTCGCCGATTGGCCGAGCGACTTGCGCGGCAACAACGATCTGCTCGTGCTGACGCAGCCGCATGCGATCGAGGCGATCCACCTCGCCTATGCCGAGGCCGGCGCCGACATTCTCGCGACCAACACCTTCTCCTCAACCCGCATCGCCCAAGCCGATTACGGCATGGAAGAGCTGGTCCCGGAACTGAACCGCGAAGCGGCGCGCCTCGCCCGCCGTGCCGCCGATGCGGCGGCAGCAAAAGATGGGCGCCGGCGTTTCGTCGCCGGCTCGATCGGTCCGACGAACCGCACCGCCTCGATCTCGCCCGACGTGAACAATCCGGGCTTCCGCGCCGTGACCTTCGACGCCTTGCGCGCGGCCTATGCCGAGGCCGCAGAAGCGCTGATTGAAGGCGGCTCGGATATTCTGCTGATCGAGACGATTTTCGACACGCTCAATGCCAAAGCCGCCTACGCCGGCCTCGACGACGTGTTCGAGAAGATCGGCCGTAAGGTGCCGGTGATGATCTCCGGCACGATCACCGATCTGTCCGGCCGCACGCTCTCCGGCCAGACGCCGACGGCCTTTTGGTATTCGCTCCAGCATGCGGCGCCGTTCTCGATTGGATTGAATTGCGCGCTGGGGGCGCGCGAGATGCGGGCGCATCTCGCCGAGCTCTCGCGCATCGCCGACACGCTGATCTGCGCTTATCCGAATGCGGGCCTCCCCAACGAATTCGGCCTTTATGACGAAAGCCCGGATTATATGGCGGGCCTCATCGGCGAATTTGCCGAGGCCGGCCTCGTCAATGTCGTCGGCGGCTGCTGCGGCACGACCCCGGCGCATATCCATGCGATCGCCAAACGCGTTGCCGGCCTTCGCCCGCGCGAGGTTCCCGAGATCGAGCCGAGGCTGCGGCTCTCCGGCCTCGAACCCTTCACGCTCACGCCCGACATCCGCTTCGTCAATGTCGGCGAGCGCACCAATGTCACGGGCTCCGCGCGCTTCCGGAAGCTGATCAAGGACGGCGATTTTGCCGCCGCGCTCGACGTGGCGCGCGATCAGGTCACCAATGGTGCACAGATCATCGACGTCAACATGGACGAAGGCCTGCTCGATTCGCAGCAGGCCATGGTCGATTTCCTCAACCTCGTCGCAGCGGAGCCCGATATCGCCCGCGTGCCGGTGATGATCGATTCCTCGAAATTCTC
>Ga0153954_1000376_pt1 | contig 37020 bp, 33 predicted proteins | sample TSFL038MetaG_FD_102277 | JGI IMG/M metagenome (GOLD analysis project Ga0153954, IMG submission 102277) | Attine ant fungus gardens microbial communities from Florida, USA - TSFL038 MetaG | ecosystem: Host-associated > Fungi > Mycelium > Unclassified | place: USA: Florida, Wekiwa Springs State...
CACCAGCCCGCGTCGCCCGCACTCCTCCTCGATGAAGCAGTACTCGGGAACGCCGCCCCCCATGCCACCGTACTCTTTCGAGGTGATGCTGCCGAGCAAGCCGGCCTTGCCCATCGCCTCGAACGCCTGGCGGGGAAAGCGCCCCTCGCGCACCGCATCGTTCAGTTCCTCACTGAATTCCTCGGCAAGTTGCTTGATGGCCTTGGCCGTGGTGCCAGCCCAGCCCTCACTGGCGAATTGGAGATTGATGTTCATTTTTTTCCGAAGTGAAAAAAGGTGATCACACATGCGGCCGCAGATCGCGCCGAATCCGCACCCGGCCTTTGGCAGCGCTACTTGCCGGTAAAGACAGGCTTGCGCTTCTCCAGGAACGCGTTGCGCCCCTCGATGAAGTCATGGCTTCGCGCGCATTGCTCGATCGTTGCCAAGGCGGCGCGCTCGCGTTCCTGGCTGCCCGTCGCGCATGCGGCAATCGACTGTTTCAGTGCACGTACGGTCAGCGGCGCACGCTCGGCCAGTTCGGCCGCATAGGCATAAGCCCGAGCCTTCACCTCCGAGTCGGCCACCATTTCGGTCACGAAGCCGCTCGCACGCAAGTCCTCGCAGGAAAACATCCCGCCGTTCAGCAGAATGGCCGATGTGTTCGCCGCACCGATCAACTCCACGAAACGTGCGACCCCAGCCATCGGATAGCCGACACCCAGTTTCGATGCAGGCACCGAGAAGCGCGATCCACGGCCACAGATCCGCACGTCGCAGGCCGCGGCCAACAGCATCGCGCCGCCGAAGCAGAAACCGCCGATGGCCGCCACCACCGGTTTGGAGCAGTCGGCGGGTGCGTCGAATGCCGCCAACGCCGTCGCCATGAACCGTGCCTCGTCGGCCGCGGTCGAACGATGCTCGGCGAACTCCGAAATATCGTCGCCTGAGGCGAAGGCTTGATCGCCGTCTCCCTCCAGCACGATCGACTTCACGTCTTCCGCTCGATCGAAGGCATCGAAAACTGCTCGGATGTCCTTGAGCATCTGGACGGTGAAAGCGTTTCGCTTTTTCGTGTTGGAGATCGTGATGATGCCGACGCCGCCTTCGCGGCGACTGCGGATCCCGGGACTGTCGTTCGTATTCATGTCTATCACCGTGAATATAAAATCATTTGGCGTTTTTTGGAGTCACTGGACCTTGAGGGCGATTTCGTTCACGACCTTCTTGCTCGCCGTCAGATCCTTGGCGAGAAAGTCATCGAAATCCTTGGGCGTGCCGCCGCCGACGCCCATGCCGAGCTTGAAGAAGGCATCGCGTATGGATGCCTCGGCCAGGATTGCCTGAAGCTCGTGATTGAGCTTGTCCACGATCGCTTGTGGTGTTTTCGATGGTGCCACGATGCCCATCCACGAAGGGCTGGTGGCTTCCGGATAGCCGGCTTCGGCGACCGTGGGCACATCTGGCAATGTGGGCCAGCGCGTGCTTCCGGTCACCATCAGCGGGGTCAGCTTGTGGGCGGTCACGAAGGGCAGGGCTGCAGTGATCGTTGACATCACCAGGGGGATCTGCCCCGCCACCGCATCGGTGATCGACAGCGCGGAACCTCTGTACGGAACGTGAGATATCTTCAGCTTCGCGGCATGAAGGAATTTCTCCATCGAGACGTGATTGGGCAGGCCAATCCCCGAGCTGCCGTAGAAAAGCTTGCCCGGTTCCTTCTTCGCGCTGGCAATCACGTCGGTGATTGTCTTGTAAGGCGTATCCGCATTTGCGGAGAGCATGAGGCTGAAGGTCGAAACCAGGATCACCCCGGTGAAATCCTTCTGGGCGTCATAGCCGGCGTCCTGATAGATCAGCGTATTCAGGTTGTGGTTGTCGGCCGTGAACAGCAGCGTGTAGCCATCCGCAGGCGAGCGCGCCACATACGCCGAAGCGATGTTCCCGCCCGCACCTGGACGGTTTTCGATGATGACGGGCTGGTGCCACCGCTCGCCCAGTTCTTTGCCCAGCAAGCGTGCCAGGGTATCAGAGGCCCCGCCGGCGGCCAGACCGACGACAAGACGGATCGGCTTGTCGGGATAGCCTTCGGCCAAGGCGGCATGCTGGAGGAAGAGTGCGCAGATCAGCAGCGCAAGCTTTGCCAGCCCCTTCCGAAGAAAGTTCAAAGGACTTTGAAAGGTCAAGGAAAGCCTCTCGGCCAGGGATCGCCGATTCGAAGGATTCGCCACGATTATCTCGCTGGATTTATTGGAATTTGACGTGTCGACCTGCCTGCGCAACGCGCCGCCACCTGCACATCGCGAAGCCAGTTTACGTAGCGCGAGCCATGCCTCAAAATAACAATTGGGCCTAGCTACATATCCAATGGATATGGCTGAGAGTCAGGAGCTTGGTTTGGAGGTTCGACATTTCAGGTACTTCGTCCGCATCGTCGAGGACGGAAGCTTTTCGCGCGCATCGCTCGGGCTGCATATTTCCCAGCCGGCACTGAGCAAACAGGTTCGGGAACTCGAGAGCGAGATGGGCGTAAAGCTGCTCGCGCGAAGCGTGCGCGGCGTCACCGCGACGGAGGCAGGGCTCGCCGTGTACCAGCATGCCAAGGCCGTGCTGAAACAGATCGACGGAACGCTTTCGATTGCCATGCAAGCCGGCGGCGGCATCGCGGGTCAGGTGGGCATCGGATTGCCCTGGACGATCTCTTCGCTGTTCGGCTTGTCCTTGCTGGCAGAGGTACGCGCCACGCTTCCGCACGTGAAGCTCGAAGTCACCGAAGGCCCCAGCGCGGACATTTCACGGATGCTGTCGCAAGGCAAGCTGGACCTCGCCGTGGTGTTTGGCGCCACCTCTCACGCGGCCTTGCGCGTGGCGCCCTTGGTTGCGGAATCGCTCTGGCTGGTCGGCGCAAAGGGCACGCTGGAGCGCCATCGGCCCTATGGCCTTGAAGAAGCCGCCAGGCTGCCACTGCTGCTGATGAGCCGGCCCAATGGCATTCGCGAAGAGATCGAGCGCATATGGGCGGCCAATGACATCCCGCCTCATATGGTGGCTGACGTCAACGCGCCCGCGTTGCTGGTCGAGGCCGTGCAGGCTGGACTGGGTTTCGGCGTCCTGCCTTCATGTGCGGTCGATCAGAAGCTTCGCGATGGAAGCGTGGATGCCGTGCAACTGTCGGGAGCGCCACCACAGAGGATTGTCTGTCTCGCGACATCCATGCTGTTTCCGATCTCTCAGGCGACGCAGCGTGTGCATGACTTGCTGCGGAAGTTGATGCGTGACGCCGTCGAGGAGGGGCGGTGGCAAGCGGTGCTTGTCGGTGACGATGATGCTTCTGCGAGCCTATCGTAGCGCTGACGAGACGCGCATTGCGCTGCACCTCGCCCCGCTGGCGGGGAGAGGGAGAAGGTGTCAGTGCGGTACCGACGGCGCGGCGTTGTTCTGGAGGAATTTCGGACCCACGGTGCGGATCGGCTTGTTGTCGTCGGACGAGGCCGTTGCACGGGCCGGCGGCGTGGTGGCGTCGGGCGCGCTGGCCTGAGCGGGCGGCGCGCCTTTCTTGCCGGACTTCGCCTGCTGTGCGCGCAACTGCATCTTCTTCGCGCTTTCTTCGGTGACGATGATGTCGCCCTGCTGTTGAGCGGCCGCCGTGTCGTCGATCGATTTCAGCGCGTCCGACCAGGTCTGCCCCGGCGCCTTGCAGGCGCAGGACGGATTGAACTCGGTGCGGAACTTGAACGCGTTCGGCAGCGCCGTGTAGGGCTGGCCGTTGACCGAGACCGCCTGGTTGATGTCCTCGCCGGGATTGCGATAGGCGTAGAGCGAGGCTTCGGTCGCAGGGCACTGCGCCTTGCACGTCCTCTCGTCATCGGCAAAGCGTGCCGGCGAGGTTGCAAACGAGATCGGGAAGTAACCGCCGTCGCAGGTGCGGACGCACACGGTGCGGTAGGTGCCGGATTGGGCGCCGAGATCCGCGCCGGGTGGCGGAATGGGATTGTTGTTGCCACCGCCGAATAGGTTGTTGAAGAAGCCTCCGGGGCCGGGCGCCGCCGCGGCGTTCACATATTGCGGGCCGCAATTATTCTGCGCCAGCGCGGTCAATACCGAGCGGCGCTGGCTGTCGCGATCCGGACCGCCGTTGAAGCCGCCCGAGCGCAGGCGCTCGAGATTGTCGGTGATCTGATCCAGATTGGATCGCATCTGCTGGATCCGGGTATTGACCGGGCCGCATTGCGCCGACTGGCCGCCGAACAACGAAAAGAATCCCGAGTTCTCGCAGCCCATGCGCTTGGCCTGCATGGTGACGCGGTCGAGTTCGGCCTGCTGCTGCGCGGCCGCCTCGTGGTAGCGGCGGATCTGCTCGTCCTTGGCGGGATCGCCACTGCCGCCGCGATCGATGGTTGCAAGCTGCGCTTCGAGCCGCGGACAGATCGGATTGACAGGCGGTCCGGCCTGCGGCGGAGCGCCGGGCGGTGGTGGCTGCATGCCCGGATTCATCTGCGCGAACGCAGCCTGGCTCAGCATCAGGCTGCCGAGCAGCGCGGCGCAGGCCAGCATTCGTCTGGAAAGGAAAGAGATCAACGTGTCAGGCATCTCACCGGCCAACAGGGAAATCCGCCTGCGCCATGGGCAGCGGCCGCTTCCCATAGCCGCTTCCGGCGGCAGCGTCACGTCGTTTCCGCGGCGTCGGTATGGCGGGAACCTTGCCGCTACCGCTGACAGGTGATCGCGACGTACTCGTCGCAGCCGCCATGCCGGCAATGGGCGCCGCCTTTCGGCGCTGAACCGGTGACCTCGCCGGGATCGACCCGACGATAGGAGGAGGCCTGTGCAAATTCCCGTGACTGACAATACGCGCGCGCGGCATGCGCGCCGCACTTCTCGCCCTTGGCCAGGCACTGGTCGATGCCGTAGCCGTCGGCGTGATTGGCGACGATGAACACGCGTGTCTCGGCTGAGGCTGCCGACGCAAGAACGGGAAATGCAATGGCGAAAAGCGCGGGGAGCAATCGCATGAATCACCAGAGAATGAGAGGGCGGCCCCCATTCGATAAACCCAACTAGTTAACGATGATTAATCTTCTAAATGGCCGTCTGGCGGCCGAAAGCGGCTTTTTCGTGGGCGCTATGACCTTGACGCGGAGCCCTCGCTTGCCGCATGGTGCGCTTCATGAACGGTTTCCTCGCCATTTGCAGCATTTGCGAGATTATGAGCTAGCGATTCGCTGGCTGAGGCCGTCTTTTCTCAAAGCATTGAGATCACCAGACGCCCGGCTAGCGGGAACAGGTGATCCATGGATTTGCGCTTTTACGATACCCTGACGCGGGAAAAGCGGCCCTTTGCGCCGCTCGATCCGAACAATGTGCGCATGTATGTCTGCGGGCCGACGGTCTACGACTTCGCCCATATCGGCAATGCGCGCCCGGTCATCGTGTTCGACGTACTGTTTCGGCTTCTGCGCCATCGCTATGGCGCCGAGCCTGTGACCTATGTCCGCAACATCACCGACGTCGATGACAAGATCAACGATCGCGCCGCGCGCGATTTTCCGGGACTGCCACTGAACGAGGCGATCCGTAAGGTGACGGAAAAGACGGCCATGCAATTCCATGCTGACGTTGCGGCATTGGGCTGCCTGCCGCCGACATTCGAGCCGCGTGCGACCGATTTCGTGCTGCCGCGCCCCGACGGCAAGACGGATATGGTGACGCTGATCAAAGAGCTCATCGCACGCGGCCACGCCTATGAGGCCGCGGGGGAAGTGCTGTTCGATACACAGTCGATGCCGGATTACGGTGCGCTGTCGGGCCGCAAGCTTGATGAGCAACTGGCCGGTGCGCGCGTCGCCGTCGACGCCCACAAGAAAAATCCGGCCGACTTCGTGCTGTGGAAGCAATCTTCCGCAGGCGAGCCCGGCTGGGAAAGCCCGTGGGGCCGGGGACGTCCGGGCTGGCATATCGAATGCTCCGCGATGAGCGCCGCCTATCTCGGCGATGTCTTCGACATCCATGGCGGTGGCCTCGATCTGATCTTTCCGCACCATGAAAACGAGATTGCGCAGTCGCGCTGCGCGCATGGCACGCCGACGATGGCCAATTACTGGCTGCATAACGGCTTCTTGCAGGTCGAAGGCGAGAAGATGTCGAAGAGCCTCGGCAATTTCGTCACGATCCGGGAGCTGCTCGCGGATTGGCCGGGCGAGGTGTTGCGTCTCAATATGTTGAAGACGCACTATCGTTCGCCGATCGACTGGACACTGAAGGGGCTGGAGGAGAGCGCGAAGACGCTGGATGATTGGTATCGCGCTGCTGCGGATGTTCGAGATGGTGCGATTTCGAGCGTCGTTCTCGAGGCGCTCGCCGACGATCTCAACACGCCGCAGATGATTGCCGCGCTGCATGGCCTGAGGAGCGGTGACGCGGCGACGCTCGGTGCTTCCATGCGGTTCCTCGGATTCCTGTCCGAGAGCGCGGAGCAATGGGAAGGCCGCAAGCAAAAGGCGAGCGGCGTCGATGCCGATCGCGTCAATGCCTTGATCGCGGATCGCACGGCGGCGCGCGCCCGCAAGGACTTCAAGGAATCCGATCGCATCCGCGACGAACTCGCCGCCATGGGGGTTGCGATCAAGGACTCCAAGGAAGGCACCACCTGGGAGATCGCGCGATGAGTGCTGCCGCCACCACGCCAGCGCTGCGGCCGTTCCTGCCCGCCGATACGCCCGTGCTCGCTGCGATCTTCGCCGCCGCGGTCGAGGAGTTGACGGGCGACGACTACAGCACCGAGCAGCAGGAAGCCTGGGCTGCGGTTGCCGACGACGAGGCGGAATTCGGCAAGAAGCTTGCGAGCGAACTGACGCTGATCGCGAGCCTGGGGAATGCGCCGGTCGGCTTCGCCTCGCTGAGGGGCAAGGACCATATCGACATGCTCTATGTGCATCCGAGCGCGGCCGGGCAGGGCGTGGCGTCGGCGCTGTGCGATGCGCTGGAGAAGCTTGCCGGCAGCCGCGGCGCGAAGAGCCTCACGGTCGATGCCAGCGACAATGCGCAGGACTTTTTCAGGAAGCGCGGCTATGTCGCCAGGCAGCGCAACAGCGTCACCATCAACGGCGAGTGGCTTGCCAACACCACCATGCAGAAGACGCTTGGCGGAGCAGGGGCGTGAGCCGCGAACGCCTTTATCTGTTCGACACCACGCTGCGCGACGGTGCGCAGACCAACGGCGTCGACTTCACATTGGCCGACAAGCAGGCCATCGCCAAAATGCTTGACGAGCTCGGCATCGACTATGTCGAGGGCGGTTATCCCGGCGCCAATCCGCTCGACACCGAGTTTTTTGCCGAGAAGCCGAAGCTCGGGCACGCCCGCTTCACCGCCTTCGGGATGACGCGCCGCGCCGGCCGTTCGGTCTCGAACGATCCCGGCATCGCCGGACTTCTGGAAGCGAAGGCCGATGCCATCTGTTTTGTCGCAAAATCCTCCGCCTATCAGGTGCGGGTCGCGCTCGAGAGCACGAACGGGGAAAACCTCGCTTCGATCCGCGACAGCGTGTCTGCGGCGAAGAAGGCCGGCCGCGAAGTGATGCTGGACTGCGAGCATTTCTTCGACGGCTATAAGGAGAATCCGGAATTCGCGCTGGCTTGCACCAGGGCAGCCTATGAGTCCGGTGCGCGCTGGGTGGTGCTGTGCGACACCAATGGCGGCACCATGCCGCATGAGGTGGAGATCATCGTCACCGAGGTGGTCAAGCACGTCCCCGGCGACCACGTCGGCATTCATGCCCATAACGACACCGAGCAGGCGGTGGCCAATTCGCTGGCCGCCGTGCGCGCCGGCGCGCGGCAGATCCAGGGCACGCTGAATGGATTGGGCGAGCGCTGCGGCAACGCCAATCTCTGCTCGCTGATCCCGACCTTGAAGCTCAAGCGCGACTTTGCGGACAAATTCGAGATCGGCGTGTCGGATGTGACAATGGTGAACCTGATGAAGGTGTCGCGCACGCTCGACGACATGCTGAACCGCGCGCCGAACCGGCACGCGGCCTATGTCGGCGAGAGCGCCTTCGTCACCAAGACCGGGATCCATGCCTCCGCAGTGCTGAAGGACCCGCAGACCTACGAGCATGTCACGCCGGAATTGGTCGGCAATCATCGCAAGGTGCTGGTGTCCGACCAGGCCGGCCGTTCCAACGTCATCGCTGAGCTCGACCGCGCCGGCATTCCCTATGAAAAGAGCGATCCGAAGCTGGCGCGGCTGGTCGAGGAGTTGAAGGAGCGCGAGGCGGCGGGCTTCGCCTATGAATCCGCCGACGCCTCGTTCGATCTGTTGGCGCGCCGCACGCTCGGCAAGGTGCCGGAATATTTCAAGGTCGAGCAGTTCGACGTCAATGTCGAGCAGCGCTACAATGCCAATGGTCAGCGCGTCACGGTCGCGCTCGCGGTGGTGAAGGTCGATGTCGCCGGCGAGCATCTGATTTCGGCGGCCGAAGGCAACGGTCCCGTGAACGCGCTTGACGTCGCGCTGCGGAAGGATCTCGGCAAGTACCAGAAATACATCGAGGGGCTGAAGCTGATCGACTATCGCGTCCGTATCCTCAATGGCGGCACCGAAGCGGTTACGCGCGTGCTGATCGAGAGCGAGGACGAGGCGGGCGAGCACTGGACCACGGTCGGCGTCTCGCCGAATATCATCGATGCCTCGTTCCAGGCGCTGATGGATTCGGTGATCTACAAGCTGGTGAAGTCAGGCGCGCCGGCGTGATACGTTTTGAAGTCGTCATTCCGGGGCGATGCGAAGCATCGAACTATGGTGCGCAATTGCGCACCTGAGAATCTCGAGACTCCGGGTTCGGTCCTGCGGACCGCCCCGGAATGACGGGGGATGCGAAATGATCGACCATGTCTCCGTCGGTGTCACCGATCTCGAACGCGCCGCGCGCTTCCATGCGGCGAAACCTAGCCGCGGATCACGCCGCGGCTTCTCCCGACCACGGCGCCTTCATCTTCGCAAAATCCGACCAGGCATTGCGCAGGCGCGCCTCGGCGCCGACCATGGCATGGGCCTGCCAGCCGGCGATCGCCGCTGCCGCGGTGTTGCCGCCGGGGGCACCGGCGTCGAGCCCGGCCAGCAGCGAGGTCGTCGTCGCCATGTCGTTGTAGGAGCCAAGTTCGTCCTGCAGATCGGCCAGCTTGTTGAAGAACCGCTTTACGGATTTGCGCTGTCCGTACATCGGCAGCAGGAAATCGACGGCATAGCGCAGCTTCTTCAAGGAGAGCCGCAAGCGGTGCCGCTCCTCCGCCGTGAGCGATTTGAAGTGGCGGCCGCGCTTGAGCGTCTTCATGTGCCGGGCCGACAGCACGTGTCCGGCAAAGTTGATGGCCGGCTCGCCCAGTTGCGCGAGATTCTCGGGCAGGATCTCGCTGCGCCAGCCCCTCGCTTCGATCCAGCCGCCGAGCTCGATCACAAAGCGCGCGCATCGGCGGTCAGCCAGCACAAGGCGCACCTGCTGGTAGGCGGCCGAGCGGCATTCCTCCGCGACCTCACCCAGGGCATCGAAGCCCGCGACTGAAGGGCAGCCCTCGGCGATGGTGGGCAACGTGCCTTTTTTGAAAATGTCCCAATCCCGCGCGGCCGAGAGGTTTCGCGCCAGCCAGCTTGCCTCGGATCGCAACGATTCGAGCTTGTTCAGCGAGCCTGTTGCGCGCATCAGGTCGAAGGCCGATCGGAGACGGCGCAGCGAGACACGTAGCTGATGAATACCTTCGGGATCGCGGCCATCCTCGGCGGCAGGCATGGCCTCGATAAGATGGTGAAGACAGGCGCGCAGGATCGTTGCAAAGGCGTCGTCGAGTGGGATCGATGCCTCGAGGTTGAGCTTCGGCGGCTTTCGCGCGGCGGGCGGCGCGTCGTCCGCGAGATCAAAGCCGCGCGCGGCCTTGCTGCGGATCGACGGTTTCACCGCTCCATGCTCCGCCAGCCGCAGCGCCAGATCGTAGATCGCAGCGGCATTGCCCTGCTTGAGTTCCAGCTCGATCTCGCTCACCGGCAGCGATCGATCGCCGGATTTCAGAACGCCCTGGTCGAACGCAACCTCGACCGTGCCGGACGGCAAATCGATGATGCGCTGGTGCCGGCGGATATCGGCGACGAAGACCTGGTCCAATTCGTGCGCCTCGACATCGGCGCGAAGCTTGGCCGGGATGAAGGGCGTCGCCAGCGCCAGATCGGGATTCATGGAGGGGACGCTGGCCTCCCACTCGCCACGCCGCAGCGGGTCGTCCCTGGTTTCAGACTTCACGGTCTGCAGGAAGCGCGCGCCGCTCTGGCGAACCCGCAAGCTCAGCCGGTTGCGCCAGAGCGCCCGCTCGGGCGTATCGTAATAGGCGGACTTGAGGTGCTTTCGTGCGCCCTTGTTGCGCGCGTTTGCTGCGATGATCGGTGCGTTGTTGAAATCGGCCAGGCGATCCGCATCGACGAGAAGCTTGAGCTCGACTTCGCTTCCGTGTGGCGCGGCCGCCTTTTCCGGCGCGGCTTCGTCGCCTTGTGACGCCGATTCCTGAGCTGGAAGCTCGCCATGCGCGCCAAGCTCTTGCGACAGCGCTTCCGCCGCGCCTTGCACCGTCGCGGGATCGACGATGTCTTCCGTCGTTTCCTTCTTGTCCTGTGGGATAGATTTGAGTTTTGGCCCTGCGGTAGCAAGCACGCTAACGCCACCAACACGAACCGCAGCAGTTTCCGACATGATGATTGTGTGACAGTTGGGTGAAGTTTTGATAACGTATAGCTGACTCGTTCCTAAAGGAAGAGACGATCGCGTTCACATCGGCTTGGACTGCGCATACTGCGACACAATGGTCGCGGCGTGTGGGAGATTGCGTGCACTGCGTCAGTTCGCCAAAATAAATCGCAAATCCAATATGATGCGGGTCGCTGGCCGGATCGGAGGCGGCGCATGAGGGACGCCGGCGCACTGCCGAAAGAGTACTAAAGCCGCCGCGCGACTTCCGGCGCCAGTTGCATGGCTTCCTCGGACACCAGGGACGCCGCTGCGCGCAATCGCGGCAGGATGTCATCAACCCGCTCGGCCTTCAGCACCTCGACAGCCAGTCCCGGCCGGATGAACTGGGTCGCACGCATATGGGTGAGCAGGACGAGCAGGGGCTCCCAGAAGCCATCGATATTGGCGAGCAGCACCGGCTTGGAGTGGCGGCCGAGCTGTTGCCAGGTCAATTGCTCGACCAGTTCTTCCAGCGTGCCAACGCCGCCGGGCAGCGCCACGAATGCATCCGAGCGCTCGAACATCAACCGCTTGCGCTCATGCATGTCAGGAGTGATGATCAACTCCTGCACGCGCGTCAGCATCCGTTCCCGCGAATTGAGGAACTCGGGAATGATGCCGGTGACGCTGCCGCCGTGATCGAGCACGCCGTTTGCCACCGCGCCCATCATGCCGGTCGAGCCGCCACCATAGACGAGGCGGATGCCGCTCTCGGCCAGAGCTTTTCCGAATGCAGAGGCAGCTTCGATGAAGTGAGGGTTGTTGCCGGCGCCGGAACCGCAATAAACACAGACAGTCTTGATTTTGGTGTTCATGCTGGTCATGTGGCATTGCAGCGTAAAGGGCGTCAAGCCCGGTCATGCTTCCGGGAATCCGTGGAATCTGGTCGTAAATAGCTGCGATTCGTCAAAGATTTGAAGCGCGTGAGGGTGCAACTGACGGTTAGACGCTCTATATCACGCGCGAAACCAGATCAAAAAGCGGCGCAGGGCAGCCGCGTTCGGCAGGCTCCTCAACTGATGGCTCACCCACATTCGTCCCCGCACGCTGGCGAGTCGCCGCCTTCCGAGCGATCCTCCGCGGAACGGGCGACCCTGATCGGGACGCTGGTCCATCTCTGGCCCTATATCTGGCCCGGCGACCGTGTCGACCTGAAGATGCGCGTGGCATGGTCGGTCGTGCTGCTTCTGGTGGCCAAGCTCGCCACCCTGGCGGTGCCGTTCACGTTCAAATGGGCGACCGACGCGCTCTCCGGGAAGGGCAGCGCGCCCGTTGCGGCGTCGAACTGGACGCTATGGGTGATCGCCTCGCCGCTGATCATGACGGTCGCCTATGGGGCCTTGCGCATCCTGATGGCGGTGCTGACCCAATGGCGCGACGGCATTTTTGCGCGGGTGGCGATGCATGCGGTGCGCAAGCTCGCCACCATCACCTTCATTCACATGCACGAATTGTCGCTGCGCTTCCATCTGGAGCGCAAGACCGGCGGGCTCACGCGCGTGCTGGAGCGCGGCCGCAACGGCATCGAGACCATCGTGCGGTTGGTGATCCTGCAGTTGATCCCGACCATCGTCGAGGTCTCGCTGCTGATGGGCGTCTTGTTCTGGCAGTTCGACTGGCGCTACGTGCTGGCGACGCTGGCGATGGTGGTGGTGTTCATGTCGTTCACCTATTTTGCCACCACGTGGCGGATCGGCATCCGCCGCAAGATGAACGATTCGGATACGGATGCGAACGCCAAGGCGATCGACTCGCTCCTCAACTACGAGACCGTGAAATATTTCGGCGCGGAGCAGCGCGAGGCAATGCGCTACGATCGCTCGATGGAGCGCTACGAGCAGGCGAGCGTGAAGACCTACACGTCGCTGGCGCTGCTCAACACCGGGCAGGCCGTGATCTTCACGCTGGGCCTCGCCGCGACCATGCTGATGTGCGCGATCGGCGTGCGTAACGGACACAATTCGGTCGGCGACTTCGTCATGATCAACGCCATGATGATCCAGCTTTACCAGCCCCTGAATTTCATGGGAATGCTCTACAACGGGATCAAGCAGTCGATCGTCGATATCGAGAAGATGTTCGAGGTGCTGGCGCGCGAGGCCGAGGTCCAGGACGTGCCCGGCGCGAAGCCGCTGGTGGTGAGCGCCGGCACCGTGCGCTTCGACAATGTCCGCTTCGCCTATGACGCGGAACGGACGATCCTGAAGGGGATCAGCTTCGAGGTGCCGGCCGGCAAGACGGTCGCGATCGTCGGTCCCTCCGGCGCCGGCAAGTCGACGATCTCGCGGCTCCTGTTTCGCCTCTACGATGTCTCTGATGGGACCATCTCGATCGACGGGCAGGATATCCGCGACGTCACGCAAGCCTCGCTGCGGGCTTCGATCGGCATGGTGCCGCAGGACACCGTGCTGTTCAACGACACCATCCGCTACAACATCCGTTACGGCCGCTGGGACGCCAGCGATGCCGAGGTCGAGCAGGCGGCGCAGCTCGCGCAGATCGACGGCTTCATCCGCATGGCGCCGAAAGGCTACAATACGCAGGTCGGCGAGCGCGGCCTGAAATTGTCGGGCGGCGAGAAGCAGCGCGTTGCGATTGCGCGCACGGTCTTGAAGGCGCCGCCGATCCTAGTGCTGGATGAGGCGACGAGCGCGCTCGACAGCCACACCGAGCACGAGATCCAGGAAGCGCTGGATCGGGTCTCGAAGAACCGCACCTCGCTCGTGATCGCGCACCGGCTCTCCACCATCGTCGCCGCCGACGAGATTATCGTGCTCGAGGGCGGCCGCATCGCGGAGCGCGGCACCCATGGCGAGCTTCTGGCAAGAGACGGACTCTATGCCAGCATGTGGAACCGGCAGCGCGAGGCCGAGGCCGCGCGCGAGCGGCTCGCGCTGGTCGACCATGAGAACGAGGCGCCGAATCGCTTGCTGCCGCCCATCGATGAGACAATTGCAAATGCGGCAGAGTAGTTGATGGTGTGGCAACGCGCAGCGAAGCAATGTAGGGTGGGCAAAGGCGCGCACGCGCCGTGCCCACCATCGCGAGCATGCCGAGGATGGTGGGCACGCTTTCACCTTGCGGCTGGTTGGCACGGGTGGATGGGTTCGCTTTGCCCATCCTACGAAGCCTTCGCGGCGCGGCAACTGAGTACTTGACCAACGATGTCCATCGCCAATTCCATTCGCGCGCAGATTCCGCCGATCCATCCCGAGGGCTATCCCTTCATCGGCGGCTTCGCGGCGGCAAGCCTGTTGTTTTTCTATCTGTGGACCCCGCTCGGCTGGATCGGCACCGTGCTCACGGTCTGGTGCGCGCTGTTCTTCCGCGATCCCATCCGCGTCACGCCGGTGCGCGACGGCATCGTGGTATCGCCGGCCGACGGACGCGTTTCCATGATCACGAACGTGATCCCGCCGGTCGAGCTCGGGCTCGGCGACAAGCCGCTGCCGCGCGTCTCGATCTTCATGAGTGTGTTCAATTGTCACGTCAATCGCGCCCCCGTCGCGGGCCGCATCGATCGCATCGCCTACCGGCCCGGCGCCTTCATCAACGCCGAGCTCGACAAGGCGAGCGAGGACAATGAGCGCAATTCGCTGGTCATATCCACGACGCAGGGGCGCATCGGCGTGGTCCAGATCGCCGGCCTCGTGGCGCGCCGCATCGTGTGCTTCGTCAGGGAAGGGCAGATGATCGGCGTGGGCGAGCGTTTCGGGCTGATCCGTTTCGGCTCGCGTCTCGATGTCTATCTGCCCGACGGCACCAGGGCGCTGGTCTCCGAGGGCCAGACCGCGATCGCCGGCGAGACGATTTTGGCCGATTTTGGCCTGCGCGACGACGGACGCACATTCCGTAACAATTAACCACTGCGCCGCGGCATGGGCGCGCTGCGGTGCCGGATGGCGGAAGCGCCCGGCGCTTGCTATATTCGGCCCATGCAGTTTGATCGCCGATATCAATACGAATTGCGCCGCCGCCGGTTTCGTCCGATCCCGGTGCGGATGCTGGTGCCCAATGTCATCACGCTGCTGGCGATTTGCGCCGGGCTGACCGCGATCCGGCTGTCGACGGAAGGACGGATGGAGCTCGCGGTCGCCGCGATCGTGTTCGCCGCCGTGCTCGACGGCCTCGATGGCCGCGTGGCGCGGATGATCAAGGGGCAGTCGAAATTCGGCGCCGAGCTCGACAGTCTCGCCGACTTCGTCAATTTCGGGGTCGCGCCCGGCCTCATCCTGTATTTCTGGCAGCTGCACGAGCTGCATAACGGCGGATGGATCGCCGCCATGGTGTTCGCGATCTCCGGCGGCTTGCGGCTCGCGCGCTTCAACGCCTCGATGGACGATCCGAACCGGCCGCCTTTCGCCTCGAACTATTTCACCGGCGTGCCGGCGCCTGCGGGCGCGGTGACGGCGCTGCTGCCGGTCTATCTCGCGTTCCTCGGCGTGGCGCAGCCGCCGGCGGTCGTGACGGCGATCTATACCCTGGTGGTTGCCTTCCTGATGGTGTCGCGGTTGCCGGTATTTTCCGGAAAGAGCGTGCGGATGCGCGTGGCCCCGGAATTGGTGTTGCCGCTCTTCGTTGCCGTGATCCTCTTCATCGCGCTGCTGATCGGCTATCCCTGGTACATCCTCTCCGCCGGCTCGATCCTCTATCTCTTGAGCCTGCCGATGGGGTGGAAGTCCTACCGCGACCACAAGCGCGCTTATGATGCCGCCAATGCGCCGGCCGCCACCGCTGCGCCGCAAGCCGGCGCGCCGTCGCTCTCGTCGCCCGTGGCCAGCGCCCCGCAGGATGAGAGGCCCGAGCGGCTGCACTGATGCAGCCATGAACTTGCGCCGGGAGGGCGGATTGCGCTCCGTTGTCATTCCGGGGCGCGCGAATGTGCGAACTATGATGCGCAATTGCGCATCCGAGAATCCATGACCAACCAGCCGCTGTTGGAGGAATGGAAATGTCGGTGCCTTGCAAGTTCGAGCGCAGCCTCCTCAGCCACGAGGAATATGAGACGATCCGCCTCACGCACCATCCTGCCATCTACGACGTCGAGGCGGCCGAGCTTGAAGCGCTGCGACCCCGCTTGCGCAAGATGCGCGACAAGGAGCGCACGCTCGGCCGACACAAGCGGCGAGAGGTGCGCGGCAAGGCCGAAGCGCGCGGAGCAAGCTTTCCGGGAACCGCAGAGCATGCGTCACAACGCAAGCAAGTCTTCGCCGCGGCGCTGAAGCGGGTGAACAAGGAACTCAGGCATCTTCACATCCTGGCAGCCCGGACCGAGCATGTCGAAGCCGCTCGAAAGGCTCTCGCGCTGCATCGAGCCGCAAACTTCATTCCTTATCCCTCCGCCGGAGCTACCGCGAACGAAGGCATGACCCCGAAGGCGAGCACACGCCGAAGAAAGATCATTTCAGGCGCAAAAATCGGACGCGTGTCGCAGGCGACGAAAGTCGCTCAAGCGCTGCGCGACGCGCGAGGTGCATGAGCCTCGGCTGACCAACGCCCGGCGTGCTGCGACAGTTGGTGTAGCCTGGATGAGCAAAGCGATATCCGGGAAGCCTTTGCACCGTCGTCCCGCATATCGCTGCGCTCATGCGGGCTACGTCAATTCGCTGTTTTGGCGCTTCGGCGAGGCGCAAAATCACGTGCGCGCATGGATCAATTTCGTGAGCGGCTTCAAGCCGATCGGCTGCTCCAGCCCTCGTGTCCAAAAAATTTCACCTCCGTTTTCCAGGAATATATGATTGTCTCGGTCCATCCCGCTTCCATCAGAGGCGCGTATCGCGATCGTCACGGACGTGGGACGCGGGATGTGCCGGCAATGTGGCAACACAGCCCGGCTCACGAGGGAGAGCACGCTATTCCTTCGAGCCGCGACCGGGGACCAGGTGTTGTGACCGTCATTCCAGGGCGATGCGCAGCATCGAACCCGGAATCTCGAGATAGTTCGCGCTTCGCGCGCCGGGGAATGACAGTCAGAAATGGCTGCCATGAGCCCCGCCAAGTTGGGTTTATCCCCAATCTCGGCTATAGGCTTTCACGATAAATCGTCCCAGAAAATCCGGAGAAACGCCTGTGACCAATTCTGCTGCCGCGCCCGTTCCCGCGTCCGTCCTCGAAGCGCTGGCGCGCTATGACACGCCGACGATCTGCAATGCGATGGAAGTGGTGGCGCCGGAGCGGCGGCTGATCGGCTATACGACCAAGCCGCTGGTCTGTCCGTTTCCCGACCTGCCGCCGATGGTCGGCTATGCCCGCACCGTGACGATCCGCTCGGTGATCAAGTCGGGGCTTCCCGCGGACGAGCAGGCCAGGCGCCGCATCGAATATTACGAATATGTCGGCACGGGCTTCGGGCCGCGGATCACCGTGATCCAGGATATCGACGGCGCCGATGTCGGCTATGGCGCGTTCTGGGGTGAGGTGCAGAGCAATGTGCACAAGGCGCTTGGCTGTCTCGGCGTCATCACCGATGGCTCGATCCGCGACATTCCGCAATGGGCGCCGGGCTTCCAGGCGCTGGCCGGTTCGATCGGCCCGTCGCATGCCTGGGTGCATGCGGAAACGTTCGGTGGCGAAGTGCGTGTTGCCGGCATGACCGTGAAGTCGGACGACCTCATCCATGCCGACCGCCATGGCGCGATCGTGATCCCTTATGACCTTGCCGCCAAGCTGCCGGATGCCTGCGAGCTCTGCGGCCGGCGCGAGACGCCGATCCTCGAGATCGCGCGCTCCAAGGACTTCTCGCTGGAGAAGCTGAAGGACGCGCTGAAGCGCTCGGCGGAGATTCACTAATTTGCAGGAGGATGTAGCGCCATGGACATGAAGGGCAAGACGGTTTTGATCACCGGCTCGACCGACGGTGTCGGGCGCTACGTCGCCGGTGAATTGGCAAAGCAGGGCGCACAGGTCCTGATCCACGGTCGCGACGCGGCGCGCGCGCAAACGCTGATCGACGAGATTGTGGCGCGCGACCATGTCGCACCGGCTTTCTATCAGGCCGATCTGTCGTCGCTGGCGGGCGCGCGTCAGCTCGCGGACGCGGTCAAGGCCGACCACGGGAAGCTCGACGTCTTTGTCAGCAATGCCGGCATCGGCTCGCAGAACAGCGGGCCGCAGCGGCAGGAAAGCGCCGACGGCTACGAGCTGCGCTTTGCGGTGAATTATCTCTCGGGCTTCCTGCTCGCCTATCTCCTGCTGCCGTTGAGCAAGGCGGCCGCGCCCTCGCGCATCGTCAATGTCGCCTCGATCGGGCAACAGCCGATCGATTTCGACGATGTGATGATCACCAGGAACTATTCGGGTTCACGCGCCTATGCCCAGAGCAAGCTGTCGCAGGTCATGTTCACCATCGATCTTGCGAATGAGCTGAAGGGCACGGGCGTGACCGTCAATTCGCTGCACCCGGCGACCTATATGAACACCACCATGGTGCGCGCCGGCGGCATCACGCCGATATCGACGGTGGAGCAGGGCGGCGCCGCCATCCTGCATCTCGTCGAAGGCGACGATGTCGCAGATAAGAGCGGCCTGTTCTTCAACGGCATGAACGCGAGGAAGGCCAACGCTCAGGCTTACGATGAAGCCGCGCGAAGGCGCTTGCGCGAGCTCAGCCTGGAGCTCACGGGACTGGCGGGCTGACCGAACCGTCAGTCCTTTGTTGTCGTCGCCTTGGTCGCGAACTGCGGAAAATACTCGGCGACGACGGGCCCGTCGGTTCGCCAGGAATAGCAGCCGCCGATAAAGAAAGGCGGTTCGACGGCATCGCGCTGGTTGTCGATCGAGCCGCGGCCTTCCGGATTCTTTCCATTGGACATGGTCTGGAACAGCGTGGTCACGGCGGGACCCAGTAACTCCGAGAGATGCGTGCAGGTTTCGAGCCTGCCGATCTTGCTGCGGACCAGCTGGCGCCAACCCCTGCCGATGCGTTCACCGACGAGGCGCTGCAGGATGCCCTCGACATCGATACAGGACGGGTAGGGCGTCGCCTGCATGGTGGTGCCGGCTTCGTGGATCGTGAGCGTGTCGTCGACGGCCAGCCGCAGGCGGATGTCGTGCACGGGATCGCCCGGCTGCCGCATTCCGTGACGGCGGTCGTGCCGGGCGAACGGCTTGGTGTCGAGCAGCCGCGCCTCGACTTCCCAGAGGCCGTCGTCGCGGAGATAGCCGAGGCATTCCACCGAGCGGCGGTGCATGAGGCGGCGTTTTTCGGATTGGTTTGGTTCAGTCGCAGGCATCGGGACTCGCATGTCAGGTTGCCGGAAATCCAAGCCACCGCATGCGGCAAAGTCAACGTCCGCGGACGCTACGCTGGCCTGTTCCGCGGGCTCAGATCGAACCGGACAAGCACGCGAGCGGCAGCCGCAACATCATTCGGCTGCCGCAGCGGACGCTTTGCCGTCAGACAGCGCATTGGCGATGGCGTCGTCGACCTGCTCGAGCCAGACGAAGCTGAGCTTTTCCCGCGCGCTTGCCGGGATGTCGTCAAAATCCCGGCGATTGCGCGCCGGCAGCATCACTCGCGTCAAGCCGGCCGCGGCCGCGGCGACGACCTTCTCCTTGATCCCGCCGACCGGCAGGACCAGGCCGCGAAGCGAGATCTCGCCGGTCATCGCAGTATCGGGCCGCACCGTGCGGTCGGTGAGAAGCGAAGCCAAGGCGGTGAACATCGCGACACCCGCGCTCGGTCCGTCCTTCGGCGTGGCCCCCGCCGGGACGTGGACGTGGATGTCGCTCTTTTCGAAGAGCGACGGGTCGATGCCAAGCTGCGAGGCGCGGCTCTTGACCAGCGTCAGCGCCGCTTGCGCGCTTTCGCGCATGACGTCGCCGAGCTGGCCGGTCAGGATCAGCGCGCCCCGGCCGGGAACGCGGGTGGCCTCGATGAAAAGAATATCGCCGCCGACGGGCGTCCACGCCAATCCTGTCGCAACGCCGGGCACGCTCGTGCGCAACGCGATCTCGCCTTCGAACCGTGGTTGCCCGAGAATGGCGACGAGGTCCTTTGGCGCAATGCTCACCTTGCTGGCGCTGCCCTCGGCGATCTGCACCGCCGCGTGACGAAGCGCGCGCCCGATCTCGCGTTCGAGCCATCGAACACCGGCCTCGCGCGTATAGCCCTTGATGATCTGGCGCAGCGCCTCGACGTCGACCTCGGCCTGCTCGGGCGACAGGCCGTTGGCCTCGAGCTGCCGTCGCACCAGATAGCGGCGCGCGATCTCGAGCTTCTCCTCCTCGGTGTAGCCGGGCAGGCTGATGAGCTCCATGCGATCCAGCAGCGGTCCCGGAATCGTGTCGAGCATGTTGGCGGTCGCGATGAAGACGACGCGCGAGAGATCGAAGGGCACGCCGAGATAATTGTCGCGGAAGGTCGCGTTCTGTTCGGGATCGAGAACTTCCAGCATCGCCGCCGACGGATCGCCCTGGATGCCGCGGCCCATCTTGTCGATCTCGTCGAGCATCATGACGCAATTGCGCGCACCGGCCTTCTTGATGCCCTGGATGATGTTGCCGGGGAGAGAGCCGATATAGGTTCGGCGATGACCGCGGATTTCGGCCTCGTCGTGGACGCCGCCGAGGCTCACTCTCACGAACGGCCGGCCCATCGCGCGCGCGATCGATTGGCCGAGCGAGGTCTTGCCGACGCCGGGAGGGCCGACGAAGCACAGGATCGGCGCCTTGCCCTGCGGCGCCAGCTTTCGGACCGCCAGATATTCGATGATGCGGCTCTTGATCTTCTCCAGTCCGAAGTGATCCTCGTCGAGGATGCGCCGGGCTTCCGCGATGTCGATCGGTTTCTCCTCCGGCAGCGCCCACGGCAGCTCGGTCAGCCAATCGAGATAGCTGCGCACCATGCCGGCATCGGCCGCGGCCTCCGGCATCCGCTCATAGCGACGCAGCTCCTTGCGTGCCTGACCTTCGGCTTCGGGGCTCATCCGCGCCTTGGTGATGGCCTCGGTCAGCTCGGCCACTTCCTGGCCCTTGCCGTCGCCTTCTCCCAATTGGCGCTGGATGGTTGCGAGCTGCTCGCGCAGGATGGCCTCGCGCTGGCGCTCGTCGAAAGCGGCCCTGGTCTTTTGTCCGATCTCGTTGCTCAACCGCAGCACTTCGAGCCGCTCGGCGAGAAACGCCGAAACCCTCTCCATTCTCCTGGAAAGATCGACCGTCTCGAGGATCTCCTGCTTCTCCTGCGGCTTGATGTCCATGTAGGAGGTCGCGAGGTCGGCGAGCACCGCAGGCGAGGTCGTCGATTGGAACAGCGCCACGAGTTCGGGCGGCGCCTGCGGAAGCAGCTGGATGGCTTCGATCGCCTGCCGCTGCAGGTTGAGGAATCTGGCTTCGATCTCCGGCGAGCTGGTCGTCGGTTCCGGAATATTCAGGACACGGGCGACGAGAAACGGCGTGCCGGGCAGATAGTCGAGCATGCGGGCGCGCTGCACGCCCTGGCAGACGATATGATGGCCTCCATCCTGCGCGGTGATGTAGCGCACGATGTTGGCGACCGTGCCGATTCGGTAGAGATCATCCGCCGTGGGATCCTCCGTATCGGCGTTTCGCTGCAGGACGATCCCGATCGGGCGCTGCTCGCGCAGCGCCTGCTGGGCGGCGGCGATCGATTTCGGCCGCGTGATCGCGATCGGCGCAACCATGCCGGGAAGCAGCACGATGTTGCGGACCGCCACGATGATCAGGGCGTCGTCGGGAATCCGGACCGCGTTCGGCGACGGTGTGCCGGCGGAAGCTGCGGCGGGGTCGGTGTCGGTGACCATGGCTCACTCGGATTTTGCGAGACGGAAGACGATGCAGCCATTCACCGCAAAGCGGCTGACCGCGTAACGCCCGGCCGGCAGCGCGATGCGCCGCTCGAAGCGGCCTTGCGGCAGTTCGAGCCGATGAATGTGAGCGTTGCGCAGTTCGGCGGGAAGCGTCCGGCTGCCGCCGATCACCAGCACGCCGTCGTCGATGGCTGCCACGACCTGATCGGGGTCGACGCCCGGCAGCGCGACGAGAATCAGGAGTTCCTCTTCCGTCTCGAGCACGTCGATGGGCGGCTCCCACGAGGGGCTACCGGCCGATTGCAGGCTGAAGAACTGCTGGCGCATCCGCTCGGCGCGCGCCAGCGAGCCGATCGCCTCGGACAGCATCCAGTTGATGGGATCGTTGATCGACATGGTCGCCTCGGTGCCTCCGCCAGCCCGCCAATGGTTAGCAGATGGTTGAGGCGGTGTCAGGAAGGTCGGATGCCGACGGACCGGCGCATATTCGCCGGTTACGACAATCCATACGACATCCGTAGTGTTCCCATTCCGCTTATCCTTTACGGGTCTTTAATGGCACCACCGTAGGGTTTCGACACGCGGTTCAGGATGGGCTGCGCGCCGTCCAGGATGGCCGGCGTTTGAGTGCGCGTGGAGTCTCCCATGGATATTATGACAGGCGTAGGCCTAGTCGCCGGCACGATTGTCATTGCGACCCTGATGCTGCTGGGCGGCGATCTGGAGATGTTCGTCTCCGAACATGCGGTCATCATCATCTTCGGCGGCTCGATCTCGGCGACGATGATCCGTTTTCCGCTGGGCGTCATATTGCATGGTCTGCCTCTCGGCGCCAAGTACGCCTTCACCATGAGCCGGCTCTCGGCACGCGATCTCGTCGACGAACTCGCCCGTATCGCCGAAATCGCCCGCAAGCAGGGCCCGGTAGGCTTGGAAAAGGTCGAGGCCGATGATCCCTTCCTGGCCAAGGGCATCCGTTACGTCGCCGACGGCTATGATCTCGAATTCATCCGCGACAATCTCGAGCGCGACCGCGACAACTTCCTCATGCATCTCGACGAGGGCAGCAAGATCTATCGCGCGATCGGCGACTGCGCCCCGGCCTTCGGCATGATCGGCACGCTGGTCGGCATGGTGCAGATGTTCGCCAACATGACCGACCCTTCGAAGCTCGGCCCGTTCATGGCGACCGCGCTGCTCGCCACCCTCTACGGCGCGCTGGTCGCGAACCTGTTCTGTCTGCCGATCGCCGACAAGCTGCATACCAAGTTGCTCGATGAGGAAACCAATCGCACGCTGATCATCGACGGTATCCTCATGATCCGCGACTCCAAGAGCCCGGCGCTGGTCCGCGAAATGCTGCTCGCCTATCTGCCGGAGAAGCATCGCGAGGAAGAGGGCGAGCCGGTTCCGGCCTGAAGGCTGCGGGCGAGGCGGGGCTTAGGCAATGGCCAAGAAAAAACGCGGCGATGCGCATGGAGGCGGTCACGGCTGGTTCGTGACCTTCGCCGACCTGATGGGGCTGATGATGAGCTTCTTCGTGATGCTCGTCGCCTTCTCAACCCAGGACGCGGCGAAGCTGAAGATCGTCGCCGGTTCCATGCGCGACGCCTTCGGCGTGCAGACGCAGTCGCGCTACTCCGGCATCATCGAATCTGACGGCCTTCCGACCCGGCCGAAGCTGAAGAATTCCGCCCATATCAGTCCCGAGGAGGCGTCCAACATGCCGAGCCCGGACCAGGAGGATAACAAGAAAACCAACGGGGCCAAGCTCAAGATCGACCGCGAATTCGCGCTCGCCTCGGCCTCGTTGCGCCAGGCGCTGGCGGATATGCCGGAACTGACTGAGATCTCCAAGCACATCATGTTCGAGGAGACCAAGCAGGGCCTCAATCTCGAAATCGTCGATCAGGACGGTCGCTCGATGTTCCCCGACGGCTCCAAGGAGCCCTATGACCGCACGCGCCGCCTGATCGAGCGGCTGGCGATTCCGCTCAAGCAAACGCCGCTACGCCTGTCGATCACCGGCCATACCGCGGCCGGCTTCGTTCCTGCGCACAGCGATTATGGGGCATTCGAACTTTCGGCAGATCGTGCCAACGCCGTCCGCGAGGTCCTCGAACATGAGGGCTTGCCTGCCTCGCACATCTACGCCGTATCCGGGCAGGCGGATAACCAGCCGCTGTTCCCCGACGATCCTTCGCTGTCGGCAAACCGCCGGGTCACCATCACACTGATGCGCGAGGATCCTGCGGTTCCGCCCAACCTGAAGCCGTAACCTACTATAATACCATTAAGCTGGTTATAGGGGCCCAGGGTACTCATGACATCGCCGGGGAGAAGGCGGCTCTGGTAATGTTGGTCAATTGACAGGTCCAGGCGAAGAGCCGATAGGCGGCGGCCTGGATTGAACCAACCGCGAGCAAGCGTTCTCCTCCATCATGACGGTCGACTCAACCGAAGCCGCTGAAGGGCAGGTCACCTCGGGCTTCTGGGCGCTGACGCTTGGCAGCATCGGCGTCGTATTCGGCGATATCGGGACCTCGCCGCTCTATGCGTTCCGCGAAGCGGTTGCGGATGCCGCCCATGGCCAGCCCGCGACACGCGTGATGGTGCTCGGCGTGCTGTCGCTGATCCTGTGGGCGCTGTTGATCGTCGTCACCTCGAAATACGTGTTGCTGCTGTTGCGCGCGGACAACAATGGCGAGGGCGGCACGCTCTCGCTGATGGCGCTCGGCCAGCGCGCGCTCGGCCGGCGCAGCCTGTTCCTGCTGTCGCTTGGCGTGGTCGGCGTCTCGATGTTTCTGGGCGATTCCATGATCACGCCGGCGATCTCGGTGCTGTCGGCGGTCGAGGGCCTGAAGCTCGCGACGCCCGCGCTCGAACACTATGTGGTGCCGCTCACCGTCTTCATCCTGGTCGTGTTGTTTTCGGTGCAGTCGCGCGGCACGGCGCGCGTCGCCTCGGCCTTCGGTCCAGTCATGATGATCTGGTTTGCAACTCTCGGCGTCCTCGGTCTTGTTCACACCGCCGACGATCCCAGCGTGCTGGCTGCGATCAATCCGCTCTATGGGGTCGAGTTTCTGCTGACGCATGGGACGATCGGCCTGGTGACATTGGGGGCGGTGTTTCTCGCCGTCACCGGCGGGGAGGCGCTTTATGCCGATCTCGGTCATTTCGGCCGCAAGCCGATCCAGTCGGGCTGGCTCTATTTCGTGTTGCCTTCGCTGCTTCTGAATTATTTCGGGCAGGGCGCGCTGGTGTTGTCCAATCCGGCCGCGATCGAAAATTCCTTCTATCGCATGGTGCCGAAGGACTTGTTGCTACCGATGGTGGTGCTGGCGACGGCGGCGACCGTGATCGCGAGCCAGGCCGTGATCACCGGCGCCTATTCGCTGACGCGCCAGGCGGTGCAGCTTGGCCTGTTGCCACGCTTTGAGGTGCGTTTTACCTCGGAGACGCATGCTGGGCAGATCTATCTGCCGCGGGTCAACACGCTGCTCCTGCTCGGCGTGATGTTCCTGGTGCTGATGTTCCGCACCTCCTCGAACCTCGCTTCCGCCTACGGCATCGCCGTTTCCACGACCATGGTCGCCGACGGCATCATGGGCTTCGTGGTGATCTGGAAATTGTGGAATTGGCGCGCGGCAACCGCGGCGGCCGTGGTCGCTCCGCTGGTTGCGGTCGACCTGACCTTCTTTTCCGCCAATCTCCTGAAACTGCTGGAAGGCGCCTGGGCGCCGCTATTGTTCGGCGTGGCGATGGCGGTGACGATCTGGACCTGGCGGCGCGGCTCGGCGATTCTCGCCGACAAGAACCGCCGCACCGAGGTGCCGCTCGACAGCCTGATCAAGAGTCTCGAGACGCGCCCGCCTCACATGGTGAAGGGCACGGCCGTGTTCCTCACCAGCGATCCCAATTTCGCACCGACCGCGCTTCTGCATAATCTCAAGCACAACAAGGTTCTGCACGAGCACAATGTCGTGCTGACCATCGAGACCGCGCAGACGCCGCGTGTCGACCTTGTCGATCGCGTGCGCATGGAGACCGTCAGCGACAAATTCGCCAAGGTCCGCTTGCGCTTCGGCTTCATGGAAACGCCGAACGTGCCGAAGGCGTTGGCCGTAGCCCGAAAGCTGGGCTGGCAGTTCGACATCATGTCGACGTCGTTTTTCGTCTCGAGGAGGGCGCTCAAACCCTCGGCACAGTCGGGCATGCCGAGGTGGCAGGACCGCCTGTTCATCGGGCTTTCCCGCTCGGCCAACGATGCGATCGACTATTTCCAGATCCCGACCGGGCGGGTGGTCGAGGTGGGGACCCAAGTGACAATTTGAACAAGTGACGATTTGAACAAGCGACAATCTGCAAGAGCCGGCAATTTCGAAAAAGCAAGCCCGGAAAGTCCAGAGTTGAAAAATCCGAGGTTCGAAATATATGCGTTTTCGCATGCCGCGACCCCAGATTCAGGCTAGGTTGGGCCTCAGGCGCGGGACTATAAGCCGCCTCGCTTTGCAAAGAGTGCCGAGAAGCCTTTTGAGGCCTTAAACTTCATGACGACTGATGTGGTAGTACCGCCAACGGAAACGACGGCGGCCAGCGGGCATGGAGAAGCCCATTCCACCGCGAGTTTTGCTGCGCTCACTCTTGGCAGCATCGGCGTGGTCTATGGCGATATCGGCACCAGCCCGCTGTACGCGCTACGCGAGGCCGTGACCGCGGCGAGCGCCGGCGGCGAGGTCACCGTGCAAGCCGTGCTTGGCGTCGTCTCCCTGATCCTGTGGGCGCTGATCATCGTGGTGACCCTGAAATATGTGGTCATCCTGCTGCGCGCCGACAACAACGGCGAGGGTGGTACGCTGGCGCTGATGGCGCTGGCGCAGCGGGGCATGGCCAAGGCCGGCGGCGCGATCGTTCTGCTCGGAATCATCTCCGGCGCGCTGTTCTATGGCGATGCCTTCATTACGCCGGCGCTGTCGGTGTTATCGGCGATCGAAGGCATCAAGCTCGTCACCTCCGCGTTCGACACTTATGTCGTGCCGATTACGGTGTTGATCCTGCTTGCGCTGTTTGCGGTTCAGTCACGCGGCACGGCGCGCGTGGCCGCCTTCTTCGGACCGGTGATGCTGGTCTGGGTCCTGGTCATCGGACTTTCGGCAGTCCCGTCGATTGTGAGACGGCCCGAGATCCTGTTCGCGATCAATCCGTTCTACGCGGTTTCGTTCATGTTCCATCACGGCATCATCGGCTTCGTCACGCTGGGCGCCGTGTTCCTCGCCGTCACCGGTGCCGAGGCGCTCTATGCCGACCTCGGTCATTTCGGCAAGAGGCCGATCCAGACTGCCTGGCTGTTCATCGTGCTGCCGGCGCTGGCCCTGAATTATCTGGGGCAGGGCGCGGTGGTGATCGCCAACCCGAAGGCCGTCGAAAACCCGTTCTTCCTGATGTTTCCGGACTGGGCCCTGATTCCGATGGTGGCGCTCGCCACCGTGGCGACGGTGATCGCAAGCCAGGCTGTGATCACCGGCGCCTACTCGCTGACGCGTCAGGCGATCCAGCTCGGTCTGATGCCGCGCTTCGAAGTCCGCCACACTTCGGAAGCGCATTCCGGCCAGATCTTCATCCCGCGCGTCAACCGCATGCTCTTGATCGCGGTGATGCTGCTGGTCCTGATGTTCAAATCCTCCAGCGCGCTGGCCTCGGCCTACGGCATCTCCGTCACCGGCACCATGGTGGTTACGGGATTGATGGGCTTTGTCGTGATCTGGAAGGTCTGGCGATGGTCGCCGTTCGCGGCCGCCGCGCTGATCGCGCCGTTCCTCCTGCTCGATCTCACTTTCCTCGCGGCGAACCTTCTGAAAGTGATCGAAGGCGGCTGGGTGCCGCTCGCGCTCGGCTCCTGGGTGATGCTGTTGATGTACACCTGGCGGCGCGGCAGCCGGCTGTTGTTCGAGAAGTCGCGCAAGCTGGAATTTCCGCTCGCCGATCTCGTGACGATGCTGGAGAAGCGTCCGCCGCAGCGGGTTCCCGGCACTGCGGTGTTTCTCACCAGCGATCCCATGTGCGCGCCGACCGCGCTGATGCACAGCCTCAAGCACTACAGGGTGCTGCACGAGAAGAACGTCATCCTCACGATCGAATCTGCGCCGACGCCGCGCGTCGACCTCTCCGAACGGGTCAGGCTCGAGCAGATCAGCCCGACCTTCTCCAAGGTGACGCTGAAATTCGGCTTCATGGAATCGCCGAACGTGCCGAAGGCGCTGGCGATCGCCCGCAAGCTGGGCTGGCAGTTCGACATCATGTCGACCTCGTTCTTCCTGTCGCGGCGCGCGCTCAAGCCCGCGGCCCATTCGGGCATGCCGCGCTGGCAAGACCACCTGTTCATCGCGCTGTCGCGCACCGCCAACGATGCCACCGATTATTTCCAGATCCCAAGCGGACGGGTGGTCGAGGTTGGAACGCAGGTGACGATCTAGCGTTCAAGGGCCGCGCTAAGCGCCTTCTAAAGCTTGATTTTTGTGCCGACTGGGGCGAGTTTGGCGCCCCTCACGAGGGATTGCCGGGAGATTGAAGCGTGGCGGATCACAAGGTGCATGATTTGACGCCGGATGAGGTGTCGGAAGGGATCGCGGACGGCCGTTACCTCCTGGTCGATGTCCGGGAACCGAACGAGGTCGCCGTGGAAGCCTATTCGGTCGGCGTCGTCGTGCCGCTGTCGACCTTCGACCCCACGGCCATCCCCGACCCGCAAGGCAAGCAGGTGGTGTTCGCTTGCCGTTCGGGGAAACGCTCGGTGACGGCCTCGCTCGCCGCACAAGCCGCGGGCCTGCCCTACGACAAGCATCTCGCCGGCGGCATCATCGGCTGGAAAGCGGCCGGCAAGCCCACCAGGGTCGGCGGCTGACATCTCCATGGTCTCCTACAACAAGGTCTTCGCGGACCTCCCCGTCACCATCTTCGAGGCGATGTCGCAGCTCGCGCGCGACAACAACGCTATCAATCTCGGCCAGGGCTTTCCCGACGATCCCGGGCCGGAGGACATCCGGCAGGCGGCCGCGGACGCCTCGCTGAACGGCTATAACCAGTATCCGTCGATGATGGGTATTCCGGAGCTGCGCCAGGCGATCGCCACCCATTACGGGCACTGGCATGGCCTCAAGCTCGACCCGATGACCGAAGTGATGGTGACGTCGGGCGGCACCGAGGCGCTGACGAGTGCGATTCTTTCCGTGGTCGAGCCCGGCGACGAAGTGATCGTGTTCCAGCCGGTCTATGATTCCTACCTGCCGATCATCCGTCAAGCCGGCGGCATTCCGCGGCTGCTGCGGCTCGAGCCCCCGCACTGGCGGCTGTCGGAGGAGATGCTACGCAAGGCCTTCAATCCCAAGACCAAGGCGGTGCTGTTCAACAACCCGCTCAACCCGGCGGCCGTGGTCTATCCCCGCGAGGACCTCGAACTCCTGGCGCGGTTCTGCCAGGAGTTCGACAGCGTTGCGATCTGCGACGAGGTCTGGGAGCATGTGGTGTTCGACGGGCGCGAGCATATTCCGCTGATCACCATTCCCGGCATGCGCGACCGCACCATCAAGGTGGGGTCGGCCGGAAAGATCTTCTCGCTCACGGGCTGGAAGATCGGCTTTGTCTGCGCAGCACCTCCGCTGCTTCGTGTTGCGGCCAAGGTGCATCAATTCCTGACCTTCACCACGGCCCCCAATCTGCAAGCCGCCGTGGCCTATGGTCTGGGCAAGCCCGACGACTATTTCCTCGACATGCGCAAGCAGCTCGCGAAGAGCCGCGACCGGCTGACGGCGGGGCTGGAAAGCCTCGGCTTTCCGGTGCTGCGTTCGCAAGGCACCTATTTCCTCACCGTCGACCTGTCGCCGCTCGGCCTCAACGAAACCGATGAGGCCTTCTGCAAGCGCATCGTCAACGACTACAAGGTCGCGGCCATTCCGGTGTCTGCGTTCTACGAGCAGGACGCGGTGACGTCGGTGGTGCGTTTTTGTTTTGCGAAGAAGGATGCGACGCTCGATACCGCGCTCGAACGCCTTTCGGACGCGGTGCACCGCCGGAAAAAGGCGGGGTGATGATGGGGGAGGGAGCCAAATTCACGGTTGTCGCCGCGCTTGCCGCGGGGCTCTCCCTCCTTTCCGTAGCCGCCAGATCAGAGGATCGCGTCGTCAATTTCTACAACTGGTCGAACTACATTGCGCCGGATGTCCTTGATGCCTTCACCAAGGAGACCGGCATCAAGGTGGTCTACGATACATTCGATGCCAATGAGACGCTCGAGACGCGGCTGATGGCCGGAAAGTCCGGCTATGACGTCGTCGTTCCCACTGCCTATTTCCTGCAGCGCCAGATATCAGCGCATATTTTCCAGAAGCTCGACAAGTCGAAACTGCCGAACCTCGCCAATGCCTGGCCGGTCGTCACGCAGCATCTTGCCACCTACGATCCCGGCAATCTCTACGCCGTCGACTACATGTGGGGCACCACCGGCATCGGCTACAATGTGAAGATGGTGCAGAAGATTCTTGGTCCCGATGCGAAGATCGACAGCTGGGACATCGTCTTCAAGCCGGAGAATCTTGCCAAATTCAAAGACTGCGGCGTGCATATGCTCGACTCCGCCGACGATATTTTTCCGGCGGCGCTGAGCTATCTCGGGCTCGATCCCAATTCGACCAAGCAGGCCGACCTCGAAAAGGCCGCCGCGCTCGTCAGCAAGGTCAGGCCCTATGTGCGGAAATTCCATTCATCCGAATATCTGAGTGCGCTTGCGACCGGCGAGATCTGTCTCGTCGTGGGCTGGTCGGGCGACGTGATGCAGGCGCGCAGCCGCGCCGCCGAGGCCAAAAGCGGTGTCGAGATCGGCTACTCCATCCCGAAGGAGGGCGCGCAGATGTTCTTCGACAATCTTGCGATCCCCGCCGACGCCCAGCATGTCGCGGAAGCCTATGAGCTGATCAATTATCTCTATAGGCCCGACGTCGCCGCCAAGAATTCCGATTTGCTGTCCTACGCCAACGGCAATCTGGCGAGCCAGAAACTGGTCGATCCGAAGATCCTGGGTGACAAGAACATCTATCCGGACGATGCGACGCTCTCAAAACTGTTCGTGATCACCGCGCGCGATCCCGCTACCCAGCGCATCATCAATCGGTTGTGGACGAGAGTGAAGACGGGGCGGTGACGGCTTTGTGAGCCGGTCCTACGGCTAAGGTATGACAGGGCTGCTGGATCAATCGCGCGGCTGCGGCGTAGTCCATTCAGCCGATAGCTCCATAAGCCAAGCCAGACGGATCGCCTGACCCCCGCTGTGGTTTCGGCGGCAGACAGAACCGAAAGGTGCGGCATGACGGCAGCGTCCCTCAAAAGCACGCGGCGGGATTTCCTGTTTGTGGTGACGGGAGCCGCAGCCGCGGTCGGCACGATCGCTACCCTCATGCCAATGGTCGATCAGATGGAGCCGGACGCCGCCACACTGGCCGCCGGTGGCCCGGTCGATTTCGATCTCAGCAAATTGCAGCCGGGGCAACAGGCCCTTGTGCGCTGGCGCTCGCGTCCCGTCTTTGTGATCAACCGCACCGCGGCAGCCATCAAGACGCTTCAGGATCCAAAGCTCCTGCAGCGATTGTCTGATCCAAATTCGAGCGTCGAGCAGCAACCACCTTACGCGGAAAACTGGCACCGTTCGATCAAGCCGGAATACGGCGTGCTGGTCGGCATCTGCACCCATCTCGGATGCATTCCGATGTTCTATCCCGATCCGAGCAACAGTCTGCCGACGGCGGACTGGCCGGGAGGCTATTTCTGTCCGTGTCACGGCTCGAAATACGATCTTGCCGGACGCGTCTACAACGGCGTACCGGCCCCTTACAATCTGCCCGTGCCACCCCATCGTCTCGTCGATGACAAGACGCTTCGAATTGGCGAGAATCCACCCGAAGTCGCCTGGGATTTCAGCTCAATCGAGCAGATTTGAAGACGCTCCCTACCGCCATCTCCGGTGCAGCCACAGCCACTCCGGATATTCCCGCCCCAGCCTTCGATCACATCGCGCCGGAGCGTTGATTCTGATAAGGTGAGCCATAAACAGTGGAGCGCCAACCAACCATGACTGAGCACCCCCGCATTTCGCTCGCACCCAATGTGTTGGCCGGTAAGCCGGCTATTCGTGGCACACGGCTCTCGGTAGAGTTCATTATAGGTCTGATGGCCGACGGCTGGAGCGAAGCTGACATTCTGGCGAACTACCCAAACATTACGCACGACGATATCCTCGCCTGCCTGGCTTACGCACGGGATACGTTGAGCGCCGAGAAGGTTCACCCAAGCGCTGCCTAAATGCGCTTTCTCGCCGACGAAAACTTTCCCAGCTCAGTGGTGGCCGCTCTTCGTGAGTCTGGACACGACGTGAGCTGGATCGGGACCATGGCGCCTGGCAGCAGCGACCAGGAAGTGCTGGCGCGAGCCTCGCGCGAACGGCGCATACTTCTCACCTTCGACAAGGATTTCGGGGAACTGGCGAAGGACTCGCTGCTTCCGGACGGGTGCGGCGTCGTACTTCTGCGTATTCCGACACCAACTCCTCAACGTGTTGGCAGAGTGGTTGCCGATTTAATCCTGGCGCGTGCCGATTGGGCCGGGCATTTCTCCGTCATTGAGCCCGGCCGGGTCCGCATGCGGCAGCTTGGAAGATAGAGCAATCCCTACCGCCACCTCCGGTGCAGCCACAGCCACTGTTCCGGATATTCCCGCACCCAGCCTTCGATCACACTGGTGATCGCCTGCGTCGTGCCCTGGATGTCGATCCTGCCGTCGGCGTCACGCACGGGGGGAATTTCTTCGGTCAGCTCGGCGCGGAAGCGGCCGCCGGGCAGCCGGATCATGCGCACGCCATGCACCGGGCACTCGATCTGCCGGAGCAGGCGCGCCAGCATCGGATTGGCCCTGGTCTTGCGGCCGAAAAACGTGACCTCGACGCCGCCGGTCAGATATTGATCGACCAGCATGGCGACGTGCTGGCCATTTTTAAGCGCCTCTGCCAAGCGGAAGGGTGCGTCGCGCCCGGCCGGGATCAGCGTTCCCATATTGACCTGGCGCATCTTCTGGATGGCGCGGTCGGCAGAAGCGCTGTTGGGCCGCCGATAGAGGATCGCGGCATCAAGCCCATGCGCGACGGCGGCAAGCGCCGGCAGCTCCCAATTGGCCAGATGGCTGGCGAAAATCAGGGCCGGCTTGTCGTCGAGTCTCAGGTGATGAAACAGGTAATGGGTGCGCGGCGGGATTTCGACGCGGCCCGCGAGATTGGGATTTTCCTCGTTGAAATCCCAGATCTGATCGATGTGGGCGAACTCGGCGCCGACCCGGCCGAGGTTGTCCCACACGCCAGCAAGGATCGCCTCGATTTCCTCGGGCGACTTTTCCGGGAAGGCAGCGACAAGATTGGCGCGGCCGATCCGCTGCTCGCGCAAGGCCGGTCCGATCAGGCGCGTGACGCGGCTGAACGCATCGGCGGTCTTGTCGGCGTCGAAATAGCGCGTGGTGCGAAGGATGCCGATCGTGAAAGCGCCGACGGCCGCTTCGCCGAGCGGCTTGAATGCGTCGCGAAGCCGGGCCTTGGTACGCGCCAGGAGAGGAGACATGTCTCGAGATGCGCGGCCGGTCAGACCGGCTCGCGCGTCAGGATCAGCGAGGCGTTCTGGCCGCCAAAGCCGAATGAGTTGGACATCACCGCCCTAACGCGCGCGTCGCGAGCCTTGTTGGCCACGACGTTGAAAAGGATCGTGGGATCCGGGTTCTCGTAATTGATCGTCGGCGGAATCCGCTGATGCTCGAGCGTGAGCAGCGAGAAGATCGCTTCCACGGCCCCAGCCGCCGAGATGGTGTGGCCGACCATCGACTTGTTCGACGTGACCGGAATCTTCTGCGCCAGTTCGCCGAACACGGCCGACGTCGTCTGATACTCCATCTTGTCGTTTTCCGGAGTCGCCGTGCCGTGGGCGTTGATGTGATCGATCTGCCCGGGCTCCATGCCGGCGTCCGCGAGCGTCTTCTTCATGCAGCCGATGATCGGCTTGCCGTCGGGGCTGGAGCGGGTGCGGTGGAAGGAATCGGTCAGCTCGCCGCAGCCGGCGAGCACGCCCAGGATCGTCGCGCCGCGCGCCACTGCGGCTTCGTAGCTCTCCAGCACCAGCGCGCCGGCGCCCTCCGCCATGACAAAGCCGTCGCGGTTCTTCGAGAACGGCTTTGAGGCAGCCTGCGGCGGAAGGTTCTGGGTCGATAACGCCGACAGCAGCGAGAACCGAACCAGCGATTCCGGATTGACCGAGCAATCGGTCGCCACGCACAGCGCGACGTCGGTCTCGCCACGGCGGATGGTCTCGACGCCAAGCTGGATCGAGGTGGCGCCGGAGGCGCAGGCCGTCGACAGTGAGATCGGCGATCCCTTGGTGCCAAACGTCTCGGCGAGATGATCGGCGACCGAGCCGAACTGGAAGCGGTGATGATAGGGGGTGAACTTGCCGCCACCGCAAATGCGCAGCAGATCATCATAGTCGTAGTCGGTCTTGCCGACGATGCGACCGAGCTCCTCGCGCTGCGGCCATTCGATCTCCACCGGTGCGACCGCGAGAAACAGCGGTCCCGGGAAGTCGCCCTTGCGGCCGATGCCGGATTGGGTGATGGCCTCTTCGGCCGCAAGCTCCGCAATGTGCTCGGCCAGCCCCACCGAAGTGAACTGTTCGAGCGGGATGAAGTCGACGGTGCCCGCCATCGTCGTCTTCAGGCCTTCGATCGGGAAGCGGCTGATGGTGCGGATGCCGGATTCGCCCGCAGTGAGCTTGGCCCAATTGTCGGTCTTGCCGGCGCCGAGGGATGTCACGACGCCCATGCCGGTGACGACGACGATCGGCCTTCCGAACTTGTCGCGTGGTGCTGTCATGTTCTCCCCACTCGTTGTCCACCCAACACTGCAAAGCGGCCTTTGCGCACGCGCGCTCCGCTTTATTCGCCCGGGCCTATCGAGGTGGCGCTGAAAGCGCCTGTCCCGTCTTCCTCGATCAGCCTTACTTGACGGCCTCGACCAAGGCCATGCCTTCGCCCCGCCAGTGGCCGGTCGCTACCACCACAATCTGGGTCGGCGGTTTGGACATTTCAATCTCCGCGCCGGAGGAATCGCCGGGCGAAAACAGGCTGCCGCGTGAGATCGAGAGCGCGGCCAGACCGAGTCCGAGCGGAAACTGCGTTTCCATCGCGTGGCCGAATCGCGTGCCGGTGGCACGCACGGCGAAATCCGGATGCTCGGCGAGGAAGGTGCGCTCTTCCGAGGTGGCGGGCTCGGCGCCGGTTGCGCCGGTGATGATGGCCCCGCCATTTCCGATCGGGCCGAGCTGCGACCACATCTTATCGAGCGAGGCGGTGAGCTCGCCCGGCTTCCGGCGCTGGCTGCGATCGGCGACCACGCTGGTCAGGCGCGCGAAGGGTTTTGCACCGCGGGCGGTGGCGTGCTCCTTGGATTCGATGACAAGAAATGCTCCCGCCGAGCCGAGCGCGAATCCTGCGCGCTCCTTTCGCGCCCAGACGGGCGCGTATTTGTCCCTGAGGTTGTAATCACCGAACTCGTAGAGGACCATCAGGTCCTTGCGCTCGCCATTATGCGAGCCGCCGATCAGCGCGATGTCGCTTTGGCCGGCGGCGATGCGCGCAAGCGCAATCCGCGTGGCGTCGACGCCGGCGACTTCCTCACCCATGAAGGTGCGTGAGGTGCCGCAGACGCCGTGCACGATCGCGATATTGCCGGCGAGCAGGTTGGAGAGCTGCGCCAGGAACAGCGTCGGGCGCAAATCGCCCATCAGGCGCTCGTTCAGGAAGCCCGGCGCGGCGTTGCCTTTGGCCTGGGCACTCAGGATCGTGGTGTCGACGCGAATGTCGCGCTCACCGCCGCCGGCGGCGATCACCATATCCATGCGGCCGAGGATTTCCTTGTTGCCCTTGACCCCGGCCGATTCCAGCGCGAGCCCCGCGGCATAGGTGCCGATGCGCTGCCAGGCCTCCATCTGCCGCTGGTCGCCCTTTTTCGGGATCTGCGAGTCGAAATTGACCGGCATCCAGGGATGGACGACGTAGGGCGCAAAGCTCTTCTCGTCGACATTGATGCGCCCGGCATTGAGCGCATCCCAGTTGGCATCAAGGCCCTCGCCGAGCGAAGAGGCCAATCCGATACCGGTGATCCAGACCTCGGCCGGTTCTGATTTCAGGGCAGGAGTTCCGTTCATGGCAGCAACGCCTGTTGCGGAAAGCCGATGCGCTTGGCGACGGTATCCATGTGGCCGCGCAGATCGGGATTGGGGAAGGGCACGTGGCTGAAGGTCAGCGTCGAATTGGAGCGCAGCTTGCCGTTAACCCGGATCTTGGCGTCGGTGATGGCGTAGCCAGAACCTTCGTGCACGACGCTGGCATCGATCGTGAGCGTCTCGCCGGGCGAGACGAAGCCGCGCATCTTGGCTTCCTTGACCGCGGCCAGGAACGGCATGCGCTCGAACTTCATCAGCGCCACCAACAGCCAGCCCGAGGTCTGCGCCATCGACTCGATGAGCAGCACGCCGGGCATGATCGGATAGCCGGGGAAATGTCCTTCGAAGATCGTGCTTTGCGAAGGGACATGGGCTTCGACCGTGATCGTTTTCTCGGCCGTGTTGAGGTCGAGAATACGGTCGATCAACTGGAAATATTCGAGATGCATGACGCGCGACTTTGCGCCCCTTATGCGCCTGCGCCCTTGGCGGCGACCAACTCGTCGATGCGCGCGCAGAGGTTCTTCAGCACGAAATACTGTTCGGTGGTGGCCTTGCCGTCGTTGACCTCCTGCGTCCACTTCTCCAGCGGCAGCTTGATCCCGAAGGCCTTGTCGATGGCGAAGGCAATGTCGAGGAAATCGAGGCTGTCGATGCCGAGGTCGTCGATCGCGTGGCTGTCCGGCGTGATCGTGTCGCGCGGGATGTCGCAGGTTTCAGCGATGATCGTGGCGACCTGATCGAATGTGGATGACATCACTAAGCCTTTGATATATTGGAGATAAATTCCGGGTCGGGGAGGCGGCCGGGCGTCGCGCCCCCAAGATTGATGGTTCCCGCCGCCCGTGGGTCGAGTGCCCGTATATCGGAGCGCCGCCGTTAGTTCAATGGAGGCGGGACCGGCCGTCCGGTTCGAATTTGAGGCAGCTGTGCGGCGGGATGGGCAGCCGCTCCTAAGGGCTGGAAATCCGGACGCAGTCGTGGCGGCCCATCAATACGCAGTCCTGGGTCTTGCGCAGGTCGGCGATGCTCATGGCGAGCCAGATGCCGACGGCGGTGAGTGCCACCGTGAAAGCGAAGGCCGCGATATTGGCAAGCATGCGGTGGCGGAAATCATCCGGCTCTTCGCGCGGCCTCTCATAGCGCGAAAGGTCGAGGCGGGGCAGTTCAACCGGCTCGGGCGCCGAATCGTGATGGAGCTGCTTGA
>Ga0153954_1000377_pt1 | contig 36943 bp, 32 predicted proteins | sample TSFL038MetaG_FD_102277 | JGI IMG/M metagenome (GOLD analysis project Ga0153954, IMG submission 102277) | Attine ant fungus gardens microbial communities from Florida, USA - TSFL038 MetaG | ecosystem: Host-associated > Fungi > Mycelium > Unclassified | place: USA: Florida, Wekiwa Springs State...
CCACAGGTACGCCTGATATCGCGGCATTCCCTGCGCAACGGTTTACGGCTTATTCCGCGCTCTCCCTGGTGAACCGGGCTTTGTTGTCACCATCGCCCGCCGATCATCATCGGCAGGCTTGATCCCAGCGTCGGGGGACCAGGACCACACGGCTTTGCCGTCCGCCGCAACATCACTCGTCAGTTGATGTCGCCGCGTCCATCGCATCCCGCGCCCAACGTTCGTGACGATCGCGAAGCGCCCCTCTTGATCGGGCGCGGGATGGCGTAACCTACAACTGATTTGCATTTCTGAAAAAGCGAAATATTTTTCGCAGCACTTCTTGACACGAATTCGCGCAAACGAACCGTCGGGCAAATCAGTTGCAAAGACGATCGCGTACCGGCTGCTTTGTTGTAAGCGAATGGCATCGTTGCTAGTGAATGCGAGCGCTCCGAACCACGGGAGCCGTGCTTTCCTGACCGTGCAAGTCGCTTGAGAGCAGCGCAACTGGAGACGGGATGAACTGGCGCCCCAAGATCGCCGATTCGACCAAGCCAAAATACCTAGCGCTGGTCGAAGCCCTGGAGAACGACATCGCCAGCAGAGTTCTGCGCCATGGCGACCGACTGCCCCCGCAGCGCGAGATTGCCGACCGGCTCGATACCACGATCGCCACGATCACGAAGGCCATCCGCGAGGCGACGAGGCGCGGTATCGTTACCGCCAGGACGGGCAGCGGCACGTTCGTGCGCATCGGTGAGAGCCTGCCCGAAATTGACCGCGCCGTCCCCGATCTCAGCCTGAATACCGTCCCTGCCGGTCCAACAAAGCCCTTCCTCGACGCGGCGCTGAAGGAGATCGGCGCCGCGCACCTGTCCGAGTTGCTGTGCGGCTACGAGCCGAGCGCCGGCTTTGAACATCACAAGACGAGCATGGCGAAATGGCTGCGGAAACGGAAACTGTCCGCTCAGCCGTCCCGCATTCTTCTCACCCATGGCGGCCACCATGCCCTCGCCGCCTGCTTTCATGCGCTGACGAAGCCCGGAGAAACCGTCCTTTGCGAGGCATGGAGCTATTCCGGTATCCGGCGACTCGCCGACCTCTGCCACGTCCGCGCCGAAGGCGTTGGCATGGATGCAGAGGGCCTCGATCCCCAACGCTTGCGTGAAAAACTTAAGTCGACGGGCGCAAAGCTCGTCTTCTGTACCGCGGTCGTGCAAAATCCCACGACCGCAACCATGAGCCTGTCGCGAAGGCAAGAAATCATCGCGATTTGCAGGAAGGCAGGCGCCTTGATCGTCGAAGACGACATCTACGGCATGCTTTCGGGCGAGGAGCTTCCAGCCTTGGCCGCGATCGACGGCAATCAAACGATCCACATCAATAGCCTGTCGAAATGCCTGTCGCCGGGAATCCGATTGGGCGTGGTGGTCGCCCCGGAAATGCTGATCTCAGGCCTGCACAACGCCCTGATGTCGCTGCACTGGACGGCTCCATCATTCTGGGCCGAGGTCTTTGAATTGATGCGGGCGAACGGGACCGCGGAACGATGCCTCGCAGCGCATCGAAGGGAAGCGGCGCGGCGGCTCGAGCTTTACGCGGAGATCGTCCGGGAGAAACCCGGGACATCGCTGCCGAGCTACCATGTCTGGCAACGCGCGCCGGCATCGTGGCGGGTCGACGATTTCGTCGCAGAACTCCTGGCCGTCGGCGTTCGCGTGTCGCCGGCCCAGCACTTTGCGATCGCAGAGAACGCGGACAACAATTTCATCCGGGTTTGTCTGGGCGGCAGCGACGACACCGACGCGCTGAAGGATCAACTCGCCAGACTAAGTGCCGTCATGCATGGCCGGCCCCGTCTGTCGGCAACGATCATCTGACGCTTGGCGCACGATCCCATGAGACCTCACCAACATGCCATGAGTAGCGCCGCCCGTTTCGGAGGTAAGTGGCAGGACTATCTCGCTGTCCACGAATTCATCGACAGCACGAAAGTGTGCTGCTCTGATCCTCGGCACCGGATGATCCTACACAGCGTCGATTTAGGTTCGGCGCTAGTCAAAATCGCGTTCCCCGACCGTTTTGATACAGATGACTTGGTGCAGCAGCACGTCATCGAAGACCTCGGCTGCGCTCGCACATTGAGCGAATGGCTAGGGCATTGCCGACGCCCAAAGCTACCACGCATTCATCCCGACGCGCTGCCAATTGATATCGAGCATATCATCGTGGAGGAAATCGCCGGAGTTGGAGAGGCTGCAAGTGATTGGGTGCGAAACGTTTGCGACCTGCTTACGCTGCCTATGGCATTTGCGCCGGATTTCGGACCGGAATCATTATGCATTCTCGCTAATTCGTTCGGACCGGCGTTAGTGCGGCGCGTGATCGGTCCTCCAGTAGAGGTCAGCGGAGTTTGCTTCGACCCAGCACTTTGCGCAGAGCGCATCATATTCCGCCTATATCGATCCATTCCACCGATGACGACGGTGGTATATGCGCTAATGTCCAGTCAGCAGACGAGGAGCAAAACGTGAAATCGGGGGCGGTCCTTCCAAACGGCGTACTACAAGGTGAGTTTCGCCCAGATGTAGCAGACCTAGCGGCATTTTCGCGACTTAATGATCTAGTGCGCCAAGCAGCAACCGAGCTCTCGGCCCTCGCTCTCGATCCTGTGGCAGTTGCAGCCTCACCTAATCGCTTCGATGATGCCTGGAACTATGAATGGCGTGCTGTCCGGTGTGGGACGTTCTTCAGCGAAAAAGGATCGTATATGCAAAAATACGATTTAGACCGCGATATTCTCGCGGCGTCGAGCGACGCTAGGCTCGCATATGGGATTTTGAAACGGCTTGAGGAAGCTGGTTGGCGAGATTTGTTTGCAACGGCTTTTGATATCGATTGGAGCGATCAGTCTCTGGCAGTCGTCGTTCAGAGCGGTTTGACCTGGCTGGTATTCAGCTCGAATAATGTAAGTGACGACGGCGACCCTGTGTTTGCCATATGGGATGAAGAGCCGATGAGTTACTTCGGTGAGGCCAAGGATAGGTTCGATTGGGCGCTTCAGGACCAGCGGCCATTGGTCTTCCTTTCAGTCTTGGGAGAACACATCGTTCCTTGACCGTCCCAAAGGTCTCGGCCGCTTCCCACGGCTAAGTAGAATAAGCTGATCAGACGCGTCCATTGGGTCATCAGCCGACATCGTGGCCTGGCCGGAGATGGTCTGCTCGACCAAAAGCCGAGGTGAGCGGCGGACATACCTGCGCGGCGGGTTCGGCGTGCAGTGACGGCGTCCTACGACGGATGACCTTGCAAGGGTTCCTTCACCTTGATCTCCGGAACACCCGAACTGATTATAGCGGGGGGATCGCGTCGCGTTGAACAATCAGACCGCTGCTGCTGGGGGCCAAACGGAGATGTCCGATGGGTGTGGCAGGCTGGCGTTTCGCGCATATGAAGAGATCTCTCCGCGTCCGGGCGGTCGTTGTCGGCGTGCTGGAAGAGTTGCCGTTCATCTGCCCGGTGGTGGTCGCAATCGGGTCGTTGATCATGATCGCGATCACGCTCAGCAACGATTGGCCGCAGTGAGTGGCCAATCGAGACTCCCGGCAAAAGAAGCCGCGTGACTCCGGGTAGGTCAAATTGGGAAGTACGTACAAGTAGCGTGCTTCGGGCGAGACCGTACGCATCGCCCCCTTCGACGGCTCGACTCCCGATGGAAGCACTCCGCCTTGATCAGGAATACTGCTGCTGTCGCCGAGCGTTCGGTCTCGGATGATCCCTTCATCTGCAAGCGGCTTAGCAACCAAAGGATCGGCAACCGAAGGATTGGCGACCGAAGGAATCGTCTTCATGTGACGGCAATAAGTCTGGGAAGTTAGCCGAATACGGGATTAGCGTACCTGCATCAACATACTCGCGTGCGTCACAGATTGTTGGTAACCCTGCTTCTGGCGCTAACGTGACGATGGCCACGCGATTAGGTGTAACCCGAAGTATCGTAGCAAATGTAGACGGCGTGCGCTCGTCCCTTCAGCATATTGTGCGGGCGCGATATCACCGACGCGCCTGATCACGGCTGCCCCCATATATTTGCCATTGAAGGATGCTCCGCAGGGCACAAGCTTCGGACAGGGAATCCATAGCAGTCGAACAACGAGTGGATGGACGGGAAAGTGTTCAACTCTACAACCGGGAAAACCGACCTCTTGCTCGGCGGATTCGCTCGACACAACCATCTGCACCTAACGCGACGCGTTACGAAAAGCCCACGCACCGGGGAGACGGGAGGCAAATGAAGCGCACGAACAAGGATTGCTCGGACGTTGTTCCAGGCCAGCCGTTTTTGGAGGTGGCTTGGCCGAACGCCTATTTTCTTGCGCTGCTCCTCGTCTCCGGCGCTACCTTAATCAGTGCAACCTCCCTATGGCTGATCGGACCAAGGGGCGTCTCCTGGCCGTTCGTTATAGCCCTCGTGTTGATTGGCAGTTGGTGCGGGCTCAGGCCAGCCTTGATCGCCGCGGTCACGGCGTTCCTCGCCTACAATTTCTTTTTGGTCAGGCCCCGCTTCAGCTTCTCGATCGCGCCGGCGGATGTCTTCGCGATGGGAACTTTTTTCGTCGCTGCCTTGATCGTGGGCACGATGGCGGGCCAGTTGAGTGACCGTGCCCGCGCGGCCGTCGACCGGCTGCGCCGATTGACAACGCTCTTAGCCGCCAGTCGCGAGTTGTCGGGGGCAACGACCGCGGAGGATGTCGCACAATGTCTCGCACGCCACCTGAAATCAGGTGGCAATGTCGAGGTGGCGATATGGACCGCTGACAACGGGGGAAGATCGTTGCTGGCCGCGACCGAGGGGGCGGCCGCCTTCGGCGCGAAGGCAGCAGTCGACCCAGCTTCCGTGACCGGAAGCGCGACGCATGTGCGCGAACTGAAGACCGCCCGCGGTGATGTCGGACTTGCCGCGATCTGGGCCGACGAAAGCAGAGCCGCGACAACCGAAGCCAACGATTGGCTCGAGGCACTGCTTCAGCTTGGAGCGATCGCGCTCGATCGGGCTTGCCTTGCCGAGGACATCTCCAAAGCTCGTCTGGTGGCCGAGCGCGAAGGCCTGCGAACCGCGTTGCTGTCGTCGCTGTCGCATGATCTGCGCACGCCCATCGCCACGGTTCTGGCCGCGGCCTCGAGCCTCGCCGAATACGACACACGGTTCGAAGCCGCCACACGGCGCGAGTTAATCGATACCATTCAGGCTCAGGCCGAGCGTTTGAACCGCTATGTTGCCAATCTGCTCGATATGACCCGCCTGGAATCCGGTGTCCTCGATCTCAAGCCGGTTTTGCTCGATCCGGTCGAGGCGATGTCATCCGCCCTCGAACATATGCGTCGGCGGCTGACAGGCCGACGCATCGAACGGGCGTTCACGGCAACGGGTACGATGATCTCGGTCGATCCGGTGTTGATCGAGCAAGCATTGGTGAACGTCATCGAGAACGCGGCGGAGCTCAGCCCGCCGGATTCCACTATCCATGTGCAGGCGTCGGTTGAGAACGGTGAGGCTGTTCTGGCGGTTACCGATCAAGGGGCCGGTGTCGTTCCCGAAGAGGTCTCCCGAATCTTTGACAAGTTCTTTCGCGGGCAAGCCGATCGACGAAAAGGCGGTGGCGCCGGTCTCGGGCTCGCCGTGACAAAAGGCGTCGTTGAAGCGTTTGGAGGCCGCATTGGCGTCGAGAGTCCGGTGGCTGATGGACATGGCGCGCGGTTCACGATCCGGCTGCCCGCGCACCGGGCGATGGAGGCAGAGGAATGACCGGTTCAAATCCGCGCGTGTTGGTCGTCGACGACGAGCAGCCGATCCTGCGCGTTCTCAAATCGACGCTCCGCACGTCCGGCCTTGAGGTGATGACCGCCGAGACTGCCACCGCGGCCCTGCAACTGGTCGCTCAATCCTCGCCCGATGTGATCCTCCTCGACCTCGGTCTGCCGGACCTCGACGGCAAAAAAGTCATCGAGGCGTTGCGTGAATGGACCGAGACGCCCATCGTGGTGCTCTCGGCGCGGCACGAGGAGAACGAGCGCATCAATGCCCTGGACCTTGGAGCCGACGACTACGTCACCAAGCCGTTCCACATGGGAGAGCTGAAGGCGCGGTTACGTACGGCGCTGCGGCATGCGGACCGGCGGCGGCGCGGCACCTCGAATTACGCCGGCCAAGGGCTGGAGGTGAACTTCGAACGCCGCACCGTGAAGCTCATGGAGCAGGAGATTCACCTGACGCGCAAGGAATACGACCTTCTCAGCTGCCTGGTACGCCACGCGGGTCAAGTCGTGACCCACAAGCAACTCCTTGCGGCCGGGTGGGGCGGCGCGATCAGCGACACGCAGTTCGTGCGGGTCTACGTTGGTCAGATTCGCCAAAAGCTCGAGGTTGATCCCAGCGCGCCCGAGCTGATTCTGACTGAACCGGGGATCGGGTATCGGTTGCGCACCGACGACTGGAGTCCTTCCTTATAAGAATCTTACACGCGCGTTGCCGATCCGCAGCCTATGACCTGCGGAGACGGCTGGCTCCCGCCGTCTGCGCTGATTCTGGAATGGGCGCTGTCAATGGATGGGCCGCCCCGTCACGATTCTGTATGTCGGTTGTTCGTACCGCATTCTTGCGGCGATAATGCGGTACGGTCGGGCATCAGACCGTTGCTCGACCCTTACGCGGCGATGCCGATACAGGCATGAGTTCTGATCTCCCGACAGCAACACGCGGCCGGGCGCATTCCACGCCGATAACCTTCGACTGGTCCCCCGCCCGGAACTGTCCACGTAGTCCCCAAAAATCCAGCAAGGTGACGATGTGAGGCAATACGGGTCACCGCAAAGCTCGCCAATATGAAGCTCAAGGACGTCTGCGACACGCAGGACGTGTGAGTCCATCTCGGCCGAAGTCGTCAGAAGCTCCAAGCCGAAACGCCCGAGCCTTTCCTCATGGAACCGAGGATGGGAACCGGCGGCAGGCCGGCGAATGGACGACCTTATAAGATTCTTACACTTCCGATCACACCCGCGACCCCTAGGGTGCGACCCGCAGGCGGCGGCCGGTGGCGGCTGTCTGCCAAGGATACCGGAATAGGAACAATCATGAATGCTGAAGAAAACACCTGCTTTTCATCCATCAACGCGATCAAGGCTGATTTCAACGACATCTACAGGGCGGCAGACCCTCGCGACTATTTCAAAGTTTTAGGTGAGCTGGACTATATCATTCCGGAAATTGCGGCTCCCGTGCTTCTCCAGGTGGTGGAGCGCCTGATCCGTTCAAAAGGTCGCCCGGTCACAATCCTGGACGTCGGCTGCTCCTACGGCAATCTTGCCGCGGTGATGCGGTACGGCCTGACCGTCGGACAATTGCGCGACCGTTACGCGGCTGCGCCGCTCCAGGCGCTGGGTTCGCATCATCTCGCTTCCTACGACGCCCACTACTTTGCTGGCTGGCCGCGTCGGGAGGACATGCAGTTCATAGGCCTGGATTGTTCGGCCGAGGCGATCGCTTATGCCCTGAAGGTCGGATTGATCGACGAAGGCCTGGTCATCGATCTCGAGACCAATGCGCTCAATGGACGTGCTCGTTCGGTTGTCTCCAACGTCGACCTGATCGTCTCCACCGGCGCCGTCGGATACATTTCGGAAAAAACCTTCGCAGAGCTCCTCAAGGCTTTCCCGCCCGGCCACGAACCGTGGATTGCTTCGTTCGTCTTGCGCATGTTCGACTACAAGAATATCGCCGAGACGATCGGTCAGCATGGCCTCGAGACCGAGCGTCTCGATGAAGTGACCTTCGTGCAGCGTCGTTTTCGCGATGACGCGGAGCTCGAGGACACGCTCCGCCTCATTCAGGCGCGCGGCATCGATCCGGCCGGCAAGGAGACGGAGGGAGTCTACCATGCTGAATTGTTCGTTTCCCGCCCGCCGGTCGACATTGGCAAGGCCAGCCTCCGCGACATTGTCCGGCCAGCGGCCGTGTCTTCGAGGGGAGCGGTCCTCGGAAGCCGCAACTGATGGCCCGTGTCGCCATTTCGATTGAGGGCGTCTCCAAATCGTTCGATGGTGGTCGGGTGCACGTCGTGCGGCACCTATCCCTTCGAATCGAGGAGGGAGAATTTATCGTCCTCGTCGGCGGTTCGGGATCCGGCAAGACCACCACGCTGAAGATGATCAACCGCCTGATTGCCCAGGATGCTGGCGAGATCAGCGTTCTTGGGCAGCGGACCGATGCTCAGGCCGAGCATGAGTTGCGCCGTACCATCGGTTACGTGTTTCAGGGGGTTGGCTTGTTTCCTCACATGACCGTCGCCGAAAACGTGGCTGTGACGCCGAAGCTGCTTGGTTGGAGCAAGGCTGAGATCGACTCACGCGTCGTCGAGTTGCTGGAGTTGGTCGAGCTGCCAGCGGCGCAATTTGGCGAGCGGGCTCCTCACATGCTGTCAGGTGGACAGCGTCAGCGTGTCGGGTTCGCGCGCGCCCTCGCGGCGCGCGCTCCGGTGATCTTGATGGATGAGCCGTTCGGCGCGCTGGATCCAATCACCCGCAGCACACTCGCCGAAAATTACCGTCGCTTGCACAATAGCATGGGACTCACCACGGTGATGGTTACGCATGACCTGATGGAAGCGGTCTTGCTTGCCGACCGAATCGGAATCATGCGCGAGGGACAACTCGTCGCGCTGGGCGAGCCAAAGACCCTGCTCAAGGCCGGTCACCCGGCTGTTCGAGAGCTGTTTGAGGCGCCATGTCGGCAGGCGGATGAGTTTCGTGCGCGATTGGAGGGGGCTGGCGTCGATGGATAATCCTATCGATGCCGCCTGGTCGAGGCTTCCGGACTATCTCGCGCAGCATGTCCTGTTGAGCGGCTGTGCTCTCGCTGCCGGCGTGCTGATCAGCCTGCCGCTCGCGATCGCCGCCAGCTGGAATCCCCGACTGCGCTGGCCGATCCTGGCGCTGGCAGGCCTCATCCAGACCATTCCGAGTCTGGCGCTGCTCGCTCTGTTCTATCCTGTTCTGCTTGCGGCGTCGGAGCTGTCCCAGAGGACGCTCGGACACGGTTTTGCCGCTCTCGGATTCCTGCCTTCGTTTCTCGCGCTCACCCTCTACGCGATGTTGCCGATCATCCGAAACACCGTAACGGGCCTTGCAGGAATAGAGCCGGATATACGGGAGGCAGCGCAAGGCGTGGGAATGACACAACGCCAATCGCTTCTGAAGGTCGAGTTGCCGCTCGCCGCACCCGTGATCATGGCGGGGGTGCGAACCGCTTCCGTCTGGGTGATTGGAGCGGCGACGCTCTCCACGCCAGTCGGCCAGACCAGTCTTGGCAATTACATTTTCACCGGCCTGCAAACGGAAAATTGGGTTTTCGTCTTGTTCGGCTGTGCCGCCGCTGCCGGTCTTGCCCTGGTCGTGGATCAACTGTTCGGCCTGATCGAAAGCGGCTTCGCGCGTCGGAATCGTCGACGCCAGGTCACGGGTTTGCTGGGCCTCACTGTCTGCGTCATGACGGCGACATTGCCTCTCACGGTAAAGGCCAGGTCCGACTACGTGATCGGTGGGAAGACGTTCTCCGAGCAGTATATTCTTTCCAATTTGATCGTCGAGCAGCTTGCAAAGCACGGTTTGACGGCGCGCCAAAGTTCGGGGCTGGGCTCGGGCATCATCCTGCACGCACTCGGCGACAATGAGATCGATGCGTACGTGGAATATACCGGCACGATCTGGACCAACGCCATGGGGCACCGCGACAATCCCGGCCGTCAGGTCATCCTTCGTGAAGTATCCGACTGGCTCAAACTGAACCGCGGCGTCAGCGTGCTCGGCAGTCTTGGCTTTGAAAATGCTTATGTCCTTGCGATGCGCCGGCGCCAGGCGGAGACCCTGGGTATCCGCACGATCGAGGATCTGGCCCGTCAGGCCCCGCTGCTCAGGATCGGTGGCGACTATGAATTCTTCGCCCGACCCGAGTGGCAGGCTCTGCGTCAATCCTATGGTCTCGCATTCAAATCCCAGACCGAATACCAGTCGACGTTCTTGTACCGCGCGGTGGCGCAGGGGCAGGTGGATGTCATTTCAGCCTTCTCCAGCGACGGTCGAAACGCTGCATCCGACCTCCTTGTTCTCGCAGATCCACGCCAGGCCATCCCGCCATATGATGCGCTTCTGTTGGTCTCGCCGCGGCGGACCCACGATGCCGCATTCGGCGAAGCGCTGCGTCCGCTCATCGGCGCGGTTTCCGTACAGGCCATGCGAAAGGCAAACGAACTGGTTGACGGTCGCGGCGCGAGCCCGCGGCAGGCTGCTCGCGAACTTGGCAAGATGACCGGCCTGGACACATCCCGGCGACAATGAAAGCTTGATTGGCGGGCACGCTATTGCTTTGCCCGCCTCGAAAGTCGCGCGCGGACCGCTCACTTCGCCGGCGGCTGGATATAGACTTTCCACGCGGTCGAGGGGCCGGGATGGCCACGGAAGAAGCGCTGCGTGGTGATGATCTGCTCCTGCGCGTCAGGCGCATTCTCCTTCATCCACTTCTCGCACTCCGACAGGCGCCAGTCGGTGGTGTCGCAGATGCCGATGAAACCGAGACGCTTTGCCTCTTCCAACGAGGTGAGCCCCGACGACCAGATCTCGCCCGGCGTGAACGGCGCCGGATGATCGGGGCTGTAGAACGTCATGGGTTCGCCGATCTCGGTGGTGCCGGCGACGACGGCCCAGCGTGAACCGAACTGCTGATGCCAGAGCTGGGTCAGCTCGCGTGCGAGCTGCGAGCGCGCGCCATAGCTGGCGACGCTGTTGGAATTTCTCTCCATCTCCCACACCGCGATGCGCGGCGCGGCGGCGAGCGTGGCGAGCGACAGCACCAGCCAGATCGCGGTGATGCGAAACAACGCGCCGGCCGGAATACGCAAGCTCGGGATCGCGACCAGCGCCAGCGGCACCAGGAAGAACAGCGAGATGCCCCAGTCGGTCTTCATGTAGACCATGAAAGCAAGCGCGCCGAGGGGCGGCCCGATCGCGACGATGGCCTGGGTCCACCAGATGTTCCTGGCCTGCGAAACATTGACGCCCATGTTCGGACGGCGCGACCAGGCCCGTCCCAGCCAGCGCGGCGGCCAGGCCAGCGCCAACGCCGCCAGCGCGACCGGCAAGGCGAGCAGCGCGAGATTGTGACCGATATAGCCGAGCACCAGCTGCGCGCTCTGCGCGCGGCTCGACAGCCCGTAAACATCGCTGGCATAAGTCAGTGGCACGAAATCCACCTGCTTCAGCCAGATCAGATGCGGGATCATCGCGACCACCAGCGTGGCGACCGCGACCCAGGGCGCGGGCGAGCGGAGGAATTTCAGCCGGTCGGGATGAATCAGTGCCGCCAGCCCAATGGCGCCGATCATGGTCAGCACCCAATATTTGGTCATCAGCGCCAGCGCGCCGGCAAGCCCGAGCCAGACGCCGGACAGCCATGTGCGCCTTTCGAACGCGTTGAGATAGGCCAGCACCACCAGCGGCAGGGTGACGAGCTGCAACAGATCGGGATTGTATTTGAATCCCTTGAAATTGAAGATCGGGTAGAGCGCGAGCATCACCACGACAAAAAAGGCGCGGCGGTAATCGACCACGCGGATCGCGATGAACCAGCAGATGACGAGGCCGACGCCGAGCGTCGTCATCGCCAGTGCATAGGTCGCCCAGTCCTGCGCCGGGAAAAAATAGAACCACGCGCCGGCCACCCAGCCGGATAGCGGGGGATGCTTGCCATAGCCGAGCTGGAACTTCTGCCCCCAGGCGAAGGCTTCCGCGACGTCCATGTGAACGTCCTGCGCCGCCTTCAGCTCGATCAGGATCTTGGTCCAGAGCAGGCCATGCACGAGGGCGAAGGTGACGACCAGCCAATAGGCGGTTTCCGGGCGCGTGGCGCGTGAAACCAGCCACGCCGCCAGCCTCCTGAAGGTCAGTCGGCGGCGCCGGGTCGCGGGAGCGGTCAGGGATGAGGCAGTCGGCATGCCTCACGCGTAGCGCGTTTTGGACGGAAGTGGAATCAGCTTGGCGTGAAGAAGGCCCTTTAAAATCCAGCAATATGGTTGCCGCACCTCACCCCCGGTGCTATCTCGCGCCCATGACGACGGTCCCCATTCCGAACATCCGCAACTTCTCCATTGTCGCCCATATCGACCATGGCAAATCGACGCTGGCCGACCGGCTGATCCAGACCACCGGCGGGCTGTCGGATCGCGAAATGGCGGGCAAGGAGCAGGTGCTCGATTCCATGGATATCGAGCGCGAGCGCGGCATCACCATCAAGGCGCAGACCGTCCGCCTGCACTACAAGGCCAAGGACGGCAAGGATTACATCTTCAACCTGATGGACACGCCAGGCCATGTCGACTTCGCCTACGAAGTCTCGCGCTCGCTCGCCGCATGCGAGGGTGCGCTGCTGGTGGTCGACGCGAGCCAGGGCGTCGAAGCCCAGACGCTCGCCAATGTCTACCAGGCGCTCGACAACAATCTGGAAATCGTGCCGGTCCTGAACAAGGTCGACCTGCCCGCGGCCGAGCCTGAAAAGGTGAAGCAGCAGATCGAGGACGTCATCGGCATCGACGCCTCAGATGCGATTCCGATCTCGGCGAAGACCGGCGTCGGCGTCCCGGACGTGCTGGAAGCGATCGTGACGCGGCTGCCGTCGCCGAAGGGCGACCGCGACGCGACCCTGAAGGCACTCCTGGTCGACAGCTGGTACGACGTCTATCTCGGCGTCGTCGTGCTGATCCGCATCATCGACGGCACGATCAAGAAGGGCCAGCGCGTCCGCATGATGGGCACGAATGCGGCCTACGACATCGAGCGCGTCGGCTTCTTCACGCCCAAGATGGAGCAGGTCGAGGAGCTCGGCCCCGGCGAGATCGGCTTCATCACCGCCGCGATCAAGGAAGTCGCCGATACCCGCGTGGGCGACACCATCACCGACGACCGCAAGCCGATCAGCGAGATGCTGCCGGGCTTCAAGCCGGCGATCCCGGTGGTGTTCTGCGGCCTGTTCCCGGTTGACGCCAATGATTTCGAGACGCTGCGCGCGGCGATGGGCAAGCTCCGCCTCAACGACGCAAGCTTCTCCTACGAGATGGAAACCTCCGCCGCGCTCGGCTTCGGCTTCCGCTGTGGCTTCCTCGGCCTGCTGCATCTGGAGATCATCCAGGAGCGGCTATCGCGCGAGTTCGATCTCAATCTGATCGCGACCGCGCCGAGCGTGATCTACAAGATGAGGCTCACCGACGGCAGCGAGATCGAGATCCACAATCCCGTCGACATGCCCGACGTGGTCAAGATCGCCGAGATCGATGAGCCCTGGATCGAAGCCACGATCCTGACGCCGGACGAATATCTCGGCAGCGTCCTGAAGCTCTGCCAGGACCGGCGCGGCGTGCAAAAGGAGCTGACTTACGTCGGCACCCGCGCGATGGTGAAATACGACCTGCCGCTCAACGAGGTCGTGTTCGATTTCTACGACCGCCTGAAATCGGTCTCCAAGGGCTACGCCTCGTTCGACTATCACCTCACCGACTACAAGCCGGCCGATCTCGTGAAGATGCAGATCCTGGTCAATGGCGAGCCGGTGGACGCGCTGTCGATGCTGGTCCACCGCACCCGCGCCGAAGGCCGCGGCCGCGCCATGGTCGAGAAGATGAAGGAACTGATCCCGCCGCACATGTTCCAGATCCCGATCCAGGCGGCGATCGGCGGCAAGGTGATCGCGCGCGAGACGGTGCGCGCGCTGCGCAAGGACGTCACCGCAAAATGCTACGGCGGCGACATCACCCGCAAGCGCAAGCTTCTGGAGAAGCAGAAGGAAGGCAAGAAGAAGATGCGGCAGTTCGGCAAGGTCGACATCCCGCAGGAAGCCTTCATTGCCGCGCTGAAGGTGGATAGCTGAGGCGAAGCCTGCTTCCCACAATCGCTAAGGCCACCTGACGCGCGCGGGCGTTCGCGCTTCAACCTCGGCCGCGTTGTCTTCGATGCGACAGTTGCTGTGAGCCGCAAAGGCCAGCCGCCGGTGCGCGGGCTCGCTCACCGATACGTCCGGCTGGAAGCGCCGGGCGCACAATCAGCAGGACGTCGTCCTGCTTGATTTCGTGAAGGCGGGATTTCGCGCGTTCCGCTTTTTCAGCGCTCTCCGCTTTTTGGTTACGGTCTCGAGTGATCTCAGCGGCTGCAGCTCCGCGTTGAAGGCATTGTTCAGCAAACTCTTGAGACGGCCCCGATACTCGCGTTCGCCAAGTTGAATTTTCTGCTTCATTGCACACTCCACTCTGCAACTCACTGTGACCACTGTCCGTGTCAGGAGAAAGGCCGCACGGTCCCGTTTGGCTACGGAAACGGGCCGTACCGGTCATCGCACCGCGCACGCCGCGTGAAGATCGATGCGCAGGCCATGAAGCGCCCATGGTCGTCAAAATTAGCGCTCCGTTCGGAAATGCAACGCAAGGTTTATGGTGGATAGAGCACGGGAAATGCACGAATTGCGACAACGCGACTGTCCGATCAGTACGCCGACTGGCACAAAAACGGACGGAAACGGCGCGGTTGGCTCATCGGGATGGAGTCGCGTCGCCTCGACAGCATTGAAGCGCGCCTCGATTTGAATCGCATTCTACGCGCGGACCAGTCGTGCATGCGTCAACGTCACGCATGCTATTCGTATTGACCGCCACTCTTCTGCCGCGGCTGCCCATCGTGACGTCAGGCGCCCACGCAGAAGACGGTTCGCGCCCAGGACAGATCAAACCAGCCGTTTCAATCTCGTCGAAGGCACGCACCGAGATCGACATCCCGCAGGCTTGCTCTTCCGTCATTCCGGGGCGATGCGAAGCATCGAACCCGGAATCCGGCACCGTTGGAATACTGGGAAAAATGGATTCCGGTCCACGCCTATCGGCGTGTCCCGGAATAACGATGATGAGGCAGGATCGCAATCACCGCATCACGAACGGATTGGCCGGAACGTCCTGCGCGGTCGATATCCACACGCTCTTGGTTTCCAGATATTCGCGGACCGCGTCGATGCCGCTCTCGCGTCCGACACCCGAATGCTTCATACCGCCGAACGGCATCATGTAGCTGATGGCCCGATAGGTATTCACCCACACGGTTCCGGCGCGCAACAGCTTCGGCACGCGCACGGCACGCGCGAGATCGCGGGTCCAGATCCCTGCGGCAAGACCGTAGATGGTGTCATTGGCAATCCGGATGGCATCTTCCTCGGCGTCGAAGCCGATGATCGAGAGCACCGGCCCGAACACCTCCTCGCGCGCGATCCGCATGGAGTTGTCGACATCGGTGAAAATGGTCGGCTCGACGAACTGGCCGCCGACGATGCCCACGCCCGAGGCCGGATTTCCACCAAGCAGGCAGCGCGCGCCCTCCGCCTTCGCGATATCGATATAGTCGAGGATCTTCTTGTACTGCGCCGGGGTGGTGACGGGGCCGATGTTGGTGTCCGACTGCATGGGGTCGCCGATCTTGGCGGACCGCGCGAGCTCCAAAAGGCGCGCGACAAACTTGTCCTTGATCGAGTTCTGCACGAGCAGGCGTGATCCGGCGATGCAGGTCTGGCCTGTCGCCGCGAAGATGCCGGAGACCGCGCCGGCCGCCGCCGCGGACAGATCGGCATCCTCGAACACGATGTTGGGCGACTTGCCTCCCAACTCGAGCGAGACCCGCTTCAGGCTGCGCGCAGCAGTCTCATAGACCTTTGCACCCGTGGTATCCGATCCGGTGAAGGTGATCTTGGCGACACCCGGATGCGAGATCAACTCGGTGCCGATCTCGGGTCCGAAGCCAGTGACCACGTTGAAGATGCCATCGGGAATGCCGGCTTCCTTTGTCAGCGCCGCGAATTCCAGCGTGCTGGCAGACGTGAATTCCGACGGCTTGACAATGACGGCGCAGCCGGCGGCAAGCGCCGCCGCACATTTCCAGGCCACGAACAGCAGCGGCGAGTTCCAGGCCGTGAGCGCCGCGACGACGCCGACAGGCTCGTGCGTCGTGTAGGCGAAGGTCTCCGGCTTGTCGATCGGCACGAGACCGCCTTCGAGTTTGTCGACGAGCCCGCCAAAATACCACCACCATTCCGGATGGTAGCGAAGCTGGCCCAGCATCTCCGCCATCAGCTTGCCGTTGTCACGCACCTCGATCTCGGCGAGACGCTCCGCGTTGGCGGCGACCAGGTCGCCGAGCTTGCGCATCGCCTTGCCGCGCGCCGACGCCGTCATCTTCGACCAGGGACCACGCCACATCGCTTCGTTGGCGGCCTTCACAGCCTTGTCGGCATCGGCTTTGGATCCGCGCGGGATCTTCGCCCAGGGCTCGCCGCGATACGGATCGATCGAATCGAACCACTCGCCATTGGCAGGGTCGACATATTGGCCGTTGATGAAAAGCTGGTAAGTCTTCACGGGTACACTCCGGTCGAGGCAGGACTTTGGTCGTGGCTAGCCAAGACAATATACTGCATTCCGATATCGGGTTGAAACGAAGTCGTCGAAAAGCCGTACGATAGTTGCGCCCGGCTTTTCCGAACGTTCACCTGCGCTATAATCGCCGCGACGGGAGCGAAGCGTTCTGGAAGAAGCCTCCCGAATGTGAATTGCATCCGCGCGTCCCGTGCATGCCTACTGCCAGGGATTGGGATGCTTGAAGACCTGGACAAAATCGGTTGGAATAGCCTTCGGCACGTCGATGCGGCCATTGAGACCCTAACGCCCTCGAACGAGTAACATCAGCATGCGCCGCCTCCTGTCTCCATTGATCATCATCCTCTCGCTGCTGCCGGCCGTGACGTCAGGCGCGCCCGCTCACAAGCGGCATGTCACTCGTTGGCATGGCTACGGCTTCCTGCCCGGCTATCATCAGCCGCCCAACAACGCCGTTCCGGTGTTCGGCAAGAAGGGAGCCATAACCGGCGAGCCGGACTACACCCCCTATTATTATGGCTACAACGGCGAGCGATATTATTTCGGCCGTCCCGGGTTTTACCGCGGCCGCTACAATGGCGGCAGCTTCGGCCCGTGCTGGAATTGGACGCCGATCGGCCCGGCGTGGAATTGCGGGTAGCGATCCGCTCGTCCCATCTTGCTCTCTCGCCCCAGATAGACCACTGTTGCCGCCCACAATTGATCGATCGATAAAAAAGAGCGAGGAAACGCCCATGAACAAGCTTCCCGGCCTTGGCCTGGTTGAGCGCGCCCGCGCGCTGCAACCCTTGATCATGGGCGAGGCCAATGAGATCGAGCGGACGCGTCGGCTCACGCCAAAAGTCACCTCCGCCCTGATTGAAAACGAGCTGTACCGGGCGCTGTTGCCGCGAAGCTATGGCGGGCACGAGGTTCCGCTCGACGTCTTCATGCAGATGCAGGAGGAGATCGCAAAAGCGGACGCCTCAACGGCCTGGTGCCTCGGCCAATGCGCCGTCTGCGCCATGACGGCCGCCTATCTCGAGCCGGACGCGGCGAATGAAATCTTCAATACGCCGCCGGGAATCCTCGCCTGGGGCGCGATCAAGCACGACGTGAAGGTCGTGCCCGGCGGATACCTCGCGAATGCGCGCTGGGAATTCGCCTCGGGCTCGCGGCAGGCAAGCTGGCTCGGCTCCCATGTGCGGATCACCGAGGCCGACGGCACGCCGCGCAAAAAGAAGGACGGCTCGCCCGAAATCCGCACCATCCTGTTCCCGATCACGAGCGCCACCATGTATGACGTGTGGGATGTGATCGGCCTCCGAGGCACCGGCACCGATTCCTATTCGGTCGAGAACCTGTTCATTCCGGAGAAATTCGCAGCCCTTCGCGACGATATGAATGCAGTGCGCGAAAAGGGACCGCTCTACAAGCTCACCACCAATGCCGTGTTCAGCATGGGCTTTGCCGCGACCTCGCTCGGCGTCGCTCGCGCCACGCTCGACGCAGCGATCGATCTTGCCCGCAAGAAAGTCCCGCAAGGGCTGTCGGCGATGCGCGAGAACAACGCCGTGCAGGGCGTGATCGGCCGTACCGAAGCGAGCTTGCGTGCGGCGCGGGCCTATCTCTTCGGCACGGCGGCCGAGGTCTGGCGCGACCTCGAGCGTGGCGGGACCGTCACCGAAGCCCATCGCATCGCGATTCGCATCGCCTCCACCTGGACCATCCATCAAGCGGCCTCCGTGGTCGACACCGCCTATCACATGTCGGGCGCGACCGCGGTGTTTGCGGCGAATCCGTTCGAACGGCGTTTCCGCGACATCCATGCGATCGCGCAGCAGATCCAGGCGCGCGACACGCATTACGAAGACGCCGGCAAGGCCATCCTCGGATCCGATCTCTCGAGGCCGCCGACGGGGAGATAAAGCGGAACCCCTGCTGCATGCTGTGCGTTGCGGTCGTCGAGGGCGACCGCAACATGAGGAGACCAGCATGCCGCGTGGCGACAAGTCCAGCTATACCGACAAGCAGAAGCGAGAGGCCCGGCATATCGAGCAGGGATATGAACGCCGCGGTGTCGCCCGAAAGGAAGCGGCACGGCGCGCCTGGGCAACGGTGAACAAGGATACCGGCGGCGGCAAGAAGGCCGGCTCCGGACGCGGAGTGCCCAAGAGCAACGCCTCCGCGAAACGCGGCGGCCGGATCGGCGGTCCGCGCGGCGGCAAAGCCTCCGCCAGCCGGCCGGCTGCGGCTCGATCACGTTCCGCGAAGAAGGCGGCCGCGTCCCGCAAACGCCACGCGGTGAAGCGTTCGGCGGCGCGAAAGTCGACGCGGCGGAAATAAGAAATAGGCGTCCTCGCGACGCGCATCAGCCCTCAGATGTGTAGGGTGGGCAAAGGCGCGCGAGCGCCGTGCCCACCACCACACTGAACCTTGTCGAAAAGCGGTGGGCTCGCTGCGCTTAGCCCACCCTACGAATAGTCGCCCTGACTACGCCACCAGCGCCGTCTGCAGGTCGTCGTCGGCATCCGCGTTGCACTGCGCCTGCAGCAGCTGGACGACTTCCGGGTTAGGCCGGGCGCGGCTGAACAAGAAGCCCTGACCCTCGTGACAACCTTCGGCCCGCAGGCAGCTCAGCTCCGCCTCGGTCTCCACGCCTTCCGCGGTGATGATGACGCCGAGGCCCTTGCCGAGGCTCGCGATCGAACGAATGATCGCCTGCGCGTCGCGGTTGGCGTCGAGCCCGCGCACAAAGGACTGGTCGATCTTGATCTTGTCGAACGGAAAGCTGCGCAGATAGCTCAAGCTCGAATAGCCGGTGCCGAAATCGTCCATCGAGATGCGAACGCCGAGCGCGCGCAGCGCATGCAGCGAGGCGAGAACCTGGCTGCTCTTCTCGAGCAGCAGCGTTTCCGTGATTTCAAGCTCCAGCCGCTTCGGCGGCAGGCCCGATTGTTTCAGCGTATCCATCACGATCGACAGCAGATTTGAGGTGCGGAACTGCGCGGGCGAGAGGTTCACCGCGACCCGCACATCGTCCGGCCACGACGCGGCGTCCATGCAGGCTCGCCGCAGCATCATGACGCCGAGGCTGTTGATCAGGCCGGTCTCTTCCGCGACCGGGATGAACTCGCCGGGCGAGACCATGCCGCGCTCGGGATGCGGCCAGCGCACCAGCGCTTCGAAGCAGGTGATGCGTCCCGACGACAGGTCGACCAGCGGCTGATAATAGGGCTTCAGCACGTCGTTCTGGATGGCGTCGCGCAGATCGAGCTCGAGCTTGCGGCGGCTCTGGGCGCGCGCATCCATGCCCGCCTCGAAGAACGAGAAGGTGCCGCGCGATTCCGTCTTGGCGCGCGACAGCGCCATGTCGGCGTTCTTGAGCAGCTTTTCGGAATCGTCGCCATCGCCGGGCGCCGTCGCGATGCCGATGGTCGCGCCGATCACCACCGAATGGCCGTTGAGCAGAAAGGGATCGCTGATGGCCTCGAGCAGCCGCCGCGCCAGCAGCACGGCGTCCTCGGGCCGCGCGATCCCGGTCTGGATGATGGCGAATTCATCGGAGTTGAGCCGCGCCAGCATGTCTTCCTCGCGCAGCGTCGAGCGCAGGCGCTTGGCGACGGCGCGGAGCAGCTTGTCGCCGATACCATGTCCCAGCGTGTCGTTGACCGACTTGAAATGGTCGAGGCCGAGCACCAGCACCGCGACCTTCTCCGCGCTGCGCCTGGAGTGCAGCAGGATTTCGTCCATCTGCTGACGCAACAGATTGCGGTTCGGCAATCCCGTCAGCCCGTCATGCTGGGCAAGGAAGGCGAGCCGAGCGTCGGCGCGCTTGCGCTCGGTGATGTCCATCAGCGCAAGCAGCACCGAGGGCCTTTCGTTGTAGACCAGATTGCGCGAATAGATCGCAAGATCGATCAGCGTGCCGTCCGCCTTGACGTGCTTCCAGGTCCGCGCCGCCTGCTCGTCGCTGGAAAGATCGCCTGCCCATGGCGCGTCGGCGTCGAACGCCTGCAGCGTCTTGATGGTCAGTTTCTGGAATTCGGCGCGGCTATAGCCGTAATGCTCGACCGCGGCGTCGTTGACCGCCAGGATGTGCTCGCCGTCGAGCGCGCAGACGATCATCGGCACCGGATTGCTGTCGAACAGGAGCCGGAACGAGGCCTCGCGCTGCTTCGCCTCGGCGATCGCGGCCTCGGCTTCCGCGCGCGTGCGCTCGGTCTCATCGCCGGCGCCGGCGACGCGCGCGCCTCTCAGGGAACGGGAGGAAGCGATTTTGGCAGGCCGCCCAAAAATGCGGGCATTCACCGCGGACTTCCGCTTTTTGGACTTTAGTGGCCAGATTCTCGGCATAGACCGTCTCGGACTTGCATTCTGCAGTGCCAGTCTTCGGCCAAGGTTCTGAAAAAATGGTATCACCTTGCTGCAACGTTGCTTTTGCCGGTTAACCACTTCGGAGAGATGGTCCTTTGCACGGCCTGTTCAGGCGACGGGTTGCAGCCCCGACTATCTTAAGATTTTTCGCCACAACTCCCGGTGCGCCGGATTCGGGCGGTTCATCGCGCCACATCGTGCCACCGATGACGGATGTATGACGCACGCCGAAACCGCCCAGCGAACGCGCGATTTTTGCATGGCACGCATGAATTTTGACCAATCGGTGAAAAGGTTATCGCACGGTTAAGCGCGTGCCGTTGCCGGCTGCATTTTTGCGCTCTCGCGATCGCCTCATTCGAAATCTCGAAAACGCGGCCGCGACCGGCATCTCACGCAAATGGGGAAGCATCAATCAATTGCGACTAACGCGATGCGCCCCCTTCCCTGCGCCGATTCCAGGCGAATAGACTGAGCCAATGCATACCCGCCCGATTCTTATCCTGCTCTCAATCGCGATGGTCGCTGCCGCTTCGTCCGCGCTGGCGCAGGACAAGGGCACGCTCAACCCCAAGCCACTGCCGCCGCTGGAAAATCCCAACGACCCCAAGATCGGCGCCAAGCAACTATTCGCGCGGAAGCTGTTACCGTCGGCGCAGCCGACCAAGGTGATCGGCGAGTACGTCAAGGGCTGCATTGCCGGCGCAGCCAAGATGCCGCTCAACGGCGACACCTGGCAGGTGATGCGTCTGTCGCGCAACCGCTATTGGGGCTACCCGGACATGATCGCGCTGCTCAAGCGGCTGTCGGCCAATGCCCACAGGGATGCCGGCTGGCCCGGCATCCTCGTCGGCGACATCGGCCAGCCGCGCGGGGGACCGGCGCTCTCCGGCCATGCCAGCCATCAGATCGGGCTCGATGCCGACGTCTGGCTGACGCCGATGCCGGCTCACGTTCTATCGCGCGAGGAGCGCGAGGACATGTCGGCGACCATGATGGTGCGCAACGACCGGCTCGATATTGATCCAAAGGCCTGGACGCCGCAGCACTGGATGGTGATTCGAGATGCGGCGATGGAGCCGGCCGTGCAACGCATCTTCGTCAATGCCGCGATCAAGAAGGCGCTGTGCCGCGAGGCCAGGGGCGACCGCAGCTGGCTTGAGAAGATCAGGCCGTGGTTCGGTCACGACTATCACTTCCACATCCGCATGAGGTGCCCGCCAGGCGCCACCGAATGCAAGGGTCAGCAGGACCAGGGCGGCGGCGACGGCTGCAAGCCTTCCGATCTCGCCTACTGGTTCTCGGATGCGATCCTGCATCCGAAGCCACCGACGGAGCCGGCCAAGCCGAAACCCGCCATCACGCTGGCGCAGATGCCGAAGGACTGCAAAGGCGTGCTCAACGCCCCGAACGCGAAACTGCAATAGCCTGCCCGCCGTGGGCTATCCGCTCCCCTGGATAATGGGCTAGGATGCTATGCCGCTTCGCCGCAAGCGCTCGGCTTCGATGGGACGATGGTCCCGGATTCTCATTTCATTAGAGCGCCGCCATTCGCGTGGCAGTTCACGCGCGGCTCAAGCATTCGTGAGAACCCTCATGCGCATCAGTGCACGCAACCAGATCAAGGGCACCGTCGTCGAAGTGACGAAGGGCGCGACCACGTCGCATGTCCGCGTCGACATCGGCGGCGGCAAGATCGTGACCTCCTCGATCACCAACGAGGCGGTCGATGAATTGGGCATCAAGGCCAAGGATGCGGTCACGGTGGTGATCAAGGCCTCTGATGTCATGATTGCGGTGGATTGATCATGCGCGGCGCGGCGGCCATTGCGTTGCTGCTGCTCTCCGCCGCCCCGGTGTGGGCGGCGGAAGAGCCGAGCGGCTGTGACAAGTTCAAATGGAATATCGACCATGAGCGCACAGCACTCACGGCCACCGATCGCGCCAAGCTCGCGTCAGGCAGCGAGCTCAATACGCTGCCGTCGAGCGGCGTGATCCTGAGCCTCGTCGCGCCGGCCGACGCCAAATTGCCGACGCCGCCGGAACGCGCAGCGAAGGACGGCACCTTTGCCGGCTTCACCAGCTTCAAGACCGCGCCGAAAGCTGGCATCTACACCATCAGCCTCTCCTCCGGAGCCTGGGTCGACGTGGTCCAGGGCGGCCATTTCCTCAAGCCCAAGGGCTTCAGCGGCGCGACCGATTGCGACGGCATCCGCAAGACCATGAAATACGAGCTTTCGGCGAGCCCGTTCGTGCTGCAGGTCTCCGGCGCCAGGGACAATTCGATCTCGATCGCGATCCTGCCCTCCGAATAGGCGAAAAGTAGACAAAGCGCCGCCTTTACCCTCGCGGCCAGCCTGTTATGGTCGGCCCGCTAGCGACATCCCTTGCGGCCGTAAGTCCTTGGGTTCACACGGAACAGCGCTTCCGCCGTCGCCATCTGACCTGAAATCGAGGCCTGATTTGCGGCGCAAGGGATTGCGCCCCGCAAATACGCATGGAGCGCTTCAATGCATCGTCTTGCCGGAATATTTGCTGCCTTTGTTGTCCTGTGGGGAGCGGCCTTTTCACCCGCCTCGGCCGAGGACAAGACCCTCACCGTCTTTGCCGCGGCCTCGATGAAGAACGCGCTGGACGATATCGACGCCGCCTTCACCGCCAAGACCGGCGTCAAGGTCAACGCCAGCTATGCCGCGAGTTCGACGCTGGCGAAGCAGATCGAACAGGGCGCACCCGCGGACATTTTCGTGTCCGCCGATACCGACTGGATGGACTACGCGGTCGGAAAAAAGAACATCAACGAGCCGACGCGCTCGAACCTGCTCGGCAACAGCATCGTGCTGATCGCACCGAAGGATTCCAAGATCGACCATGTGACCATCGGCCAGGGTTTTGATCTCGCGAAACTCGCAGGTGACGGCAAGATTGCAACCGGCGACGTCAAGTCCGTGCCGGTCGGCAAATACGCCAAGGCAGCCTTGGAGAAGCTCGGAGCGTGGCAGGCCGCGGAGCCGAAATTCGCGATGGCGGAAAGCGTGCGCGCCGCGCTGACCCTGGTAGCGCGTGGCGAGGCCGTGCTCGGCATCGTCTATTCGACCGACGCCAAGGTCGAGCCGGGCGTGAAGATTGTCGGCACCTTCCCGGCGGACTCGCATCCGCCGATCATCTATCCGGTGGCGGCAACCTCGACGGCGAAACCCGAGGCCAAGGAATATCTCGACTATCTGCACTCGCAGGCCGCGAAGACGGTGCTGGAGAAATACGGCTTCAACTATCTGATCAAGCCGACGTCCTAACGTGATCGAACCCTATCAAATCCTCATGGTGAGGAGGCGCGCAAGCGCCGTCTCGAACCATGAAGGCCCCTGCTCGGGCCTCATCCTTCGAGACGCGGCGAAGACGCCGCTCCTCAGGATGAGGGGCTAGAAAGTGTTCGACATTACACCCACGGAATGGACGGCGATCCTGCTCTCGCTCAGGGTCGCCAGCGTCGCCACTCTTGTTGCGACCCCGCTCGGCATCGCGCTGGCCTTTGTGCTGGCGCGCCGAGATTTCTGGGGCAAGTCGCTCATTGATGCGCTGGTGCATCTGCCGCTGGTGCTGCCGCCGGTCGTCACCGGCTATCTTCTCCTGCTCGCGTTCGGCCGGCGCGGACCGATCGGCGGCTTTCTTGCCGATCATTTCGGCATCGTCTTCGCGTTCCGCTGGACCGGCGCCGCGCTTGCCTGCGGCGTGATGTCGTTTCCGCTTCTGGTGCGGCCGATCCGGCTGTCGATCGAGGCGGTCGACCGCAAGCTGGAGCAGGCCGCGGAAACGCTGGGCGCCCCGCCCTGGCGCGTGTTCCTGAACGTCACCCTGCCGCTGGCGCTGCCGGGCGTGCTGGCCGGCATGGTGCTGGGCTTTGCCAAGGCGATCGGCGAATTCGGCGCGACCATCACCTTCGTGTCGAATATTCCAGGCGAGACGCAGACGATCTCTTCGGCGATCTATTCGCTGATCCAGACGCCCGATGGCGATACCGCCGCATTGCGGCTTGTGATCGTTTCCGCTGTGATTGCGATCGCGGCGCTGATCGGCGCGGAGGTCTTTGCCCGGCGCGCGACGCAGCGCCTGCACGGAAACTGATCATGCTGCGCGTCGACGTGACAAAGCAACTCGGCGAGTTCTCGCTGCAGGCCGCCTTCGAAAGCGAGGGCCGCGTCACCGGCCTGTTCGGCGCCTCCGGAGCCGGCAAGAGCTCGCTGGTCAATATGATCGCCGGGCTGCTGCGGCCCGATCGCGGCACCATTGCGATCGACGGCGAGACGCTCGACGACACCGAAAAACGCGTCCACGTCCCCCCCTGGCGCCGTCGCATCGGCTATGTGTTCCAGGACTCGCGGCTGTTTCCGCATCTCAATGTGCTGCAGAATCTCGACTACGGCCGGCGGATGAATGGCCTCGCAGACGATGCAGAGCAGCGCAAACGCGTCACCGCCCTGCTCGACATCGGCCATCTGCTCGACCGCCGTCCCGGAAGATTGTCGGGCGGAGAGCGACAGCGTGTTGCGCTCGGCCGGGCGCTGCTCGCAAAACCACGCCTGTTGCTCCTCGACGAACCGCTCGGCGCCCTCGACGAGGGCCGCCGCGCGGAGATTTTGCCTTATCTGGTGCGGCTGCGCGACGAAGCGCGCATTCCGATGGTGTATGTCAGCCACGATGCCGCCGAGATGCGCCAACTGGCGACGCAGATCGTGCTGCTGCAGCGCGGGCGTGTGAGCTCGTTCGGCGGCGTGAAGGTATTGACGCCGGGCTAGCGCCAAGCGCGCCGCTCATAAGGCGAGTGCGTCAAAATGACCTACTCGCCGCTCTATTCAACCTTTGGATGTTAGGATTTCTTTCACGACCTGGATGGCATGTAGTCAAAAACAATCAGTAGTAGTATTGGCAGGCCGCCACGTGGTGCATCGGGGAAATTTTTCCGCAAGGGCCGCAACGATCGGCACATCTGGCATCGTCGCGGCCATCCGCAACCAGTGGACGTCCGTCAGCGCCTCTCGGAGGCCCGATCATGGATGACCGGCTGTCCAGCCTCGCCTCGCAGATCACTCTGGCGATGGCAGTCCTGACCGCGATCTCGTTGAACCTTGTCGGCCTGAGCGTCCGCGTTGACCTCTCCGCGACCATGGTCGCGCTGATTTCGGGGTATGCGTTTCTCACGATCCACTATCGCTTCGTTCGACAAAACGCAGGAGTAGCCCGCGCCCTCATCGGGTTTGGGCAGCTTGTAACTGTCGTCGTCTTGGGGATCATGCTGAGTTACGCCGCGACCGCAATGCCACTGCCGTACCGCGACGCCGAACTGCATGCCATCGACCGGTGGCTTGGCTTTGAGCGCGAGACCTATCTTGCGTTCCTGAGGCACAATGAGGGCCTGCGCGACGCACTCTCCTTTGCTTACAACACACTGATGCGTCAAAACATCCCGGTGTTGCTCGTTACGATCGTTGCGCGAAGAATCGATCGACTGCAGGCCTATATCATCGCATTTGCGATTGCCGTAACGGCCACCTCTGCGATTGCATGCTTCATTCCGGCTGCGAATGCGATGATCTATGTGGACCAGGTCCCCACAGACCTCTCAACCTTGCCGGATGGCGGACATAGCTATTTTCCGACCCTTGAAGGACTCCGCAACGGAACGATCCGAAGCATCAACTTTGGTCGTCTGGAAGGGCTGGTTCCTTTTCCGAGCTTTCACACCGCAAATGCCGTTCTTTTTGTCTGGGCTCTATGGCCAATACGCATGTTGCGCGTCGTCCTCCTGCCACTGAACCTTCTCCTGATCGCTGCGACCCCGCTCTGCGGCGCGCACTATGCTACGGACATCGTTGGCGGCGCCGTCGTGGCATTCGGTACAATCGCCGCAACGGCTTGGCTCCTGCGCGCGCAGCCCGCGAACGAGCGACTTGTGGAAGCCGTTGCAGCCTCATAGAGGTTCGGCCCAGAGCAGACCTGAGCAGCAAACCCCGGCGAGTGGCAAAGCGGAGATCATGATGCCGCAGCGGCGTGCCGTGCTGGTGAATACTCGTGCTAACGGTCGACGTTGAGCACTTCACCCGTGTTCACATCGACATCGACTTCCATATAGCGGCCGGAAATGTCGCGGCCCTCGATCTGCCACTCGTCACCGGCGAACTCCGTATGGGAGATGGTTGCAAGTCCCATCGCGCCGGCGACGTCCAGCGCGCGCTGCATCGAAAAATAGCCGCCGGAATCATAGGCCATGGCGGGCGTCGCAACACCGAGCGCGACAGCGGCAATGGCGGGAAGGATGAACTTCTGCATGGGAACCTCCTCGTCTAACGGTCGCGCCTCCGTCAGGCGCATGACCGTGCTAGAACGACGCGCGGCGCGTGGTGTTCCCTGTTCCCGAGCGGGAAAGCCTGCGGAGCGCGGAACTTCAACCCGTCGTTCCCGGCCGCGAGCGCAGCGAGCGAACCCGGAACCCAGAGATTCCGGGTTTGACGCTGACGCGTCGCCCCGGAATGACGATCGTCTCCTCACACGATCTCGCGCGCGCGCAGATCCGCGATCGCCTTGGCATCATAGCCGATCGCACCCAGCACCTCGTCGACATGCGCGCCGGGCTCCGGCGCCATGCGCTCGAGCTTGCCGCCGCCATGCGCCAGCTGAAAGCCGCTGCCGGCGAAACGCAGCCGGCCATAGGGCGTATCGATCTCCTGCACGGCGCCGCGCGCGACGATCTGCGGATGGTCGATGACCTCCTCGACCCTCCAGATGCTGGCGCAGGGCGCGCCGGCCGCATCCAGGATCTTCTCCCATTCGCGCGGGCTCTTCTTCGCAAGCGCCTCCTCGATGATGGCACGTAGCGCCGGCTCGTTCTCCTGCCGCGCGAACCAATCGACGAAGCGCGGATCGTCGAACACGTCTTCGCGGCCGATCGCCGTCATCAGCGCGCGATATTGCTTCTCGTTGTTGACGGCGAGCAGCAGATGGCCCTTGTCGGCGTCCTGGCCCGCCTTGAACAGATTGGCGGTCGCCTTGCGGCTCACCGCCTGATTGCCGGACAATTGCTGACGATGGCCGGCGACGGAGTAATCCGCGATCTGGCCCGACAGGAACGCCAGCGACGCTTCAAGCATCGACACGTCGACGAATTGCCCCTTGCCGGTCTGGTTGCGCTGGAACAGCGCACTGGAGACGCCGAACGCGGCGGTGGCGCCCGACAGCACGTCGCAGACCGCAAAGCCGGCACGCGTCGGCCCGGTTTCCTCATGACCGGTGATCGCCATGATGCCGCTCATCGCCTGGATCTTGCCGTCATAGCCGGCGCCGTTGCGCTCCGGCCCGGTCTGGCCGAAGCCCGAGATCGCGCAATAGATCAGCCGCGGGTTGATCGCCGACAACGCTTCATAGCCGATGCCGAGCTTGTCCATAACGCCGGGGCGAAAATTCTCCATCACCACGTCGGCCTGCGCGGCGAGCTTCTTGACGATGGCGATCGCCTCGGGCTTGGACAGATCGAGCGTCAGGCTGCGCTTGTTGCCGTTGACGGCCTGAAAGGCCGGCGCAAGGTTGCGATCGGCCCATTCGCGGCTGAGCGGCGTACGGCGCATGTCCTCGCCGCCGCGACGCTCGATCTTGATGACGTCGGCCCCGAGCAGAGCGAGCTGATAGCTCGCATAGGGACCGGCGAGCACCTGCGTGAAGTCGAGAATCTTCACGCCTTCGAACGGTCGCGTCACGTGGGGTTCCTCCTCGTTATTCGGGGAGAAGAAAGAAAGGAATTTACGCCGCGCGGTTGCCGCGCGCGATTTCCTTTTGCCGGTCGAAGTCCGCGCGGCGGCGCGCCAGCTCTTCCGGGCTCATCTGCGCGACATTGTTGTAGTCGAGCTTCCAGGAGGCATCCTCGCTCCAGCGCAGCGGCGATTGCATCGTGGTGCGTGCACCGGTTGCGCTTTCGAGCAGAGAGAGCGCGAGCTCCAGTGTCAGCGCCTGCGAGTCGAGGTCATGGGGCTTGCCGGCGGAATTGCCGAGCGGGAAATCGGAGAACAGGAAACGCGGCACGGCGGCGTGCTCGACGATGTCCTTGGCGCAGCCCATCACCACGGTCGGAATGCCATTGGCCTCCAGATGGCGCGCCACCAGCGCCGTGGTCTGGTGGCATACCGGACAATTCGGTACCAGCACTGCGACGTCGACCTCATCGGCGCGGCAGCGCGCGAGGATTTCCGGCGCGTCGATATCGATGGTGACGCGGTGGCTGCGGTTGGTGGGCGCGCCGAAGAAGCGCGGCGCGACCTCGCCGATCCGCCCGCTGTCCCGCGCCTTCAGAAGCTGCGGCAGCGGAAACCAGGTGCCGCTGTCGGTGGCCGAGGTGTGCTTGCGATCATAACCGATATGCGAGATGCGCAAATCGTGCTGCCTGGAGGTATCGCCGTCATAGACCCTGTAGAACTTGGCGCTGCCATTATAGGCCGCACCGGGACCTTGATCGCCCTTTGCCGGATCATACGGCGCCGCTGTCGTGACGATGGTCACCCGCGATTGCGACAGCGGCTTTTTCAGTTTCTGGAAGGGGGCGTCAACATAGTGCGCCCAGCGGTATGGGGTCGTGTAACCGATCGCGATGTAATAATCGCGCGTCCGCTGCATATAGGGCACCGGGGAATCATAGTCCGGCGCAAAGCCGAATTCGTCGTCGGACGGGACGGACATGTTTTTGTCTCCTGCGTTTCCACCGCGTTGTTGCGCATCAGACTAGAGATAGTCAGGCCAATGCTCAACAGGCTAACCGGCAGGTCAAATCCCCGCGACCGAGGTCCAGAGCTCGGCGAGCCGGCGCTTGAAGGACTGCATGCGCGTCAACGACGCGACCTGCTCCTCATCCTCCGGCAGACGCAGGCCAACCACATTGACCCGGCCGCCGGAGATTGAGCGCGCCACCAGCACGATGCTGTCGAGCGGCAAGGTCGCGCCCTCGTTCGGCGCGCGATCGAGATGGACGTCGAAATAGTCCGAGAGCGTCAGCTTGGCCTGATCGTCGGGGACTTGCACGCCGTAGATTTCGGCAAGTTCGGAGAGCGTGTGCTCGCCGGAGACGACGAAATCGCCGAGCAGATGCGGATCGGGCGTCGTGCTCGGCTGCATGTCGACAAAGAAACGGTCGAGCGCCGCGGCCCGTTCCGGCGGCGCCAGCAGGTAGATGTAGTCGCCGGGCGTGATCGGATCGGCCTCCACCGGCGTCAGGATCTGTTCGTTGCGGATCACCAGCGTCGGCTTCGACCAGGAGGGAACGAGGCCGCGCCGGAAGAACAGGCTTTTCGGCCGCACGGGATAGCCGACCAGCTCCTGTTCGAGCTGGCCGGGCAGATCCAATTCGACGCGCCGCGGCCCGCGCTCGGAGCGCGGCAGCGCGACATGCAAGCGCCGCGCGGCCGCGGCAAGCGTCCAGCCCTGCAGCAGCAGCGAAATGATGACGACGACAAAGGCGACGTCGAAATAGAGATAGGCCTTGGACAGGCCGACCAGCATCGGGATCGAGGCCAAGAAGATCGCGACCGCGCCGCGCAGGCCGGTCCAGGCGATGAAGATCTTTTCACGCCAGTTGAAGCGAAATGGCGCCAGACACAGGAACACCGCGACCGGCCGCGCCACCAGCATCAACACCAGCGCCACGATGATCGCGGGCCCGATGCTGGTGCCGAGCCGATGCGGCGACACCAATAGCCCGAGCAGCACGAACATCACGATCTGCGCGAGCCATGTCGCGGCATCGAGGAAGGCCACCACCGAATTGTGCGCCCGCGTCGGCCGGTTGCCGACGATGATGCCGGCGAGATAGACCGCGAGAAAGCCGGAAGCGTGCCCCATCTGCGCCACGCCGAAAATCACCAGCGCCGTGGTCGTGACGAAGGGCGCATGCAACCCCTGCGGCAACGCCACGCGATTGAGGGCGATCACCATGGCCCGGCCGCCGATCACGCCGATGATCCCGCCCAGCGCAGCCTCGCGGGCGAGCTCGATCAGCACATGGCCGGGCGTAGAATGGCCAACCGAGATGAGTTCGACCAGCATCAGGGTAAGGAACACGGCGAAGGGATCGTTGCTGCCGGATTCCGCCTCCAGCGTTGCGCCGACACGGGGACGCAGGCGCAGGCCCTGCCCATGCACCAGCAGGAACACCGCTGCCGCATCGGTCGACGCCACGACGGCGCCGACCAGGAGCGCTTCGGTCCAGTTCAGGTCGAGCGCATATTTCGCGGCCGGCGCGGTGATGGCGGCGGTGAGCAACACGCCGACGGTCGCAAGCCCCACCGAGGGCGCCAGCACCGCGCGAATGCTTTGGAAGCGCGTGCGCAGTCCGCCATCGAACAGGATGAGCGCCAGCGCCACCGATCCGACGAGATAGGTGGTGCGGACATCGTCGAATTCGAGGTGGCCCAGGCCGGAATCGCCGGCCAGGATGCCGACGAACAGGAACACCAGCAGCAACGGCGCACCGAAGCGCAGCGCCAGCAGGCTCGACAGGATGCCGGCCATCACGAGCGCCGCTCCCAGCAGAATGCTTATGCTGACCTGGTCGAGAGATGCCATGCGCCTTCGCGGGAGAGATCAAATACTTGCATTGGCATCCTTATCGTCGCCATGATTGGCCGCCAACCCATTTTGTGACGATCGCGGCAAAGTGCCCGATGTGACGGCCTTACCTCATCTCGGCACCGTGTCGTACCGATGGCCGGCGGTTCATGTTTGTGGAATTCTGTCTGGGGCCCTCGAATCACGCGGCCTGATGGGCACGATCAGAGACTTTGCCGATGGATATGGATTTCAAGGACATTGTCGAAGCGGCGCAGGCGGCTGCGCGCTCGGTCGGCGCGCAAATTTCCTCGCCCTGGTTCTACCTGCAGTTCGGCCTGATCCTGGCCGGCGCCGGCATTGCGCTCGCGACCAATGCCGCGATTCGCTCGCGAATCGACACGACGTCGCTGGCGACACGCTGGCCGCTGCCGATGCGCCACTTTGCCCGCGTCCTGGCCGGAAGCGCCGCCACCGCGGTGTTCGCGATCCTGATGGTCGCAAGCCGCATCATCATGTGGCACACGACCTGGCCGAGCCGAAGCTATCTCTTGATGGTTTCCGCCAAGCTCGCGCTGGCGTGGCTCGCCATCCGGCTCGTCACCTCGGTGATCCGGAATGCCTTTATCGTTCACCTGGTGTCGCTGGCGGCCTGGCTGGTCGCCGCACTGAGCATCATCGGTGAGCTCGATGCGACCGCGGACGCGCTGGATTCGGTCGCCATCGAGGTCGGCGGCCTAAGGCTGTCGCCGCTGCTATTGATCAAGGCCGCGGCGCTGCTGCTGGTGGCACTGTGGCTGACCAACATCGCGAGCAATTTCGTCGAGAGCCGGATCAACCGCGCCAGCGAACTGACGCCGTCGGTCCAGGTGCTCCTGATCAAGATCATCCGCATCGGCCTCCTGGTGGTCGCGGTCGCGATCGCCCTCTCTGCCGTCGGCATCAACCTGTCGGCGCTTGCGGTATTTTCCGGCGCGGTCGGCGTCGGCATCGGCATCGGCCTGCAGAAGATCGTCGCCAATTTCATCTCGGGCATCATCCTGCTCGCGGACAAATCGGTGAAGCCCGGCGACCTCGTCACCATCGGCGACAATTCGGGGCGCATCAGCGCAATGAAGACGCGCTACATCTCGGTTGCCGCCGGCGATGGACGCGAGTTCCTGATCCCGAACGAGGATCTGGTGACGCAGAAGGTCACCAACTGGACCTATACCGACAAGAACACGCTGGTGAAGATCGCCTTCGCCACCAATTACGATGCCGATCCCAGGCTGGTATGCAAGCTCGCCATCGACACCGCAGCCGCCGCGCCCCGCGCGCTCAAGGGCAGGCCGCCGAACTGCCTGCTGACCGAATTCGCCGAAACCGGAATGAAATTCTCGCTGACCTTCTGGATCGCCGATCCCGACGGCATGGACGGCGTGAAAAGCGAGGTGATGCTGGCGCTTTGGGATGGCTTCAAGCGCGAGGGCATCCGGGTACCCTACCCGGTTCGGGAAATCCGCATCCGCGGCGGCGCACTCCCGGTCGAGAGCGTCGTCGAGGTTTCCAGCTGAAAACCATACATTTGGACAGATTCTGCCGTACCAATCATGGCTTGCACCGGACGCCACGATCATTAGATTAACCGTTTCAAATTCACCCTCCGAGCCGACCCTCCATGAGCTACATCGAAGCCACCGACACCTCGCTGCGCAAAACCGGCCAGATCAAGCTGCATGGCCCGGGCGCCTTTGCCGGCATGCGCAAGGCGGGCGCGCTGGTAGCGAAATGCCTCGACGAGCTCACCGACCTGGTCAAGCCGGGATTGCCGACGTCGAAGATCGACGATTTCGTCCGCGAGTTCGCTTTCGGCCATGGCGCCTATCCGGCGACGCTGATGTATCGCGGCTACCGCTATTCGACCTGCACCTCGATCAATCACGTGGTCTGCCACGGCATGCCCGGCGATCGGGCGTTGAAGGAAGGCGACATCGTCAATATCGACGTCACCTTCATCGTCGACGGCTGGTACGGCGATTCCAGCCGGATGTATGCGGTCCCGCCGATCGCGCGCAAGGCCGAACGGCTGATCGAAGTCACCTATGAAGCGATGATGCGGGGGATCGCCGCGGTGAGGCCGGGCGCGACCACCGGCGACATCGGCCACGCCATCCAGAGCTTTGTCGAGCCGCAGGGCATGAGCGTGGTGCGCGATTTCTGCGGCCATGGGCTGGGCCGGCTGTTCCACGACGAGCCCAACATCATCCATATCGGCCGGCCGGGCGAAGGCGCGCCGCTGAAGCCCGGCATGTTCTTCACCATCGAGCCGATGATCAATCTCGGCAAGCCGCATGTGAAGATCCTGTCGGACGGCTGGACCGCGGTCACCCGCGACCGCTCGCTGTCGGCACAGTTCGAGCATTCGGTCGGCGTCACCGCCGACGGCGTCGAGATCTTCACGCTGTCGCAGCGCCATGGCGAGAAGCCGCGGGTCGTGGCGTAATCCGGCTTCGCTCGAGCGGTCGAAGGCAGCGCTCTTTTTTCCGATAGATCCTCATCAGCAACCCGGCGGGCATCTGTCCGCCGAGTAACGCTCGCCGCCGGCCTGCGTTCACGTTTTCGCGCGCCGTTGCAACCGTAACCATCCAGTCCGCTTCCGAAACGCCGCCGTAGTCGAGCTGGCCGAGATTTGCCGCCTCGGACCACGCGATGGTCTGCGGTCGAGCGACCACCATCGCGTTGCCCGATTGATCCGCCTGGCAATCACGGAGGCAACACATCGTGTCACACAGCTTTCTGCTCGTATCCTGGGGCACTTCCGGCAATCTCAATCCCCTGCTGACCGCAGGCCGCCAATTGCGGCGGCGCGGACATCGCGTCAGGGTCATGGCAGACCCGGCCATGCGCGACGAGGTCGCCGCAGCCAGGTTCGATTTCGTGACCTGGCGCCGCGCGCCGACCGGACAGGCCGCGGACCCCACCGACTTCCACGACATAGGCGACTGGTTTCGCCGCGCAGTGTCGGATCCCGCATTCGACTACGCGGCCGACATCAGGGACGAGATCGGCAACGCCGCGACTGACGCCGTGCTCTCGATCGACCTCTTGTTCGGCGCGGCGCTCGGCGCGGAGGCCGCAGGCGTTCCCGTCGCGATGCTCTCGCCGCATGTCAGCGTTCGACCGCTTGCCGGACTGCCGCCCGCCAGCAGCGGCCTGGCTGCACCGAAAACGCCGCAGGAATGGGCGGAAGCCGCCGTCGCCAGCGAGCAGATGATTGAACTCTTCAATCACTTCCTGCCGAGCTTCAATGACACCTGCGCGCGGTTGGGCGTGCCGGCTCTGTCCCATACGATGGACCTGTTCGATCGGCCCGCGCGGGTGTTGCTGGCGATCAGCCGGGCCTTCGATTTCCACGCCGACGCGCTGCCCCCCAACCTGCGCTATGTCGGCCCGCTGCTCGACCAGCCGAGTTGGTCAGGGCCGTGGCACGCGCCGTGGCGCACCCAGCGGCCGCGGGTGCTGATCGCGGGCAGCACCGGCGCACAGGGCCAGGGTGAGCTGATCCAGAAGATCATCGGTGCGATGCGCCGGCTCGAGGTCGAAGCCGTGGCGACCGCCGGCCCCAACCTCGACATCAGCACCCTGCAGGCGCCAGGCAATGTGCACCTGCTCCGTAGCGCGCCACACGACACCGTCATGCAGGAAGTGTCGATGGTGATCAGCCAGGGCGGCCACGGCACCGTCAGCCGCGCGCTTGTCAACGGCCTGCCGCTTCTGATTTTGCCGATGGGCCGCGATCAGGGCGACAATGCCGCGCGCGTCGAAGCCAAGGGCGCCGGCCTGCGACTGCCGTCAACGGCGTCCGAAGTGGAGATCGCCTCGGCGGCGGCGAGGCTGATTTTCGAGCCGGATTTCCGGCTCGCCGCGCAACGGCTCGGTGCGGCCATCAGATCCGATCTCGACGGGTCCGGGCTTGTCCGCGAGATGGAGGAGATCGTCGCCGCGCATCGGCAGGATCGCGCACGGCCGGAGCCGGTCTTGCGGGCGAATTCGGCCAGGCGCGGCATACGACCACAGCTCGCGGTTTGACCTGGCCGTGTCCACCACGTCACGGCATCGCGGTATCGCCGCGATGCCGTCGACGCCCCTCTCGCCAACCCCAGAGCGGTCATCCACCATGCGCATTGCGCCCAACTCCATTGCCTTCAGCGGGTTGCTCGGCCTTCTGTCCGCGCTTCCGACCTTCGGCATCGACATGATCCTGCCGAGCCTGCCGGCCACGGCCGCAGCTCTTGGTGCCCCCGCCTCCGAGATCGGGCTGGCAATGAGCGTCTACCTATTGGGGCTCGGCGCCGCGCTCGTCGTGTATGGACCTTTATCCGACCGGATTGGGCGCCGCCCTATCATCATGTTCGGCGCCGCGCTGCTCGCGTTCGCAAGCGTGGGCTGCATGCTGGCGCGCTCGCTGCCGCTTCTGTTGATCTTTCGCACCCTGCAAGGCGTCGGCGCCTCGGGACCGGGCATGGGCGCGCTGACGATCGTCCGCGACCTGTTCGAGGGCGAAGAGGCGCGCGCCAAGATGTCGTATGTCGTATTCGCCATCAACATCGTCCCGATGCTGGCGCCGAGTGTCGGAGCGGCGCTTTTGACCCTCGGCGGATGGCAGACGGTCCATTGGGCGCCGGTCGCGGGCGGCTGTATCCTGCTGGTGGCGGTGCGCGGCCTTGCCGAGACCGCGCGGATCGATCCACGTGCCCGCCTCAATCCGATGACCGTGCTGCGGGACTATCTCTCGGTCCTGAGCCACCCGATCTGCCTGGGCAACGCGATCTGCAATGCGGCCGCGGCTGGCGCCGTGTTCGCCTATATCACCGGCTCGTCGCTGTTCCTGATCGACGTGGTCGGATTGAGCCCGAGCCAATATGGCGTGGTCTTTGGCGCAAGTTCGCTCTCGGTCATGGCCGGATCCCTGCTCAATCAGCGGCTGAGCGGCCGCGGCGTGACGCCGCGCCAGATGATCGGCATCGGACTTTCGCTTTCCACCGCGCTCGCCGTATGCCTCACGGTGATGGCACTCGCGGACGGCCAGTCGATGCCACTTGTCGTGTTCGTCATGACCGGCGTGGCGCTGTCATTCGGGCTGATCTCGCCCAATGCGATCAGCGAGGCGCTGGAGCCGGTGCCCGCGATCGCCGGCGCAGCCGGCGCCGTCGTGATGTTCATGCAGATGCTCGGCGCGGCGTCCTCGAGCTGGCTCGTGTCCTGGCTGTTCGACGGCCGCTCCGCCTTGTCGATGGCCGGCACCATGCTGGCGTTCTGCCTGCTCGCGATCATTGCCTTCCTGGGCGTGCCCCTCGTCGCCGGCCGAGAACTCGAGCTTCCCACAAAAGCGAGCTGAACCAGAGGAGTGAATCATGGATGCCAATGCTGGGCTGAAGCCGTCTTTCCTGAAGCGCGACGGCGTGCGGCTGGCGCATGTCGAGGCCGGACCGGCCCACGTCCGGACGCCGCCGCTCGTCCTGGTCAATGGCTGGACC
>Ga0153954_1000378_pt1 | contig 36866 bp, 38 predicted proteins | sample TSFL038MetaG_FD_102277 | JGI IMG/M metagenome (GOLD analysis project Ga0153954, IMG submission 102277) | Attine ant fungus gardens microbial communities from Florida, USA - TSFL038 MetaG | ecosystem: Host-associated > Fungi > Mycelium > Unclassified | place: USA: Florida, Wekiwa Springs State...
ACTGGGTGAAACCGACGGACTATCCGACCAATGGCCGTGACTGGGAGGCGCGTCTGTTCGGCGACTTCGCCATCAATCCCAACCGCCGCGCGCGCGAGACCGACTATCCGGTCAACAATGGCACTTCGCCGATCCATGTCCTGAACTTCAACGGCGTGGGCGGCAGCACCATCATGTACACGGCGCACTATCCGCGCCTGCATCCGTCGGACTTCAGAGTGAAAAGCCTCGACGGCGTCGCCGACGACTGGCCGATCGACTACGACACGCTCGACCCGTTCTTCGCCGAGAACGACCGCATGACCGGCGTCTCGGGCCTCGCGGGCGACCCCGCCTACCCGTTCCATCAGCCGCCGATGCCGCCATTACCCCTCGGCAAGACGGGCGAACGCTTCGGCGAGGCGCTCAACAAGTTGGGCTGGCACTGGTGGCCCTCGGATTCCGCGATCGCCACGACCGAATACGATGGCCGCGCGGCCTGCATCAATCTCGGCCACTGCACGCCGGGCTGCGCGCAGGGCGCCAAGGCCAGCACCGACATCACCTACTGGCAGCACGCGCTGCGCGCCGGCGTCGAACTGCGCACTCGCGCCCGCGTGCGCGAGATCGCCGTCGGTCCTGACGGCATGGCGACCGGTGCGATCTACTACGACGCCGAGGGAAAGGAGCATTTCCAGCCGGCCGAGATGGTGATCGTGGCCTGCAACGGCGTCGGCACGCCGCGCCTGATGCTCAATTCGGTGTCCGGCCGCTTTCCCAACGGCATCGCCAATTCGAGTGGGCTGGTCGGCAAGAACCTGATGTTCCATCCCTTCTCGCTGACCTACGGCTATGTCGACGAGCCGCTCGACGGCAATCAGGGCGCGCAGCTCTCGTTGTGGAGCCAGGAGTTCTACGAGACGGATGAGAGCCGCGGCTTCGTGCGCGGCTACACGCTGCAGCTCCATCGCGGCGCCGGCACGATCGTCGATGCGATCACCAACACCGCGCGCGGCTACCTGCCGTGGGGCGAGGATCATCACAGGGTCTATCGCACGATCCTGAACCGCCGCCTCGGCCTGTCGGCGATTTGCGAGGACCTGCCGGAAGAGCATAACCGCGTGACGCTCGATCCCGTGCTGAAGGACAGCAACGGCATTCCCGCACCGAGGATCGAGTACACGCTCAGCGAAAACAGCCGGAAGATGATGGCGCACGGCGTGGCGCGCTCGAAGGAGATCCTGACTGCGGCCGGCGCCAGCAATTTCGGCGGCGAGAGCCCGATCCTGAATGGCGGCTGGCACCTGTTGGGCACGGCGCGCATGGGCACCGATCCCGAACGCTCCGTGGTGAACGAATGGGGCCGCGCGCACGACGTGAAGAACATGTTCATCATCGACGGCAGCATCTGGGTGACTTCGGGCGGCGTGAACCCGACCTCGACCATCCAGGCGCTCGCACTCTACATCGCCGACGCGATCAAGAAGCGCCTGTCCAACGCGACCTTGTTCGATTGAGCGACATGCAAACCAGCAAGACCCTGACTGACGCCGAAGCAAGCGACCTGCGCGCCCTCGCCGGCACGATGATTCCCGCCAGCGACGCCTACAAGATGCCGGGCGCCGACGATCCGCTGATCTTCGCCGACATCCTGAAGAGCCTTGATCGCGACTTCGACGACACGCGTGCGGCCCTCGCTCACCTCGCCAGGCTTTCCGGCGGCAGCTATGCCGCGCTCCCCGCCGATCGCCGTGCCGACGTGGCGGCGACGTTTCAGAAAGAAGGCGGCGCGGCGCTGTTCGCCGTCAATCGAGTCGTGCTGCTTTGCTACTACCGCGACGATCGGGTGATGCGCTCGCTCGGCCAGGAGCCGCGCAGCCCGTTTCCGAAGGGCCATGTCGTGGCACAAGGCAACTGGTCCCTGCTCGATCCCGTGAAGGCCCGGCCGCCGATCTGGCGCAAGGTGAACTGAAATGGCATCTGCCCTGTCACGCCGCGCGCTGATGGCCTCGACGCTCGCTCTGCCAAACATCGCCCGCGCCGAAGGCGAGTGGCCGCAGCATACGATCCGGTTGGTGATCCCCTGGCCGCCGGGCGCCTCGGCCGACGCCTTCCTGAGGGTGATGGCGGACCAGACGGGCAAGCGGCTCGGCCAGACGATGGTCCCCGACAACAAGCCCGGCGCCAACGCGTCGCTGAGCGGCGTGGTGCTGCACGACGCCAAGGCCGACGGCTACACGCTGGGCCAGATCCATACGGGCACGTTCCGCGCGGCGCTGATGGCCGACAAGCCGGCCTACGATCCGCTGACGGATTTCACCTACATCATCCAGCTCTCGGGTTCGGTGCACGGCATCGTCGTGCGGGCCGACAGTCCCTGGCAGACCTTCGAGCAGCTCGTCGCCGCGGCCAAGGCGCAGCCGACCAAGCTCACCTACGGCACCTTCGGTCCGGCCTCGGTGCAGAACATGGTAATGGTCGACCTGCAGCAGCGGCTCGGTATCGAGATGACGCACGTGCCCTACAAGGGCGGCAGCGATCTCTACAACGGCCTGCTCGGGGGGCAGATCGATGTCGTGGCCGACTCGAGCGGCTGGATCCCGCTGGTTCAGGCCGGCAAGTTCCGCCTGCTCGTCGTCTGGGGATCCAAGCGCATGGCGCTCTTCCCCGAGGTGCGCACCTTGCAGGAGGCAGGCATCGACCTGGTCGTGAACTCGCCCTACGGCATCTGCGGGCCCAAGGGCCTCGACCCCGCCATCGTGAACAAGGTCCACGATGCGATGAAAGAGGCGTTGTTCGATCCCGCGACCCAGGCCGTGATGGCGACCTACAGCATGCCGACGCTCTATCTCGACACCGCCGACTACGACAAGGCGGCCCGCGCGCAGAACCAGATCGAGTACGAGAATCTCAGGCGTGTCGGAATGCTCGCCAAGCAGTAAGCTCCGCCCCACATGCCGACGAACTTCATCTTCATCCTGGCCGACGATCTCGGCTATGCCGACCTCGGCTGCTATGGCGGCCGGGCGCCCACCTCGCCCAACATCGACCGTATGGCGGCGCAGGGGCTGCGCTTCACGCGTGGCTACGCCAATTCGGCGGTGTGTTCGCCGACGCGTTTCGCTCTCGCGACCGGGCGCTATCAGTACCGGATACGAGGCGCAGCAGAGGAGCCGATCGGCTCGGCGATGCGCGGTGACAAGGTGATGGGCCTGCCGCCGGAGCATCCGACCCTGGCCTCGCGGCTGAAGGAAGCAGGCTATCGCACGGCGCTGATCGGCAAGTGGCATCTCGGCTTCCCACCGCACTTCGGCCCACAGATGAGCGGCTACGATGAGCATTTCGGACCGCTGTCCGGCGGCGTCGACTATCACACGCATCAGGACAGTTTCGGCGTGCACGATCTCTTCGAGAACGGCACCGAGGTGAACCGGGACGGCTATCTCACCGACCTGCTGTCCGATCGCGCCGCTGAGTTCGTGTCGCGCTGTGCCGACAAGAAGCAGCCTTTCCTGCTGAGCCTGCACTACACCGCGCCGCACTGGCCGTGGGAGACGCGCGAGGACGGCGAGATCGCCCGAAAGTTCGGCAAGAGCTACCCGATCTATCACCTCGATGGCGGCACGATTCACATCTACCGCCGCATGATCCATCACATGGACGAAGGCATCGGCCGCGTGCTGGCCGCGCTCGAGGCCAAGGGCATCGCCGACGACACGATCGTGGTCTTCACCAGCGACAATGGTGGCGAGCGCTTCTCCGACAGCTGGCCGCTCGTCGGCGGCAAGATGGACCTGATGGAAGGCGGTATCCGCGTGCCCTACGTCGTGCGCTGGCCCAGGCGTACGCCCGCCGGAACAACGACCGAGCAGCTCGCCATCACCATGGACTGGATGCCGACCTTCTTCGAGGCTGCGGGCACGTCAGCGCGCGCCGACTATCCGAGTGACGGTCTCTCGCTCGTCAAGGTGCTGGCCGATCCGAAAGCCGTTACCGACCGCTCGCTGTTCTGGCGTATGAAGCACAACGACCAGCGCGCCATGGTCTCGGGGCCCTGGAAGTACCTCAAGGTCAACGAACACGAATATCTGTTCGACGTCGTGACCGAGGAGCGCGAGCGCGCCAATCTCGCCAAGCGTCATCCCGAGCGACTCGACGAGATGCGCGCCGCCTGGCAGCAATGGGATGCGACCATGCCGCCGATCCCCGCCGAAGCCGGTGTGCGGCTGGTCTACGGCAAGAAGGACATGCCGTGAGCCATGAACGATCGATCCGCGACATCCTCGACTTCTGGCTTCTGCCGCTTTCCGATCCCGGCCACGGCAAGAGGCGCGAGATGTGGTGGGATGGTCCGCCCGAACTCGATGCCGAGATCAAGGCGAAGTTCGGCGGCCTGCTCGATCAGGCGACGGCCGGCGCGCTCGACCATTGGGTCAACTCGCCCGATGGCGCGCTGGCGCTGATCCTTCTGTGCGACCAGTTCTCGCGCAACATCCATCGCAAGACGGCCAGGGCCTTCGCGACGGACGCGAAGGCGCTCGAGATCGCGCGCATCGCCCTCGCGCGATCCTATCCGCTGGCCTATCCGCTCGACGTGCGTGTGTTCTTCTACATGCCCTTCCAGCACAGCGAGGAATTGGTCGACCAGGAACTCTGCTGCGAGCTGTTTGCGTCGATGGGCAACGAGGGCAACACCAAGCACGCGATCGATCATCGCGACATCGTCGCCACGTACGGCCGCTTCCCGCACCGCAACGACGTGCTGGGACGCGAGTCGACGGCGGAAGAGATCGAATACCTGAAGACGGCTAAGCGCTTCGGGCAATGACGGCGCGGTAGAGATCCGCCGTCGCCTTGTCGAAGCAGCAGAAGACCACGCGCTCGATATAGGCCTGCACCTTCACGGTGCGCACGGCGATCTCCGTCGCCGGTTCCTTCGGATAGCCAAAAACGCCCGTCGAGATCGCCGGAAAGGCGATGCTCTTCAGCCGGTGCTGCTCGGCGATGGTGAGGCAGCGGCTGTAGCAGCTCTCGAGCAACGCGGGCTCGTCTTGCTCGCCTCCGCGCCAGACCGGCCCCACGGTATGGATGACGAAGCGCGCGATCAGCTTGTAGCCCTTGGTGATCTTTGCATCGCCCGTGTCGCAACCGTGCAGCAGGCGGCACTCGGCAAGAAGCTCGGGACCCGCGGCGCGATGGATGGCGCCGTCGACGCCACCGCCGCCCAGAAGCGACTCGTTGGCGGCATTCACGATCGCATCGACGTCGAGGCGGGTGATGTCCCCTTCTACGACGTCGATCGCGGTCATCGGCTTACCAGTACCGAACGGGTCCGGTGTCGAGATGGACGAAGCCGGCGCGCGGATAGAAGCCGACGCCGCCCATCTGCAAGGAGCGCGCGGCCATGCGGATCTTGTAGACCGGCACGCCGGGGAAACGGATGTCCATAGCGTTTCCGTTCATGTGCTGGCTGTCGTTCGCCACGCCGCGGCTGACGCTCGCCAGCCAGGCATTGGTCTCGGGCGAGCGATAAGCGGACAGCACCTCAACCGTGCCGTGGAAGCCCACGATGTTCATCGTGTGCCAGAGCACATCGAGGACCATCGGATCCATCTCCGTCTGCTCGTTGCTCTTCACGTCGCGCAGGAAGTGGTTGAGCTGATCGAGCGCGTCACGGTGATAGGAGCCGTCGGACCAGTAGGTCACGTGGATGCTCTCGCCCGAATTGACGTTGGTCATGTCGAGAGTGCGCGGGCTGGTGAGGTCGAGTTCCGGCGGCGGCGGCGGAACGGCCGGCGCGAAGCCACCATAGCGTGAGCCGCGCAGCGCCTGCGGCGTGACCACATGCTTCACTGGCGGATGGATCACCTGGACAGCCGCGACCTTGTGAACGGTCGCCGGTTTAGAGACGGCGGCGGCTTTTTTGACGGCAGGATGGGCTGGTTTGGCGGGAGTGCCATGAACAACGGTGGTTTCGGATTGTCCTGTAGCGGTCGTCTGGGCGAGAGCGGCACCGGCAAAAGCCAGCAGGAGGGCCGCACTCAACGCAAAACTACGCATCCCCGTTCCCCTGTTGCATTTTTGTCACAGGACTTTGTACCAGAGGGTCGCCCGGAACTCCAAGAAAAATTCCACATTCCGTTGGAGGTTCAATGCGACTCGCCGATTCGCTGACCGGAATGCCGGGCACGATCTCGACAGAGATGCCGGCGGCGAACAGTGCGTTCGCCTCGCCGCGATCGAGCGTGAAGGAGTCGCTACCCTTCAGTCGCACAACACTGCAGCCGGCACAAGCAAGCGCAATCAGGCGCTCGACGATCTCGCCCCGAGTGGCGTTGGTCGCAAGCAACACCCGCTCGGCGTCGCGCCGCGCCATGGCCAGCACGTCGGTCGAGACCAGCTGATCGTAAACGACGACGTCCGCCATCTGCAGCAAACGATGCGCCTTGAGCGTCAGCAGGTCGGGATCGCCGGGCCCCGCGCCCACCAGATGCACCACGCCAATGGACCCCACTGGCTCGTTGCGCGCGCCGTCGAGCAGACGAATCAATTCGCGACGGGCGGCGATCTCGTCGCCCGCCAGCGCCAGCTCACCGACGCGTCCATCGAACACGCGATCCCAGAAGCGACGCCGCGCGCGCGGTTCGAGGAGCGTGCGCCGCACCTGCTCGCGGAAAATTTCGGCGAAGTGCGCAAGCCGCCCGAGTGTTGCGGGCAGCGTGCGCTCGATCTCCGCCCGTACCCTGCGTGCGAGAGCCGGCGCGACGCCACCGGTCGAAACCGCGACCGTGACCGGCCCGCGATCGACGATCGACGGCATGAGGAAGCTCGACAGGGCCGGCCGGTCGACGACATTGACCGGGACCGCGCGACGCTGCGCGGCCTGCGAGACACGCACCTGCAGCGTCTCGTCGTCGCTCGCGACGATCACCAGCATGACGCCGATCAGGTCGGTCTCGTCGAAGGTGCGGCCGGACCAGGAGATGCGGCCTTCGGCGATGAGCTGCGCCACATCGCCCGTCACTGTGTCTGCGATCAGCAGCACCTGCGCGCCGGCCAGCAACAGAAGCTCGGCCTTGCGCGCGGCCCGATCGTCACCGCCGACCACGAGGACGCGGCGCCGCTGCAGCGAGAGAAAGAGCGGAAAGCTTCGCATCGCGCAGGCTCTCCGCAACTTCCATGCCACTTTTTGCAGTCGTTTTTACGGTACGGTTTCGACCTGCTTGCCTTCTTCCCAGCGGCCGGGATGGGTCTTGCCATCGGCGTCGACGACCTGGCCGTAGCCCTGGCGCTTGCCCGCACGGAATTCGCCCTCATAGCGCCCACCGCCCGGCAGCATCTCCACGCCGTAACCGTCAAGCGCATCGGCGTGCCATTCGCCCGCCTGGTCGAGCTTGGTGTCGCCCATCATATGGCGAAGGCCCGAGCCCTCGAGACGGCCGCCGGAGAAGTTGCCCTCGTCACGCTGCACGCCCGGCTTCTCGCGCATGCCGAGCCCGGTCGACTGGCCGTCCTTCCACTGACCTTCGTAGCGCGCGCCGTTGGCGAACTTCACCGTGCCGAGGCCGTTCAGTTGATCGTCCTTCCAGTCCCCGGCCTGATGTTCGCCATCGTCGAGGTCGGCCACTCCCAGCCCCTGACGCTGACCCGACGAGGTCTGGCCGATATAGCTCGCGCCGCCGGGATAGGAGAGACGCTCGGCGTTCTCGAGGCCCGAGCGCGACGCCCGTGCCGCCACGATGCGCGCCTCACCCGCAATCGAACGGGCCGCCGCCCCGGCCTCCTTGGCCTTGTCATACGCTGCCCGTGCATCAGCTGCCGCGCGTTCGGCTTGGGCGATCATCGCCTGTCGCGCCACCGTATCGGTGCTCGCTGCCGTTTGAGCAGGCGGTGACGGTGGGGCCGACGGCTTGATCGGCGTCGGCGCCGTGGTGGGCGCGGACGTCGTCGGTGGGGACGAGGGCGATGTCACAGGGGGTTTCGGCGGCGTCGAAGGAGTATTCGTCGACGACGGCGCGGGCGGTACCGGCGGCAGACTCGGTGTCTGCGTCTGCGCCTCGGTCGGCGGCGTATTCGACGATGACGGCGCGCCCGCCACCATATCGTGAAGCGTATCCTGGTAGTGCCAGGCCAACGCGCCGCCACCGCCCAGCACTACCAGCAGCAACACGAGCCAGAACCAGCCCATCGAACGACTCGGCATCTCCGGCGGCGAGACCAGCTTATGCTCGTCGCGATTGACGCCGCCGAGCCGCGGCGCCCCCGGCGCGGCCATTCTCTGCGTCGGCGCGTCGTGGGCGAACGGCAGCGAAATATCGAATTGCCCGCGCCATTCGGCGACCGATTGGGGCCGGTCGCTGGCGGCGAAAGAGAGAGCCTTGTCGATCGCGGCGAGGAAAGACGCCTCGTACTGGCCGGACGCGCGATCGGCGAGCGGCACGTAGGGATCCTTGCCGATGCGGCTCGCCGCCTCGACCGGCGGCTCGCCGGTGAGGGCGTGGTAGAGCACCGCGGCGGCGGAATAGATGTCGCTCCACGGCCCCTGCTTGCCGTCGAGCGCGTACTGCTCGATCGGCGCGTATTGCGGTGTCAGGATGCCGGTGAGCGTGCGTGTGCGCCCACCCATCGCCTGCCGCGCGGCGCCGAAGTCGATCAGGATCGGCACGCCGTCGCGGCGGATGATGATGTTCGACGGCTTGATGTCGCGATGCAGGAAACCCTGCGCATGGACGGCGCCCAGCCCGTTGAGCAAGCCGTCGGCCAGCCGCCGCACATCGTCGGGCGCCAGACACTTGCCGCGATCTCGCAACAGCTCGGCGAGATTGCGGCCGTCCTCGAACTCCATGACGGTGTAGGCGGTGCCGTTGGCCTCGAAGTAGCGCAGCACCGGCACGATGTGCGGATGGCGAAAGCGCGCGAGAGCGCGCGCTTCATCGAGGAAGCGATCGCGGCCCCAGGCGAAATCGTCGGCGAAGCGGGCGCCACGCGCCATCACCTCGTTCGCGCCCTGACGCACGGCGCAGTCGACCGGCAGGAATTCCTTGATCGCCACGACCTTGGCGAGCTGCTTGTCGAAGGCGCGATAGGTGATGCCGAAGCTGCCATGGCCGATGACGGCGTCCAGCCGGTAGTCGCCGAGCTGGGCGCCAAGCGGCAAAGCTTGGACATTGTCGAGAGTCATTCAGGGCCGTACTGGATCAGCGCCATTGATGCGCCCGCGCGAGGGCGCACACAAGCGCCGCCGTCGCGCGCGGCGACGAAGGTTCCGGCTGGTTGCGGCCTAGTGAGCGCCTGGAGCGCGCAGGGCAGCGTCCTGGATCGCGGGCATGAATTGAATCAGCACGATCAGCACGCAAAGCGCGACGGCCGTCAGGATGGTCGCCGGCCGCGTGTGCAGATGAAGTGCTGGCTCCCGCCGGGAACGGCGACGTACGTCCGTCATTGCGGACACTCCCCCGAAAAATCCTGCTCGAAAAAGTCCGGCACGGACCCGAAATAAGGGTGGGCCCAGCCGCGCGAAGGTTAGGGTGGACGACTTTGATGTTCAACGGAAAATATCGTAAAACCAATATGTTACGGCCTAATATCACACTTCGGCACGAGGCTGCCACAGGTCGCGGCCCATCGACTCTGTGCGTACTGCTTATTGGAGTAGACTGACGCCATGAATGCTCCCCAGCTCGGCAACACCCGCACGCTCGTACTGACCGGCGCCAGCCGCGGCATCGGCCATGCGACCGTGAAGAAGTTCGGCCAGAGCGGCTGGCGGATCGTCACTGTATCGCGCCAGCCTTTCAGCGCCCTCTGCCCATGGCCGAGCGGCGGTGAGAATCACGTGCAGCTCGACCTCGCCGACCCGCTGGAGCTTGGCCGGGGCATCGAGGAAATCCGCAAGCGCCTGCCGGGCGGCCGGCTCGACGCGCTGGTCAACAACGCCGCCATCTCACCCAAGGGCGCGGGCGGCGCGCGGCTCGGCGCCATCGATACGCCATTCGATCTCTGGCGTCAGGTGTTCAACGTCAACTTCTTCGCGCCCGTCGCTCTGGCGCGTGGCCTGATGGATGAATTGTCGGCTGCGCAAGGCGCCGTCGTGAACGTTACCTCCATCGCCGGCAGCCGCGTCCATCCTTTCGCTGGCTCGGCCTACGCCACGTCGAAGGCGGCGCTCGCGGCACTGACGCGCGAGATGGCGCACGACTTCGGACCGCGCGGCATTCGTGTGAACGCCATCGCCCCGGGCGAGATCGACACCTCGATCCTTTCGCCCGGCACCGAGAAGATCGTCGAGAACCAGATCCCGATGCGTCGTCTTGGCACGCCGGACGAGGTGGCGGACGTCATTCACTTTTTGTGCGAAAAAGGCGCCAGCTATGTCAGCGGCGCCGAGATCCAGATCAACGGCGGCCAGCACGTGTAGGAGCATGCCATGGACACGATGACCAATCTGAAGGGCGAGACCGGCCGCGATGCGCGGCGTCGCATTCGTGCAGGTGGCCATCGGTTGCCGACCTCCGGCATGGCGCCGGGCTATGTGCAGGGCAACCTCGCGATCCTGCCCAAGGCGCTCGCCGCGGACTTCGCGCGCTTCTGCGCCCTCAACCCCAAGCCCTGCCCGGTGATCGGCCAGTCCGAACCCGGCGACCCGCGCCTGCCGATGCTGGGTGAGGATCTCGACATCCGCACCGACATCCCGATGTACCGCGTCTGGAAGAACGGCGAGCTGGTCGAGGAAGTGACCGACCTCAAGAAGGTGTGGCGCGACGATCTCGTCTCCTTCGTGCTGGGTTGCTCCTTCTCCTTCGAGGAAGCGCTGATCGAGAACGGTCTCGAGCTGCGCCACCAGACCTGCAACAGCAACGTGCCGATGTACCGGACCAACATCGAGTGCACGCCCGCCGGCCCGTTCCATGGGCCGATGGTCGTGTCGATGCGTCCGTTCAAGCCGGCCGACGCGATCCGCGCGGTGCAGGTGACGACACGCTTCCCCTCTGTGCACGGCTCGCCCGTGCATCTCGGCAAGCCCGAGTTGATCGGCATCAAGGACATCGCCAAGCCCGACTACGGCGACGCGGTGCCGGTGCGCGATGACGAGTTCCCGGTGTTCTGGGCCTGCGGCGTCACTCCGCAGTCGGTCGTGGCGACGGTGAAGCCCGACTTCTGCATCACCCACGCGCCCGGTTACATGCTGGTGACGGACCTGCTGAACTCGCGCCTCGCCGTTCTCTAATGGCGCTGCTGCGCTTCGACGGCGCAGCCAAGGGCGCCGTCGAGAAGGTCGTCGTCGATATCGCGAACGTGGTCATCGCCGGCTGGACAGGCCGCGATATGGCCGCGCTCAATCATCACATCGAAGAGCTGAAGGCGATCGGCGTACAACCGCCGTCGCAGGTGCCGCTCTATTATCGCGTCACCGCCAATCTGCTGACGCAGGACGAGAAGGTGCAGGTCCTAGGCAACGACAGCTCCGGCGAGGTCGAGCCGGTCCTGATCGGCGCGGCGGATCGGCTCTGGGTCACGATCGGAGCCGACCATACCGACCGCAAGGTCGAGAGCTACGGCGTCGCTGTCTCCAAGCACGTCTGCGCCAAGATGATCGGTCGCGCCGCCTGGCGCTTCGAGGAAGTCGAGCCGCATTGGGACCGGCTGATCCTGCGCAGCTTCGTCGAGGATGGCGGCAAGCGCGCGCTCTACCAGGAAGGACCGCTGGCCAGTATCCGCCCGCCGCGCGAGCTGATCGCCGGCTGGACCGGCGGGACCGCGCGCCTGCCCGTGGGCGTGGCCATGTTCTGCGGCACCCTGCCCGCGATCGGCACCATCCGCTCCAGCCCGCGTTTCGAGATGGAGCTCGACGACCCGGTGCTGGGCCGCAAGCTCAGCCACGCCTACGAGATCGAGAGCCTGCCGGTCGTCGCCTAGAGGCGGGTTGCACGGCCGGGCGCGGCATCAGGACCACCAGCTTGAGATCCGGCCGGCTCGCCACGGTGAAGGCGATCTGCTCGTAGAGCAGCGGACCTTCGCGCGGATGATCGAAGCGCCGCGCGCCACCCAGCAGGTCCACCACTTCGTGCTCGCTCCAATGGCGCGCGAAGAGCGGACTCTTTTCGCGCAGCTCCTCGACCACGGCCTGCAACGCGGCATCCTCGAGATGCCGACTCGACTCGGCGCGGAACTCCGCGAGCACGCGTCGCGCCCGCGTTTCCCAATCCGGAATCACCTTGGCGGCGAGCGGACTGAGGAAGACGTAGCGCATGAGGTTGCGATCGTGCGCCCCGTCGAGCCAGCCCACGAACAGACGCACCGCCTGTTCGTTCCAGGCGCGCGCCGTCCAGGTGCGATCGAGCACGTAAGCCGGCGCATCGATCGCCGCGACTGCCTCGGCAAGCGCGGGCGCTGCATCCATCACACCCTGGTCTGTCGATGCGGGCTCGGCGGGATCGCGCCGGCTGCCGAGTTGGAACAGGTAGGCGCGCTCGGCGGGCGTCAGCTGCAGGGCATGCGCCAGGGCCGCGAGCGCCTGGGGCGACGGCGACACGTCGCGCCCCTGTTCGAGCCAGGTGTACCAGGTGGCGCTCATGCCACAGACCTGCGCCACCTCCTCGCGCCGCAGTCCCGGGGTCCGTCGCCGGCCGGCCACGAAACCCAGGCTCTCCGGGGCAAGACGTGCACGATGGGTGCGCAGGAAGTCGCCGAGCGCATGGCGCTGGCTCTCGAGGGGCGGGGCCATGGTGGCAATTATACCAGGATAACCATGCTTCTTGTACCAGCTTCCGGCACCGCGCTTCATGACCTCCGCAACCCGCTCACTTCAGGAGGACTCACATGCGCCGTTTCCACATCGCTCTCGCGGTCGCCGATCTGCAGGCTTCGATCCACGACTACAGCCAGCGGCTTGGCGTCACGCCCACGGCCGTCGTCACCGGCAAGTACGCCATGTGGCGTACACATCAACTGAACTTCTCGATCAATCAGATGCCGGAACGCGCGGGAGAACTGCGCCATCTCGGCTTCGAGGATTCCGAAGCGGGTCCGGACTTCACCAGCAGCCGCGATGTGAACGGGATCGAGTGGGAATTGTTTTCGCCCATCGTGCAGGACGCTAAGATTCTCGAAGTGTACGGCGTACCGGCCGGTCCCTGAGGCCCCGGTCGGCTCAATCAAAAAAGAAATCGGGAAGGAAACGAGTAATGCCAAGCGCGATCACGATCGCGGCCAGGCTCGATCGCCTGCCGCGTTCTGCCTACATCCGTCACCTGGTCCTTCTGATCTCGTTGGGTGGATGCTTCGAGCTCTACGACCTGTTCTTCACCGCCTATGTAGCCGCCGGCCTGTTCAAGGGAGGAATCTTCTCTCCGACCACCACGATGTTCTTCGGCTTCGAAGGCTTCGCGAGTTTCGTCGCCGCGCAGTTCGCCGGCATGTTCATCGGCACGATCCTGGTGAGCCATCTGTCCGACAGGCTGGGACGGCGCGCCATGTTCACCTACTCGCTGCTCTGGTACTCGGTCTGCACCGCGATCATGGCATTCCAGGACACGGCGTTCGGCGTCAACTTGTGGCGCTTCATCGCCTCGATCGGCATCGGCCTCGAGCTGGTCACCATCGACGCCTACGTGTCGGAGCTGGTGCCCCAGGCGCATCGCGGCCGCGCCTTCGCCTTCAACCAGACGGTGCAGTTCATCGCCGTGCCGGTCGTGGCCTTCATCTCCTATCTGCTCGTCCCGCGCACCGTGATGGGCTGGGACGGCTGGCGCTGGGTCGTGCTGCTGGGAGCGGCCGGCGCGATCTTCATCTGGCTGATCCGGCTCGGCCTGCCCGAATCGCCGCGCTGGCTCGCGCAACGCGGACGCACCGCCGAGGCCGAGACGATCATGCAGTCGATCGAAGCGGCGGTTCGCGCCGAGACCGGCCAGGAATTGCCGGCGCCGCAGATGGTGAGCGGCGAGGTCGAGGAGAGACCCGGCAAGTGGAGCGAGATCTGGCAGGGCGTCTATCGCGGCCGCACCATCATGATGACCGCCTACAACCTCCTGCAGACGATCGGCTTCTACGGCTTCTCGAGCTGGGTGCCGACGCTGCTGCTCGCCAAGGGCATCGACGTCACCAAGTCGCTCGAATACACCTTCATCATGGCGATCGCGGCGCCCTTCGGGCCGCTGATCGGCTACTTCTTCGCCGACAGGATCGAGCGCAAGTGGCAGGTGGCGGGCTCCGCGCTCGCCATCGCGATCTTCGGCGTGCTGTTCGCGCGGCAGATGGAGGCGATTCCGATCATCCTCTTCGGCATCCTGATCACGCTGGCCAATAACTGGCTGTCGTTCTCGTTCCACGCCTACCAGGCGGAGCTCTACCCGACGCGCATCCGCGCGCAGGCCGTGGGCTTCGTCTATTCGTGGAGCCGCTTCAGCGTGATCTTCACCAGCTTCATCATTGCCGCCGTACTCAAGCACTACGGCGTGAACGGCGTGTTCGTCTTCATCGCCGCGGCGATGGTCGGCGTGTTCCTGATCATCGGCATCTTCGGCCCCAAGACGAACAATCTCCGGTTGGAGGAAGTGGCGCGCTAGAGGTAACGTCACCGTCTGGAGGAACCCAAGACCATGGTCAAAGGCGCTTTCGACGGCGTTACCGTGCTCGACTTCACGCAGGGCGTGGCGGGGCCGCATGCCTCGATGCTGCTCGCCCTGCATGGCGCCAACGTGATCAAGATCGAGCCGCCGGAAGGCGACTGGGGCCGTGCGCTGGGCGAGATCAAAGGCGATCACTGCGCCCATTCGATCGCCTTCAATCGCGGCAAGCGTTCGATCGCGCTCGACCTCAAGTCGCCCGACGGCATCGCGGCGGTGAAGAAGATCGCCGCCAAGGCCGATGTGGTGATGGAAAGCTTCCGGCCGGGCGTGATCTCGCGCCTCGGCTTCGGCTACGAGGACATCAGGAAGATCAACCCGAAGGTCGTCTACTGCTCGGTCTCGGGCTTCGGCCAGACCGGACCCTATGCCAAGCGGCCGACCGTCGATGGTTTGATCCAGGCCTTCTCGGGCATGATGGTGATGAACCGCACGCCCGACGGCACACCCTGGCGTCAGGGCATGATCGCGGTCGACGTGACCACCGGCCTCTACACCTTCCAGGCGCTGGCGCCCGCCATCATGCGCCAGTTCCGCTTCGGCGAGGGCTGCTTCATCGATTCGAGCCTGATGCGCTCGGCGGCGGCCTATCAGGGCGCCAAGCTGATGGAATGGGTCTTCTCCAACGGCAAGCCGCCAGTGCTCTACATGCCGGCAGGCTCCTACAAGAGCGCCAACGGCTACATCATGGTGTCGGCGATGCGGCCGCACCATTTCCGCCTGCTGTTCGAGCTGATCGGCCGCCAGGACATCGCCGACGATCCCGAGCTGCAGAGCCATGAGAACCGCATCCGCAACGCGCCCAGGATCATCAAGGCGCTCCAGGAGACGATGCCGACCAAGACCACCGAGGAGTGGATCTCGATCCTGCAGCCCAAGGACGTGTTCTGCGAGCGGGTGAACAATTACACCGACTATCTCGAGCACGAGCACGTGAAGGCCTCGGGCGCGGTCGACTGGATCGAGTTCGGCGATGCCGGCCGGCTGCCGGTGGCGAACATCCCGGGCCTGCCGCCGGCGTCGGAGCATCCGGCGCAGCAGCACGTGCCGTGCGTCGGCGAGGATGGTCGCGATATCCTGAGTGAGCTGGGCTACGGCGCCGGAGAGATCGACGCCATCTTCGCCCGCGGCGGCGTCCGCGCGCCCGCGCCTTCGGTCAAGGCGGCGGAGTAGAGCGGGTCGTCCTTCCTCTCGGCTCGCCCGTTACCCAAGGCGACCGTTAAACGTACCTAAAATAACAGTGTGGTGAAGCATACAGCCTCATCGCGCGCGAAGCTGAAGCTCGCGGTCCAATGGTAGTTACCAATAGTGACCGCTAAACGTATCGAATCTAGCGGCGAGATCGACCATACCGACGTCGTTCCACCGCGCTCGATCTGCCCCACCGTGCAGCGTCTCCCGCGGCCCCCGCGCTTCGGCTGCCCAACGAATTGGTTACGGGCCATGGATCCGGGTCTCCATGCGACCGCCGAGCGTAATCGCGAACCGCTGCGCCGGCGATTCTGATCAATGGATCGACTGAAGAGACTCTATTTCAGCTCCGCATCCAGCAGGCGCACGAACTGCTGGCCGCTGTGCATGTCACGCTCGACCATGCCGCCCTGGGGCTGCCGGCGCGGATAGGAGATCTTCACCACCTTGAGCGAGTCGACGTTGAAGCGCTTCACGTGCTCGACGTCGACGCCGTAGAGCTTCGCCACCGCCTCGCGGCCGATCGCAGGATGATTGCAGTAGCGCGCGTAGTCCTCGGCCTTGTCGAAGAACAGATCGACCGTGACCCAGAACGGTCCGGCGTTCTTCGAGCGCATATAGCGGCAGATGTCTTTCAGCTTCGCCATGTCAGTGCGCTTTCGCGGCGAGATCGACCCAGCGCGTGCGCACGAGCTCGAACGGCGACTCGGTCGCCACGACATGATTCAAGTGGAACTCGTAGACTTCGCCGCGCTCGACCTCGGCGGGCGAGAAGGGAAAGCCGTAGCTCGGCATCTCCTTGCCCTCGCGCACGGGCATGTGGAAGAAGGCCGGATTGCAGGTCTTGGCGATCTGCGTGGCAAGCTCCTGCGTTCGCGCCGTGGCAATGAACATCAGGCCGATCTCGCGCGGCATCGGCGTGCCCGGCGGAGGCTTCAGGCCCGACACCGCGTTCCAGCCATAGGGGCGCAACGAGATGTCGAACGGCTCGGCCTCCGCTCCCAGCGCGCGCTTCACGCGCCCGGTCAGCTCGGCATGCATGCGCTCCAGGAAGCCGTCGATATCCTCGAGCACCAGCGGATCCTCGATGCCGACCAGCATCAACGTCTGGAACGGTCCACCGCCCGCGCCCTCGAGCTTCATGGTGTAGGGCTTGGTCTCGTAGCGCGAGCCGCTCACGCGCACCCGGCGCGCATCGAGCGACTCGTAGGTCGCCTTCTCGACATCGAGCACACAGCCTGGCTCGACCAGACGAAAGGGATCGCTGTTCTCGTAGAGCATATGCGCCGACACGGTCTCGGGCGTGCAGCGGTTCGTCGGATCGAGCGGCTCGACGTCGAAGCCGTCCTGATCGACGCTGATCATGATGCCCGGCATCGTCGGATTGACAGTGCAGAGCCCGCCGCATTCGGCGATCTTGGCCGCGTGCCAGGCCGCGCCCGGATGGGCGCCGCGCATGAGCGCCACAGCCGCCAGCACCGCCGTATCCGTCGTGCGTCCGCCCAGCACGATGTCGGCACCCTGCTTCACCGCCTCGACATAGGGCTCCGGCCCCAAGAGCCCCACGATGTGCGAGCACTTGTCGATCGTCTCGTCGGTCAGCGGGCCCGCGGGCGCCAGCGGCGTCACTTGGCCAGCCTTGCGCTTGGCCTTCAGCGTCGCTTTGTCCTGCTCCGAGTAGAGCAGGGCAATCTTGGGCGAGTAGCCTTCCTCGCGCGCGATCTCGGCCACGATATCGAGCGTCCAGTCGACGGCCTGATCGCATCCCGAGGTGCCGCATGAGCCGATCAACAGCGGCACCTGAGCCTGCTCCCGAGCGCGCATCAGCAGCTTGAGATCGCGCTTGGTCGCCTGCCGGCTGTACTTGGAGATGCCGGTTGCGAGATAGGCCGGTCCGCTGTCGGTCGAGCCCGCATCCAGTGCCAGCGCATGCGGCTTCATGGCGACGCCGGTCTCGAGCTCCGCGCCCTTCACGCCGAAGCCCAGCACCCCCGAGGCGACGAGGATGCGGGTCGCTTCATTATGCGAGGGTGACGGTTTCATGCGCCTCTCCAGGGTCTGGCCGGTAGATGTCGCCTAGTGTAGCACGCGGGCGGACGCGCTTTGGAAGAGGTCGCGCCCGCAGCCCGTTCAGAACATCCAGTGCGAATCGGACGGCTTGGCAGCGCCGTTGACGATGCTTGGCGCCGTGACGTTGCCCGGCATTGTTCCATCGCCCTGCGCTTCCGCCCGCTCTTCGAGCGCGCTACCGACAGCCAACGTGACGAACGCGCCGATGACCAGCATCAGCACGCCGAAAGCCAAACCCCTGATCGCCATGACACACACCCTTGAACCCGGCGGTTCCCACACCGCCAACGCGTAACTAGGGCGTGGATTGTGTTCATTTCATGCCATTGCCGGTGACACCGACGTCAGTTGAGCTCGGTCAGTGCTCCATAGCCGAGATAGCGGAAAGCACGCCGGAAGAATGAATTCTCCGGCGAGGGCATCTGGATCATCATGATGAGGATCAGGTCCTGCTTCGGGTCGATGTAGAAGGTCGTGCCGTAGGCGCCCGTCCAATAGAACGCCCCCGGCGAGCCCGGCAATGGGTTCTGCCCCGTCTCGGTGCGCACCGCGAAGCCCAGGCCAAAGCCCTGCCCCATGGCGGGTGAGGGCGTGATGTCGACACTGCGCGACGGAATGACTGCCGTTCCCGGTGCCAGAGCGTTCGCCGTCATGAGCCGCACGGTGGCGGGCGACAGCAGGCGTACAGTGCCGCGCTGTCCGCCGTGCAGCAGCATCTCACAGAACTTCAAGTAATCGGACGCGGTGGAGACCAGGCCGCCACCGCCGGAGAACCATTTCGGCTGCTGCGTGGCATCGAACACCGACGGACGTTTGCCGGTCGCCCTGTCGACCTGGGGCTCGGCGAGCAGGCCGCGCTTGTCGTCGGGCACGGAGAAGCCAGTCGAGGTCATGCCGAGCGGCTTGAAGATGCGCTCGTCGAGATAGCGGTCGAGAGGCATGCCCGAGGCGACCTCGATCACGCGGCCCAGTACATCGATGGCCATGCTGTATTCCCAGACCTCGCCTGGTTGATGGACGAGCGGGAACTTGGACATCTTGGTGATCATCTCGGCGAGCGTCTCGTTGCGATCGCCCATGTTCACCGCGCGATAGCCTTCCGAGACCGGTCCCTGACCAATCGGCGGTCCGTAGACCAGACCTGCGGTGTGACGGAACAGGTCCTGCACCATCATCGGACGATGGGGCGCCACCAGAGATTCCGCGCGCCGGCCGGTCGCCGGATCGACCGTCTCCACGCGCACCTTGAGGTCGCGGAACTCCGGCAGGTATTGCGCAACAGGCGCCACGATGTCGAGCTTGCCTTCCTCGGCCAGCATCATCGCGCCAACGGCGATGATCGGTTTGGTCATCGACATGATGCGGAAGATCGAATCGTCCGTCATGGCGGCTTTCTGCTCGCGATCGCGGAAACCGATGGCCTTGGAATAGACGACCTTGTCGTGACGGGCGATCAGCAGGACCGCGCCCGGCAGCTGGCCGTCATCGACCCAGCCCTGGAAGGCCGTGCCGACTTTTTCCAGCCGCGCGGAATCGATGCCGGGGTCGGCTGCCTGCTGGGCCAGGGCCGGCAGAGACAAGACACAGGCAAGCAACGCGACGAGCGATCGTCTCACGGTCTTCATGGCGTTCTCCCGATTCGTTCTTGCCGTCGACTATGCGCGCGGTACGGGAAGGCTCACATCACATTCGCGAGCGCCGCCGAGGGAACTGATGTGCAAGTACGAAGACCGGACGAATCGCCGGCTTAAGTCACCTGGAAGCCGTGCGCGAAGGGATCGCGGTCGTCGACGAGGATGGTGTTGACGCCGTGCTGGCGGGCCCAACCGGAGATCGAGGGAACGATGGCGGCGTGATTGCCGACCCGTGCCTCGGCTTCAACCCGCCCGTCGAACAGGGAGCCGATGATGCTTTCGTGCACGAAGTCGTCGCCGACCTTGAGGCGGCCTTTGCCGGCGAGCTGGGCCATGCGCGCCGAGGTGCCGGTGCCGCAGGGAGAGCGGTCGATCGCCTTGTCGCCGTAGAACACGGCGTTGCGTGCGTGGGCCCGCGGATCGCGCGGCGCACCGGTCCACATGACGTGGCTGACGCCGCGGATGGTCTCGTTCTCGGGATGGACGGGCTGGATCTTCTCATTCAGCAGCCGGCGCACGATCGGCGAGAGGCGCAGCACGTCGCCCGCCGACATCGATTCGAGCCCGGCGAAGTTCTTCTGCGGCTCGAGAATGGCGTAGAAGTTGCCGCCATAGGAGATGTCGAACGTGAGCTCGCCCAACCCCGGCACATCGATCGTGACGTCGGTCGCGGCAAGATAGGAGGCGACGTTGGTGATGCGCACGCTCTCGACGAACCGGCCTTTCTGTTCGTAGCGCGCCACGACCCGGCCGGCCGGCGCATCGAGCGTAAGCTCGCCCGGCGTCGCAGGCGTCACCAGCCCGTTCTCAATGGCCATGGTGACGGTGCCGATCGTGCCGTGGCCGCACATCGGCAGGCAGCCCGACACTTCGATGAAGAGGATCGCCGTGTCGCAATCGGGCCGCGTCGAGGGATAGAGGATCGAGCCCGACATCACATCGTGCCCGCGCGGTTCGAACATCAGCGCCTTGCGGATCCAGTCGTGGTTCGCGAGGAAGTCGAGCCGCCGCTCGCTCATGGTCGCGCCCTTGAGGGCCGGCCCGCCCTGCGTCACCAGCCGCACGGGATTGCCGCAGGTATGGCCGTCGAGACAGGAAAAGGTGTGCGTCGCCATGCGCCCTGCTTACGCCGCCGCCAGGAAGCGCTCAACCTCGCGCGCGGATTTGAGGCGAACGATCGTCTTGTCCTTGGCCAGGAACTCGCACTCGATGGCGAAGCGTTCGCGGTTATTGGCGTGCGTCCTGATCGCGTAGAGCAGGATCGATTGCCGGCTGAAGAAAGCGTTGCGCAGGCTCTCGCGGTTGCCCGAGCCCCACAGGTCCTCGCGCGTGACCGCGCGGCCAACGGTGCGCCAGAACAGACGGCGGAACACGAGGCCGAACGGCAGGTCGAGCCAGATTAGCGTATCGGCGGCGCGCCAGGTGATGTCGCGCACCTGGCCATAATTGCCGACCACGATCCAATCGCCGTCGCGCGTTTCCCGCTCGACCCGATGACGAAAGAGCTCGACTGGCGCCCCCTGCCAATCGGGCCCCCAGAACAACGCATCGAGTTCGATCAGGCGCAAGCCGGTGCGCTCGGCGAGCCTCTCGGCCAGCCAGCTCTTGCCTGACCCGGTGGTCCCGAAGACGACAACGCGGCGCATACGGCTCCTGGGACTGTGGCGCGGAAGCAAAGGTCATCGTAGGGTGCCGCCCGCATGGAGGGGAGTCGGATGTCGCAGATCTTGTTCCGGAATTTGAGCCTGCTCGAACCTGCCAGGTGGGACGAGCCCCGCGGCGGCTACGAGGTGCTGGTCGAGGGCGACACGATCCGCGAGGTCTCGAACAAGCCCATCAAGGCAAGGAACGCGCAGGTCGTCGATTGCGGCCGCAAGACCCTGATGCCGGGCCTGATCGACTGCCATGTGCACGTCTTCCTGACCGAAGTGAACATCGGCCATCTCGAGGCGATTCCCCTCACCCTGATGACCGCCAAATCGTCCCAGCTGATGCGCGGCATGATCGACCGTGGCTTCACCACGGTGCGCGATACCGGCGGCGCCGACTGGGGCATCAAGACAGCGGTCGATTCGGGCCTGATCCCGGGACCTCGCCTCTTCATCTCGGCCAAGGCCATCGGCCCGACCGGCGGTCATTCCGATCCGCGCCGTCGCACTGACTATCAGCAGGCTTCCTGCGGCTGCTGCAATGGCATGGTCTACGTGATGGCAGTGGCCAACGGTGCCGACGAAGTGCGTGCCTGCGTGCGGGAGCAGATGCGGCAGGGGGCCGACCAGATCAAGATCATGTGCTCGGGCGGCGTCGCCTCGCCGTACGACCCGCTCGACTCGCTGCAATTCTCCGAAGCCGAGATCGCCGCCGCCACCGACGAGGCGAAGAATTTCGGCCGCTACGTGCTGGCGCATGCCTACACGCCCGAAGCGATCACCCGCGCGATGACCAATGGCGTGCGCACCATCGAGCACGGCAACCTGATCGACGAGAAGTCGGCGCGCCTGATCAAGTCCAAGGGCGGCTACATGATCGCCAACCTCGTGACCTATTTCTCGATGAAGGAGCGCGCGGCGCAGTTCGGCATGACGTCGGACATGCTGGCCAAGAACGACATCGTGCTGGAAGGCGCGCTGCGCTCCCTCGAGATCTGCAAGAAGGCCGGCGTGAAGGTCGGCTACGGCACCGATCTCCTGGGCGCCCTGCAGGTCGACCAAAGCCTGGAATTCATCCATCGCGCCAAGGTGCTGAAGCCGATCGAGATCATCCGGCAGGCGACGACCATCGGCGCGGAGATCCTGCGTATGGAAGGCAAGCTCGGCACCATCGCACCGGGCGCGCTCGCCGACCTGATCGTGGTCGACGGCAATCCAGTGAAGAACCTCAAGCTCTTCCTCGACCAGGGCGCGCACCTGCCGGCCATCATGAAGGGCGGCAAGTTCCACAAGAATGCGCTGAAATAGCAAATCGCGGCTTTCGCCCTCCGGCCCTTCAGGCCACCTCCCCCGTCTGACGGGGGAGGCAGGGAGGGGGAGGGCCGCAAAGAAGGTGTGTTGATGTCTTTCCTGTTCCGAAACCTCAACCTGCTCGATCCGCGCTGGAAGGAGACGCGCGGCGGCTATGAGGTGCTGGTCGAAGGCGACACCATCAAGGAAGTGTCGGCCAAGCCCATCAAGGCGAAGAACGCCCAAGTGATCGATTGCGGCAAGCGCACCCTGATGCCGGGCCTGATCGACTGCCACGTGCACACGCATCACAGCGAAGTCTACATGAATCGCATGGAGGCGATTCCGCTGACCCTGATGATGGCGCGCTCGGCCGGCCGCCTGAAACGCATGCTCGATCGCGGCTTCACCACCGTGCGCGACGCGGGCGGCGCCGACTGGGGCACCAAGACCGCCGTCGAATCGGGCTTGATCCCCGGCCCGCGCCTGTTCATCTCCTGCCGCTCGATCGGCCCGACCGGCGGCCACAACGACCGCAACCGGCGCACCGACATGGTCGGGCCGCCGTGCCTGTGCTGCAACGGCATGGTGTTCATCCGCGCCATCGCCGATGGTCCCGACGCCGTGCGCAAGGCCGCCCGCGAGCAGATGCGCCAGGGCGCCGATCAGGTGAAGCTGATGGTCTCGGGCGGCGTCGCCTCGCCGCACGATCCGCTCGAGTCGATCCAGTTCTCGATCGAGGAGATCACCGCCGCCGTCGAGGAGGCGCATGCCTTCGGCCGCTACGTGCTGACCCATGCCTACACGCCCGAGGCGATCACCCGCGCCGTCAACTGCGGCGTGCGCACCATCGAGCACGGCAACATGGTCGACGCACCCACCGCTAGGCTGATGGCGAAGAAGGGCGTCTACATGATCCCGAACCTCGTGACCTACGAGGCGATGAAGCGGCGTGCCAAGGAGTTCGGCATGCCTGACGTCATGCTGGAGAAGAACGACGAGGTGCTGAAGTCCGGCTACCAGGAGCTGGAACTCTGCCGGAAGTTCGGCGTGAAGATGGCCTATGGCTCGGACCTGCTGGGCGCGCTCGAGGACGAGCAGACCGGCGAATTCCGTATCCGCGGCGAGGTCATGCCCGCCATCGAGGTCATCCGCTCGGCGACCCTGATCGGCGCCAAGGTGGTGCGCCAGGAAGGCAAGCTCGGCGTGATCGAGCCTGGCGCCCATGCCGATCTGCTGGTCGTCGACGGCGATCCGCTGAACGATCTGGACGTCTTCCAGGACGGCGGCCCCCACCTCCCGGTCATCATGAAGGCCGGCAAGTTCCACAAGAACGCCCTGTGAGCCTGCACGTCAGACGCTGGGCGTTGAACGGCGCGGCGGCGGTCGCGCTGCTCTATATCCTGACGCCGCTGATCTTCGTGACGTGGCTCGCCTTCTTTAAACAAGAGATCCCCTCCTTTCCGCCCGAGGGCTACAGCCTGCGCTGGTTCAAGACGATCCTCGACCAGCCGAAGTTCGTCGAAGGCTTCACCCTCTCCGCCGAGGTTGGCGTGCTGGCGACGGCGATCGGATTGCTGATCGGCGTGCCGGCCGCGCTCTGCATCACGCGCTTCAAGTTCCGCCTGCGCGCGCCGCTCTCCAGCCTGCTGCTGATGCCGTTGATCGTGCCGGGCGTCGTGCTGGGCACCGCCATGTACGTCTTCCAGGTCGCCGCCGAGAACACGCTCGACGTCGACGTGATCGGCACTTTCTATGCCCTGGTCGCCGGCCACGTCGTGGTGATCATCCCCTGGGTCGTGCGTCTGGTGGCGGCGAGCCTGGTGGGCGTCGATCGCACGACCGAGGAAGCGGCGCAAAACCTCGGCGCCAATCCTTTCGTCACCTTCTGGCGTGTCACCCTGCCGGCCATCCGCCCGGGTATCGTGGCGGGTGCGCTGTTCGGCTTCGTGGTCTCCTTCGGCAATCTCGAGATGAGCCTGTTCCTGGTCGGGCCGGGCAGCACGACCTTGCCGATCGTGGTGCTGCAGTATCTTGAATGGAAGATCGACCCCACGATCGCCGCGGTCTCGGTGGTACAGATCGTGCTGATCGGCCTCGCGATGCTGATCACCGATCGATACGTCAAGCTGGCGCGGGTCGTCTGACATGGCCGAGCTCATCCTCACCAATCTCGCCAAGCGCTATGGCGACTTCCATGCCGTGCGTGACGTATCGCTCACCGTCGCCGATGGCGAATTCCTGGTGCTGCTCGGCCCTTCGGGCTGCGGCAAGACCACGACCCTGCGCATGGTGGCGGGCTTCATCGAACCCACAAGCGGTCATGTGAAATTGGGCGGCGCCGACGTGACCGTGCTGCCGCCCTGGAAGCGCAACGCCGGCATGGTGTTCCAGAGCTATGCCCTCTTCCCGCACATGACGGTGGCGGAGAACGTCGCCTTCGGTCTGGAGATGCGCAAGTTGCCGAAGGACGAACGCACCAAGCGCGTCGAGGAAGCGCTGGCGCTCGTCCGGCTCTCCGGCCTGGGCGCCCGCCTGCCGCGCCAGCTCTCGGGCGGCCAGCAGCAACGCGTGGCGCTCGCCCGCGCGCTCGCCATCCGGCCCGACGTGCTGCTGCTCGACGAGCCGCTCTCGAACCTCGACGCCAAGCTCCGCCAGGAGGTACGCGTGGAGATCCGCGAGCTGCAGAAGAAGCTCGCCCTCACCACGGTGATGGTCACCCACGATCAGGAGGAAGCGCTCACCATGGCCGACCGGCTGGTGGTGATGAACGAAGGCCTCGTCCACCAGGTCGGCACGCAGCGCGACCTCTACGAGCGTCCGGCCGACCGCTTCGTCGCGGGGTTCGTCGGCCGCACGACATTCCTGGAGGGAGCCGTCGAAGCGCCGGGCCGCTTCCGTACCGAGGGCGGGCTGGACGTCATCTGCACCGACGTCAGACAGGGCAAGGCTGTGCTGTCGCTTCGGCCCGAACGGATCGAAATCGCCGCGGCGCCGCTCAACGGACTCGACAACCAGCTGTCCGGCACGGTGGAATTCGTTTCCTATCTCGGCGCGCTGATCGACATCCACGTGCGGCTCTCGGCCGCCGATCGGCTCGTGGTGCAGATCGCCAATCGCGACGGCGGCTTCACCCCGGAGGTCGGCCAGTCGGTCCATGTCGGCTGGTCTCGCACGGCCGGACAAGTGTTCAACGCTTAAAACAAGACAAGAACCGGAACAGGAGGCTTTCATGTCCAACCGCACCAAGTTCACTCGCCGCAACCTGCTGGGCGGCACCGCGGCGCTGGCGCTGGGCGCGCCCGCCATCGCCCGCGCCGAAGACAAGAAGATCATCATCGGCACCTGGGGCGGCGACTATTCGCGGCTCCTCACCAAGCACATCGACGGGCCGCTGCTCAAGGGTTGGGACTGCGTGCACGCCGAGGAGAATGCCGATCCGCGCAAGGCCAAGATGCTGGCCGAGAAGTCGCTGCGCCGCGGCACCAGCGACGTGCAGGGCATGTCGGCGAACGACATGTACGATCTCGACCAGCAGGGCGTGGTCGAGCATCTCGACTATTCCAAGCTCGCGAATGCCAAGAACCTGATGCCGGCCATGAAGTATCCCTATGGCATCGGCCACATCTATTCGGGCAAGGTCGTTCTCTACAATCCGGACATGATGCCCGCGCCGACGGGCTTCGCCGACACGCTCGATCCCAAGCACGGCAACAAGCTCGGCATCATCGACATCCAGCGCCAGTACAACATGGTCGCCGCCGCGCTCGCCTCGGGCGGCTCGGTGAGCAATTTCGAGCCCGGCAAGGAGCGGCTGCTCGCCTGCCGCAAGGCCGGCGCCCGCATCTATCCCAGCAACGAGGCGTTCGCCCAAGCGCTCAAGACCGGCGAGATCGCCTGCGGCATCATGTGGAAGGCACGCGCCGTGCAGTGGCAGAACGCCGGCATCAAGGTCGAGACGGTGACGCCGAAGGAAGGCATCCCGATGTACATCTCGGGCTTCGTGATGCCGAAGAACGCGCCGGACAAGGCGGGCGGCTATGCCTGGCTCGACGCCATGATGGCGCCGTCCGCACAGGAGGGCTTCGCCGTCGACATGGGCTACAACCCGACCGTCACCAACGCCAACGTGCCGCCCGACGTGCAGAAGCGCATCGGCTTCACGCCCGAGGAGCAGAAGCGCCTCGTCGATCTCGACTACGCCTACATGGCCAAGACCGACGTCGAGTTCCAGGACTGGTGGAACAAGTCGTTCAAGGGATGAGTTTCATCGAAACAAGGCGCGGAACGGGATGGACGGCGACGGCGCTTCTCGCGCCGGCGACGATCTTCATCGCCGTCTGCCTCTGCGCGCCCCTCGCGTTCCTGTTCCGCTACAGCCTGAACGACTTCGTCCCCCAGACCAAGACGATGGTCGAGGCGTTCACGATCGCCAACTACGTCAAGTTCTTCACCGATCCCTACTACACCGAGGCCCTGATCACGACGCTGCGGGTCTCGGTGCTCGTCACCATCGTCTGCCTGATCCTGGGATTTCCGCTCGCCTACGTGGCGGCGCGCACGCAAAGCCGCTTCAAGCCGCTGCTCATCATCGCGATCGTGCTGCCGCTGTTCGTCGGCAACTCGGTGCGCGCGGCCGGCTGGATGGTCGTGTTCGGCAACAAGGGCTTCGTCAACGCGATCCTCATGGGGCTGGGTCTGGTCCAGGCGCCGATCGAGATCATGTTCACCGAGCGCGCGGTGCTGATCGGCACCATCGCCGTCAACCTGCCCTTCATGGTGCTGTCGCTGCAGAGCGTGATCGAGGGCATCGACCGCGCGGTCGAGGAGGCGGCCTTCAGCCTGGGCGCGCCGCCCGCCACGATGTTCCGCCGCGTGCTCTGGCCGCTCGCGCTACCCGGCGTACTATCAGGGACCATACTGACCTTCATCCTGGCGATGAACGCCTATGCCACCCCCTTCCTGCTGGGCGGCCCGCTGTTCAAGATGATGGCGCCGGTGATCTACAACGAATTCACGCAGAAGACGAACTGGCCGTTCGGCGGCGCCATCGCCTACATCCTGATGGCGGTGACGCTCTCGCTGACGCTCCTCGCCAATCTCGTCCTGCAACGCCGCGCCGCACGATAAAGTGACGCTCCCGGGTCCCAGCGACCCTTTGAAGCTTGCACACAATGCGACATTTATCGCAAATTCCCGGCCCGGGGTGCTTTCAGCCGGCTGGTGAAAACAAAAAGACCGGCCGATTCAGGGAGGAATTTCTAATGATTTCGCGCCTTTCGCGCCGCGCCTTCGTGGGCGCCGCAACCGCCACGCTTGCCGCGCCGGCCGTGCTCCGGGCCGCCGAGCCGCTCAAGTTCCGCTGGTCGCTCGACACCGCTCCCAGCCATCCGCGCAACGTCGCCGTCGTCGACTATGTCGGCAAGCTCGAGAAGGCGACCAACGGCGCGCTGGTCGGCGAGGTCTTCCATTCCGGCCAGCTCTTCGCCGACCTGAACGTCTCCAAGGCGCTGTTGCAGGGCCAGGTCGAGATGGCCGCGCCCGGCGCGTGGACGCTGACCGGCCTGGTGCCGGACTGCGACTTCGTCCAGCTTCCCTACTTCTACGGCCAGTCGACCGAGATCACGCACAAGGCGACCGACGGGAAGGCCGGCGATCACGTGGGCAAGCAGCTCGAGGCCAAGCTCAAGTCGCACATCCTGGGACCGTGGATCGATCTCGGTTATCAGAACTGGTACGCGACCAAGACGCCGCTCGACAAGTTCGAGGCGCTGAAGGGCCTCAAGATCCGCAGCCCCGGCGGCGCCGGCATCTCCTGGCGCATCAAGTTCGCGGGCGGCATCGCCAACACGACGGCATGGCCGAACGTTCCGCTGGCGCTCTCGCAGGGCACCTTCGACGCGTTCGTGTCGACCGACGAGAGCTGCAACTCGGCCAAGCTCTGGGAAGCCGGCGTGAAGTACTCCTACGCCGACCATCAGTTCATGGGCCAGTACGTGCCGATGGCGGGCGCGGCCTTCTGGGCCAAGCTCTCGGCCGATCAGCAGAAGCTGATGGTCGACCTCTGGAAGCAGAACATCGAGGGCTACCGCAAGGGCGCGGCCGACAGCCAGGCCAACGCCCGCAAGGTGCTCGAGACCAACGGCGTGAAGTTCCACGATCCGTCGGCCGACGAGGCCGGTGCGATCCGCAAGAAGATGATGGGCGACATGGATGCGCTCATCAAGGAAGCCAAGCTCTCGCCGGAAGTCGTGAGCCTGGTGAAGGAAGCGATCGGCTAGGCCGGGCCCCGCTTGAGCTCGCGCGATACGCTCTGGGATCGCGTCGAACGGACCCTCGTCGGTCTGCTCGGCGCGATCGCCATGTTCATCGGCCTGCTGCAGGTCGTCGGGCGCTATTTCTTCCCCGCCTATGCCATCAGCTGGGCCGAGGAGGTGATCGTCTACCTCGTCGTGTGGGGCGTGATGATCATCTCGAGCCAGCTCGTACGCACCGACGGCCATGTGCGCCCCGACCTGGTGCTGCGCCTGGCGGGGCCGAAGGGCCAGCGCTGGATGGAGACCTTCAACTGCCTGGTGGCGCTGGTCTTCTGCATCGGCATGGTGTGGTACGGCGTCGAGATCGCCTCGTCGTCCTACGCGCTCGACGAGCACAGCTCGACCGACTTCGGCTTCCCGATGTGGATCTACTATTCCTCGCTACCTGTCGGCGGACTGCTGATGACGGCGCGCTATCTCATTCGCCTCTATCGCTACATCTTCCATTTCGATCCCGCGACCATGACGGTCGGCCACACCGCCGAACACGAAATGATCGATGCGCCCAAGACGGCCACGACGGACTAAAGCGCGATGTGGATTTTCCTTTTCTTCGTGATGTTCTTCGGCCTGCTCGCCTCGGGCATGCCGATCTTCCTGGTGCTGGGCGCCTGCGCCGCCGTGCTGTTCTTCGTCTCCGGGCAGCCGCTCATCGGCATGTCGCAGGTGGTGATCGACTCGCTCAACTCCACGACCCTGATGTCCCTGCCATTGTTCGTGATGGCGGCGGCCTTCATGCGTCAGGGCGGCGTCGCCAAGGCGCTGGTCGATGTCTGCACCGCCTGGATCGGCGGCGTGCGCGGCTCGCTGGGCCTCGTGACCGTCGTCTCCTGCACCCTGTTCGCCGCGATCTGCGGCTCGTCGGTCGCGACGGCGCTCGCCATGGGAACGATCCTGCTGCCGGCGATGATCGAGAAGGGCTATCCGCGCTCCTTCGCGCTCGGCGTCATCGGCGCCTCGGGCACGATCGGCATCGTCATCCCGCCCAGCCTGGCGCTGATCCTGTACGGCATCGTGGCCGAACAGTCGGTGCCACGCCTGTTCCTGGCCGGCATCCTGCCGGGCCTGCTGCAGGCCGCCGCCTTCTTCGGCTGGGTCTGGTACACCGCGCACAAGAACAACTTCCCGATCGAGCCGTCGCTGCCGATGGCCGAGCGTTGGAGGGTTACCGTGCGCGCCCTGCCTGCGCTCGCGGTGCCGGCCATCGTGCTGTTCGGCATCTATGGCGGCGTGGTCACCGTGACCGAGGCATCCGCCATCGCCGCCGCGGTGTCGATGTTCATCAGCCTGGTCTTCTATCGCGGCTTCCACTGGACGCAGTCGCTGTCGGTGATCGCCGACGCTCTGAAGAGCGCCGCCACCATCATGCTGATCGTCGCCACCGCCATTGCGTTCGGCCACTGGATGACCGATTCGGGCGTACCAGCGGAACTTGTGAAGTGGGTCGTCGCGCATCATTTCACGACCTGGGAATTCCTGCTCGCGATCAACGTCCTGTTGCTGATCCTCGGCTGCTTCCTCGAGGTGGTCGCGACCCTGCTGCTGGTGCTGCCGGTGCTGGCGCCGGCGTTGATTCCGCTTGGTGTCGATCCCGTCCACTTCTCGATCATCTTCACGCACAACATGGAGATCGCGCTCGTCCATCCGCCGGTCGGGCTCAATCTCTACGTTCTCGCCACCATTTCGACGGCACCGATCGGCGAGGTCATTCGCGGCATCCTGCCGTTCCTGATCCTGCTGCTGATCGTGTTGATGATCATCACCTACTGGCCGCCGCTCACCATGTGGCTGCCGCAGTTCGTGTACGGGCACTGACGCCATGCATGTCGGGCTGATCTGCGGGATCGGACCGGCGGCGACGGACTTTTACTATCGCGGCCTGATCGAGCGGCACCGCGCGGCCGGCCTGCCGCTCGACCTCACCATGGCCCATGCCGATGTCGGCGAGATGGGGCGCAATCTCGCCGAAGGCAATCGCCAACGTCAGGCCGACATCTTCGCCCGCCTGATCGAGCGCCTGAAGAAGGCGGGAGCAGAGATCGCGGCCCTCACTTCCATGGGCGGCCATTTCTGCATCAACGAGCTGCTGCCGATTTCGCCGTTGCCGCTGATCCACGGCATCCAGGCAGTGGACGCGGGCATCCGGAAATCCGGCCTCAAGAAGATCGGCGTGCTGGGCACGCGCGTCGTCATGGAGACAGGCCTCTATGGCGGCGTCACCTCGGCCGAGCTGGTCGCTCCGAAGGGCCAGGCTCTCCTCGAAACAGGCGATGCCTATTCCGGCATGGCGAACGCCGGCCGGGTGACGGAAGGGCAGCGCGCGGTGATCTTCCGCGAGGCCCGCAAGCTCGTGAAGGAGCAGGGCGTCGAGGCCATCATGCTGGGCGGCACCGACCTGTTCCTTGCCTTCCAGGGCCAGCCGCCCGAGTTCCGCCTTGTCGATTGCGCCGACATCCATATCGACGCAATCTTCCAGAAAAGCTCCGGAGGAAACGCATGACCAGTCGCGTATCGCGTCGCCGTCTGCTGGGTACCACCGCGTTCCTGTTGACCACGCCTTCGGTGCTGCGCGCCGCCGAGCCGGTGAAGATTCGCTGCTCGCTCGACACCGCGCCCAGTCATCCGCGCAACCAGGCGATGCTCGACTTCCTGCCCAAGCTCGAGAAGGCCTCCAACGGCGAGATCAAGACCGAGCTCTTCCAGTCGGGCCAGCTCTTCGCCGATCTCAACGTCTCGAAGGCGCTGCTGCAGGGCCAGATCGAGATGGCGGTCCCCGGCACCTGGGTGGTGACGGGCCTCGTGCCCGACGCCGACATGGTGGGCCTGCCCTATTTCTACGGCGTGCCCATCGAAGTGACGCACAAGGCGACCGCCGGCAAGCCCGGCGCCTACGTCAACCAGCAGCTCGAAAGCAAGCTGAAGGCGCATGTCATCGGGCCGTGGCTCGATCTCGGCTACAATAACTGGTTCTCAACCAGCACACCCCTCAACGGCTTCGGATCCCTGAAGGGCCTGAAGATTCGCAGTTCCGGTGGCGTGACGAATTCCTGGCGCATCAAGTTCGCCGGCGGCATCGCCAACACCACGGCCTGGCCCAACGTGCCGTTGGCGTTGAGCCAGGGCACCTTCGACGCCCTGATCAGCTCGGACGAGAGCTGCAACTCGGCGAAGCTCTGGGAAGCAGGCGTGAAGTACTCCTACACCGACAACCAGTTCCTCGCGCAGTACATGCCGATGATCGGCAATGCCTGCTGGCAGAAACTGTCGCCCCAGCATCAGAAGCTGATCACCGATCTCTGGGCCGAAAATATCGCGGCCTACGACAAACGTTCCGCCGACAGCCAGGCCAACGCACGCAAGGTGCTCGAGGCGAACGGCGTGAAGTTCTACGTCGGCAGCGACAAGGAACTCGCCACCACGCGCGCTGCCATGATCGAGGCCGTCGGGCCTCTCATCAAGGAAGCCAAGCTTTCCGACGAGATCGTCAAGCTCGTGAAGGAGAGCGTCGGCGCCTGATACGCGATGACTCGGTTTCCGCCCGGTAAACGCTTTTAGATGGAAAAATAAGCGTCTGGTTAATCTTACCAATCATTCGGAGCGCGGGCCTCTGGCCCGCTCGTGAGCGGGCTGAAAGCCCGCGCTCCGAAAAACGGTTACCAATAGTGACCGTCAGATGTACCGAATCTGACGGTAAGGTTGGCCATACCGACCCTCTTCCACCGCGCTCGATCTGCCCCGCCGTGCAGCGTCTCCTGCGGCCCCCGCGCTTCGGCCCCGACCGATTGGGTCACCAGCCGTGGATCCGGGTCTCCACACGCGAAGCTTAGCCCCCGGAAGCCTGCATCCCCATTCTGATCAATGGATGCGTCAAGCGAAGTGCGGCGCCACCTCACGCATGAAGCGGTCCATCTGCGCCTTCACCTCGGCGTGCGGCTTCTGCCCGTAGTTGAAATACAGGATCACCTCGGCGATGCCAGCGGCTTCGACCTTCTTCAACGTGTCGACGATGTGCTGCGGGCTGCCGCATAGAATCGACTTGTCGCTGAGCTTCTCCGGCCGTATGTCGCGCAGGATGTTCACGATATCGACGAAGTACTTGTAGGTCGGCGGCACCTTCTCGCCCGAGGACGACGGGAAGGCCGCAATCAGCGCATCCTGGAAATAGCGCACCAGCGCTTCCTTGCCGTACTGCTCCTCGGCCGGCGTCGAGGCGATGTGCACGAAGTAGGAGCACATGGCCCGCCGCATCGGCCGCTTGAAGTTCGTCTCGCAGGTCTCGCGATAGATGCGCACCGCGTCGGCCAGAGAGCCATAGACCATGGCCGCCGCGAAGGGCGCGTAGATCACGTTCCAGTCGTTCTTCGCCGCAAGCTCCATCGACGGCCGCGAGAAGCAGGCGACATAGGGCCGGAGCGGCTTCTGCGCCGGCCTGGGCCGGATCTCGACGTCGTCGAACTGGTAGAAGCGGCCCTTGTGGCTCCATTTGCCCGGCTCGGTCCAGGCGCGCCACACGACCTCCAGCCCCTCGGCGAAGAGCTCGGCCGAGTCCTCGAAATTGGCCTGGAATGGCGCGTATTCCTTGCGGTCGTAGCCGCGACCGGCGGCGAAATCGACACGGCCGCCCGACAGCAGATCGAGCGTCGCCCATTCCTCCGCGACATGCAGCGGATGATGCACCGGCAGCAGCGTCACCGCAGGCGCGAGCCTGAGCTTCGTCGTGGCGCCGGCGAGCTGCGCCAGCAGTGCGAGCGGCGAGGCGTTGACGCCCAGGAGGTTGAAATGATGCTCGCCGATCCAGGCCGAGTTCAGCCCGACCTTCTCGGCGTAAAGCGCCTCGGCAAAGATGTCCTGGATGAACTGCTCGGCCGTGCGCGGATTGTTCGGATAGCGATTGTCCGAAAGCGTGAAATAGCCGAACTGCATCGGCGCTTCCTCCTGCTCTTTCACGGGAGGCTACGCCGCTTTATTTGCAGATGCAAATAACCTGACGCCTTATTCCTGCGGATAGCGCCACGGCTTGGCCGGCTGCTCGGCGCCCTCGTCGATCGTCCAGTGCGGGATGGCAAGGCCGGGGCTCACATCGGCGAACACCATGCGCACACGTGTGCCGATGCCGACCTTCTTCACCATGTCGGGCGGCGCCAGCTTGCCGTCCGGCGTCGCGAGATTGCCGACGACGCGCAAGGCCTCGTCCGCGGTCGGCTTGCCCTTCTGGGTGTCGAGATCGACCACCAGGATCAGGTAGGGTGTGTGCGCCTTGAAGGCCGGCTGAATGGCGTGGCGCACTTCGGTATAGGAATGCACCGCGCCTTTGCCGTCGACCCTGGTCCACGCCGACTTCGGGCTCATGCACCATGGGCAGGCAGTGGTCGGCGGATAGCGCAACAGGCCGCACGCCGCGCATTTCTGCAGATGGAAGTCATGCGCGGCGCAGTGCTTGAAGTAGGCGAGGTTCTCGACATCGAGGTCGTTGAGGTCGAGCGGCATGCCGAGATAGGTGGCCTGAAGTCCCATGGTCCGCGCCCTACTCGTTCCGCATGACCATGGCCGACCCTGTGCCCGGGTTGGCCCAGCCCATGTTGGCCGACACCTCGCACTTCTTGACCTGGCGGCAGCCGCCCTCGCGATAGTCGTAGGTATGCTGGCGCTTGCCGTCGGGGCCGATCGGGCAGGAATCGTCGGCGTCATGGCGGAGCTGGCGCACGTTCTCGATCACCATGTTGAGTCCGTGCGTGTAGCCCTCGCACAAATGGCCGCCACTGGTGTTGTTGGGACGCTTGCCACCGAGGCGAATGGTGCCGTCGCTGACATACTGCCCGCCCTCGCCCTTCTTGCAGAAGCCGTAGTCCTCGAGCTGCAGCATCGTCGTGAAGGTGAAGGCGTCGTAGGAACCCGTGATGTCGACATCCTCCGGCCCGACGCCCGCGTTCGGCCACAGGATCTCGCGCGCGTACTTGCCGGCCACGGTCGAGATGGGCCCGTGCTGATAGTGCATGTCGGTGCGCGGCTTGCTGCAGCGGCCGACGACGCCGCGGATCAGCGTGCGTGGATGGCGGCAGTCCTTCGCTCTATCGGCGCTGGTAACTATGAGTGCCGTGCCATTGTCCGTCTCGACGCAGCAATCGAGCAGATGCAGCGGCTTGCAGATGATGCGGCTCTTCAGCACGTCGTCGACCGTGTAGCGCTGCTTGTAGAAGGCCTTGGGGTTGTTCGAGGCGTGCTCGCTATGGATTGCCTTCACCGCCGCGACCTGCTCGGGCCTGGTGCCGTAGTCGTACATGTGACGCATGAAGGAGGGTGCGAACATCTGGCCGGCGCTCTGCCAGCCATAGGTGCGCTGGTGCAGCATGTCGCCGGAGACCGGCGCCACGGAGCGGGCGCCGGTGCCGCCGATGCGGACCTGGGAGAAGCCGTTCATGGCACGGAAGATCGCCACGCACTTGCACATGCCGGCTTCCATCAGCCCCATGGCCATGCCGACCAGCGCCTCGGTCGAAGAACCGCCGCCGAACACGTCCATGTAGAAGTTGAGGCGCAGTCCCAGGTCGCCGCCGATGAAGGTTGAGAAGGTCGAATCGCCCGACTGGTACGACAGCATGCCGTCGACGTCGGAGGCTTTGAGGCCCGCGTCCTCGATGGCGTTGCGCACCGCCCAGGTGCCGAGCGCGCGGGTCGTCACACCAGAGCCGCGCGTGTAAGTCGTCTCGCCGACGCCGACGATGGCGTACTTGTCGCGCAGGTACTTGGGGGTGGAGGTATCGGTATCCGCGGGGAGCGTCATGGCTACCAGGCCTTGCCGCCCGCCACCTTGCCCTTGGCGGCGGCGTAGCGATCGATCTCGGTCTGCACGGCCTGCGCCGATTCGGCGCCCGCCGTGCCGTGCTTGGCGGTGGCGTTGTCGTAGCTCGTCACCCGCAGCGTGTTCGACTGGCGCTGGAAGTGCGGATGAACGTAGCGCGCCATCAGCTCGTAGCTCTTCTTGGTCGCCTCCCAGTCGGCCCAGTTGTTGGCGAGCAACAGCACGGCCCCGAAGCCGCCGTTGGAGCCGAGCCACAGCCGCTCGAAATGCCTGATGCAGTCGTCCGGCGTGCCGATGCAGGCGAGCCCGCTGCTGGTCAGGAATTCGACCGGATCGGTGACGCCCGCCGGGATGATCGGGAAGGTCGCGACATCGGTGAAGTATTTGGCGAAAGCGTCGAGACCGTAAGCCATGTCGGCCCGCGCTTTCTCGCGCGTCTCGGCGACATGGGCGAAGGTGACGATGCGCCACTTGGAGCGATCGGCCACCTTGCCGGCCTTCTTCGCCTCCTCCTCATGGATCGACCAGTTCTTGGCGTGGCCGAGCAACGCCTCGTCGGAGGTGCCGCCGATCGACAGCATGCCGATGCCGTGCCTGCCGGAGGCCACGGCACCGACCGGCGAGCGCGAGCAGGCGACCGCCATCTCCATTGTCGGCTGGGAGTAGGACTGAAGCTGCAGGCGCGCCTCGTTCAGAGTGAACCAGTCGGTCTGGCGCGAAACCGTCCCGCCCTTCATCAGCTCGACGATGCAGTCGAGCGATTCGTTCATGCGGCGGCGCTGGTCGGCAGCCTTCAAGCCGATCTTGTCGGCGTCGTAGATCAGCGCGCCCGGCCCAACGCCGAACATCGCCCGGCCCCGCGCCATGTGGTCGAGCTGCATCATGCGCGAGGCGAGCGTGAACGGATGATGATAGGGCAGCGACACGACGCCGGTGCCCAGCCTGATGTTGCGCGTGCGCTGGGCGGCGGCGGCGAGGAACATCTCCGGGCAGGCGATGATCTCGAAGCCACCCGAATGGTGCTCGCCGACCCAAGCCTCGTGATAGTTCAACCGGTCGAGATGCTCGACCAGCTCCATGTCGCGCTCGATGGCGAGTGTGGGGTTTTCGTTCAGGGCGTGGAACGGGGCGAGGAAGATGCCGGTACGCAGATAACGGTCTTGCATGGTCGCACCTCGAGACGTTCGAGAAAGGGTCAGATCGTGCGGAAACCGCCGTCGGCCATGATGATGGAGCCGGTGACATAAGCCGAGAGGTCGGAGGCGAGAAACACGGCGGGGCCCGCGATGTCTGCAGGCTTGCCGGCCCGGCCG
>Ga0153954_1000379_pt1 | contig 36830 bp, 35 predicted proteins | sample TSFL038MetaG_FD_102277 | JGI IMG/M metagenome (GOLD analysis project Ga0153954, IMG submission 102277) | Attine ant fungus gardens microbial communities from Florida, USA - TSFL038 MetaG | ecosystem: Host-associated > Fungi > Mycelium > Unclassified | place: USA: Florida, Wekiwa Springs State...
CGACATGATCGTCACCGCGACCGGCCTGGTGCTGGTGCCGGTCGGCGGTGCCCAGCTCACCGTCGACGGCCAGCCGGTCGATCTGTCGAAGCGCTTCATCTACAAGGGCATGATGTACTCCGATGTGCCGAACCTCGCCTCGGTGTTCGGCTACACCAACGCCTCGTGGACGCTGAAGGCCGATCTGGTGTGCGAGTATGTCTGCCGGCTGCTCAATCACATGGATCGCGGCGGCTATCGCCAGTGCACACCGCACAACGCCGATCCCACGCTCTCCGAGGAACCGTGGGTCAGCTTTTCGTCCGGCTACATCCAGCGGGCGCTGGCGCACCAGCCCAAGCAGGGCTCGCGCCGGCCGTGGAAGCTCTACCAGAACTACGCGCTCGATCTCCTGAGCCTGCGCTTCGGCCGCCTGCGCGACGAGGCGATGACCTTCTCGCGCTAGGCGAGGAGGCCCGCAAGGCGGGTGAAGCTCAGCGCCATGCCCTTTTCCATGCCGGACTTCAGCATGAAGTCGCGCACCTGGGGCGTGGGATAGCGGATCACCATGGTGAGGGTCGTGCGGCCGGCCTCCTCGACGAAGGTCGAGGTGATGACGGCTTCCACCGGCTGGGGCGTGCCGTCGAACACTTCCTTGTGGACGATACGCGCGGGCCGATCGATCTCTACGAACTCGGTCGACAGGGCCATGCCGTGCTGGCCGTCCGGGCTCTTCCATTCGTAGCGGCCCTTGCCGCCGACGCGGAAGTCGATACGGCAGACCGGCATCGACCATCCGTCGGTGCCGAGCATCCAGCGCTGCACCAGCTCGGGCTTGGTGAAGGCGTCGAACACGAGGTCGCGCGGCGCATTGAAGGGACGCACGACGACGATCTCGCGATCGCCTTGGGGCTTCAGGGTCATTTCACTCATTTGCGGGCTCCTCGATGGGTGGGTTTGCGCTTGGCGCGTTCGGCCTTCATTTCCTCGAGAAGGCTGTCGAGTTTCTGGAAGCGCCCCTCGAACAGCGCGCGATAGCGTTCGAGCCAGACATTGGCGTCGGCCAAGGGCTGGGTTTCGAGCCGGCAGGGCCGGCGCTGGGCATCGCGGCCGCGCGAGATGAGGCCAGCATGCTCCAGCACCTTCAGATGCTTGGAGACGGCGGGCTGGCTCATGTCGAATGGCTCGGCGAGCTCGTTCACCGTCGCTTCGCCCAGGGCGAGCCGCGCGATGATCGCCCGGCGGGTCGGGTCGGCAAGGGCGGCGAAGGTCGTGTCGAGTGTCATGTATAAAACCGAATGGTTATATAACCATTCGGATATATTCAGATGCGGGCGTCGTCAAGGGGCGATAGGCTGGAAAAAACGGAGGGAAGGACATGCTGAGCGACGCCGAGAAAGCCCGAAGGTTCCAGGAGCTGCACAAGCGGCCCGGCATCCTGCTGTTGCCCAACTCGTGGGACGCGGGAACGGCGAAGCTGCTGGCCTCGCTCGGCTTCGAGGCCTTGGCGACGACCAGCCTCGGCATGTCCAACGCGCTAGGGCGGCCCGACGGCGAAGGCTCGGTCAGCCGCGAAGAGCTGCTGGAGAATTGCCGCATCATCGCCAACGCGACCGACCTACCGGTCAACGCCGATCTCGAGAACGGCTATGCCGACGATCCGAAGGAGGCGGCGACCATCCTGCGCGACGCGTCGGCCGTCGGCATCTCGGGCGGTTCGCTCGAGGACTGGAGCGGCGAGAAGATCTACGATTTCAACCACGCCGTGGAGCGGGTCGCGGCCGGCGTGGAGATGGTGCGCTCGCTCAAGGTGCCATTCACCTTCACGGCGCGGGCGGAGAACCTGATCCGAGGCCGCAAGGATCTCGACGACACGATCAAGCGCCTGCAGGCCTTCGAGAAGGCCGGCGCCGACGTGCTCTACGCGCCCGGCCTGCGCGACCTCGAGACCATGAAGCTCGTCGCCTCGTCCGTCGGCAAGCCGATCAACGTCGTGATGAGCGCCGCCGATCCGGCGCTCACCGCGGCGGAAATGGAAGCCGTCGGCGTGAAGCGCATCAGCGTCGGCGGCGCGCTGTCGCGCCTGGCGCTCGCCGCCTTCATGAAAGGCGCGCGCGAGATCAAGGAGAAGGGCGGTTTCACCTGGATGCCCGACACCTTGCCGAGCAGCGTCCTGAAGGCGGCCTTCCGCGAGTAGCGCTCGCGTCCAATCACACCCGGATCGGCTCCGTGCGCGGCTGGTTGCCGGCCGTCACCAGCAAGGCAATGACACCGAGCGCGGCAACAACGGCGATCGGCGTCATCGCGAGCGGGAAGCTGCCGGTCGAGTCCTTGATCCAGCCGATGGCAGAATTGAAGAAGAAACCCGAAAGGTTGCCGAGCGCATTGATCTGCGCCAGGGCGGCCGCTGCCACCGTCGGTCCCATCCATTCCGACGACAGGGCCCAGAAGGGACCCTTGCTGGCATAGGTGCCGGCGGCGATCAGGGTGAGCAGCGCGATCGTGGGCCACATATGGCCGGTGACGAAGAAGGTGCCGAACAGGGCGGCGACCATCCACATCAACGGGAGCGCGTTGTGCCACACGCGCTCGCCGCTGCGATCGGAGCTGCGGCCCCACAGGATCATCCAGATCGCGGCGATGCCGAAGGGCACCGAGTTCACCAGGCCGGTCTGGAAGTTGGTGAGGCCGAAGGACTTCACCATCTGCGGCATCCAGAGAGCGAGCGATGTCGAGGCGCCCGCGGCTCCGGCATAGACCAGCGACATGACCAGAACGTACTTGTTGGTCATCAAGCGCCACACCGACATGTGCTTCACGCGCGCCTCGCGCTGGCGCTCGCCCGCGAGCTTGGCAACGAGCCAGCTCTTTTGCTCTGAAGTGAGCCAGTCGGCGTTCTCGGGCTTGTCGGACAGATAGACATAGGTCCAGATGCCCATCAGCACCGTCGGTACCGCCTCGAGGATGAAGATCCACTGCCAGCCGCCCAGGCCCCAGAGTCCGTCCATGCCCAGGATCGCGCCCGACACCGGTGAGCCGATCAGGCCCGAAACGGGGATCGCCACCATGAAGATGCCGACGATCTTGGCGCGGTACTCCGCAGGGTACCAATAGGTGAGGTAAAGGATCACGCCGGGGAAGAAGCCCGCCTCGGCGACGCCCAGCAGGAAACGCATCGACAGGAAGGAAACCGGTCCGGTGATCAGGGCAAACGCGCCGGAGACGAGGCCCCAGCTGATCATGATGCGCGCGATCCATTTGCGCGCGCCGAACCTCTCCAGCGCGAGGTTGCTCGGGATCTCGAGGATGAAGTAGCCGACGAAGAAGATGCCGGCGCCCAGGCCGTAGATCTTCGGGTCGAGGCCGATCGCCTTGTTCATCTGCAGCGACGCGAAGCCCACGTTCACGCGGTCGATATAGCAGAGCAGGTAGGCGAAGATGAGAAACGGCATGAGGCGCCAGGAGACGCGGCGCATAGTCGAAGCCTCCAGGCTACTGGCCTGGCCCGTCGCTTGAGACATCGATTCCTCCGGATCACATTTATTTTTGTCTTGGCTGAAATGCTAGCTGCTAGGCTTCATCGATCAAGGCTGGGGAGGCTTCAATGTCACGGTACGCCCTTGCGTTTGCAGCATGGCTCGCACTTGCCGCGGCGCCGGCCTTGGCCGCTGACTATCCCAAGCCGAAGGAGGGCGACTGGGTCGTCAGGGACTTCAAGTTCCATACTGGCGAGACGATGGCCGAGCTCAAGCTGCACTACACGACGGTGGGCGAGCCGACGGGGCAGCCAGTGCTGATCCTGCACGGTTCCAGCGGTTCGGCCGCCGGCATGCTGACGAAGGATTTCGCGGGTGAACTGTTCGGTGCGGGACAGCCGCTCGATGCCACGAAGTACTACATCATCATCCCCGACAGCATCGGCCATGGGAAATCGACCAAACCGTCCGACGGTCTGCGCGCCAGGTTCCCCAACTATGACTATGCCGACATGGTTGAGGCGCAGCATCGGTTGTTGACCGACGGACTGCACGTCAATCACCTGCGGCTGGTGATGGGCAATTCCATGGGTGGCATGCACACTTGGTTGTGGAGCGAGCGCTATCCGGATTTCATGGATACCGCCGCGCCGATGGCCGCCCAGCCGACCGCGATGTCGAGCCGCAACTGGATGATGCGTCGCCTGATCATCGATACGATCAAGAACGATCCCGACTGGAACGGCGGCAACTATGCGACGCAGCCCAAGTCGCTGAAGCAGGCCGCGGTGTTCTTCGGCATCGCCACCTCCGGCGGCACGCTCGCCTATGCCAAGGACCTGCCGACGCGTGAGGCGGCCGACAAGTTCCTGGACGCGCGCCTCGCCGCTCCCTTCACGGCGGACGCCAACGACTACCTCTATCAGTGGGCGGCGTCGGGGGACTACGACGCGGCGCCCGGCCTCTCGCAGATCACGACGCGGTTGCTGGCGATCAACTCGGCTGACGACGAACGCAATCCGCCGGAGACGGGGCTCATGGAAAACGCCATGAAGCAGGTCAAGAACGGCCGGCTCTATCTCATTCCCGCCAGCACCGAGACGCGCGGTCACGGCACGGCGGGCATGGCGAAGTTCTATGCGCAGCAACTGTCCGATCTGCTGCGAAACACGCCTGTTGCAGGGCGATAGCTGGCCTGTCTCTTGCATCGCTGAAGACCAATCGCGTAGGAGTCCGGGTATGATGAATTTGATGACGGGCCTCTTGGGCCTGGGTGGTCACCTTGGCGGCTGGCGTCACAAGGACGCCTGGTCCGACAACGTCATGAACCTCGATCACGCCGTCTACACCGCGCAGACCGCGGAGCGGGGCCTGTTCGATCTCCTGTTCCTCGCGGACGGCAATGCCGTACGCCAGATGGACAAGCCCGCGCTCTTCGCCGCCAACAGCCCGTCCGACCGGCCCGCGGTGTTCGAACCGATCACCCTGATGACGGCCGTGGCGCAGTACACGAAGTACATCGGCCTGCTCTCGACGGCGACCACGACCTACGATGAGCCTTACTCGCTCGCCCGCCGCTACGCCTCGCTCGACCATCTGAGCAAGGGGCGCGCTTGCTGGAACATCGTCACGACCTCGTATCCCGACGACTCGTTGAACTTCAGCCGCACCGAGCATGTTGCCAAGGATGAGCGCTACGAGCGCGCCAACGAGTTCGTCGAGATCTGCAAGGGCTTGTGGGACAGCTGGGCCGACGATGCCTTCGTCCAGAACAAGGCGACCGGCCAGTTCCTCGATCCCACGCGCGTTCGCACACTGAACCACAAGGGCAAGCACTTCCAGGTGAAGGGCCCACTCAACGTCGCGCGCATGCCACAGGGCTATCCGGTGATGTTCACCGCCGGCCAGTCCGAGGACGGCCGCGAGCTCGCGGCCAAGCATGCCGATTGCCTGTTCGCCGTCACCAACACGATCGAGATCGGCAAGAAGTTCTACGCCGATGTGAAGGGTCGCCTCGACAAGTACGGCCGCACGCCCGACTCGATGCGCATCATTCCCGGCTGCGGCGTCTATGTCGGCCGCACCGCGGCGGAAGCCGACGAGCTCTATGACGAGCTGCAGTCGCTGATCGTGCCGGAGCTCGGTGTGCCGTACCTCTCCAAGCTCTGCGAGACGGACATGTCGAAGTACCCGCTCGACGGGCCGATGCCCGACCTCGGCACCAAGGTCCTGGGCATCGCGAGCTTCCGCAACGAGATCGTCGACATGGCCAAGCGCGACAAGCTCACGGTGCGCCAGACCTACGAGCGGGTTTTGCCGGCGATGGGACACGTGACGATGAAGGGTTCGGTCAAGCAGGTCTGCGACGAGATGGAGGCCTGGTACACAGAGAAGGCCTGTGACGGCTTCAACATCAACACACCGGTGATGCCACGCAGCCTCGACGATTTCGTCGAATTGGTGATCCCGGAGCTGCAGCGCCGCGGCCTGTTCCGCAAGCAGTACGAGGGCAGCACCCTGCGCGAACGCATGGGGCTGCCCGTGCCGAAGAACCCGTACTTCTCCTCGCCGCGTCTGGCGGCCGAGTGATGCGGTTCATCGGTCGTCGCGGGGCCCTGGCCGGCCTCGCCCTGGCGTCTGTGGCGCCGCGCATCGTCAACGCTGCCGAGCCGAAGCGCCTGATCGGCGTCATCGAGGAAGATCCTCCTTATTTCAACTCGGTGGCCAGCTCTGCGATCTCGAGCTTCGTCGCGGCATCGCCGTGCTACAGCGCGCTCACGCGGATGGACGTCGAGGGCAAGATCACGGGCGATCTGGCCAAGGCGTACGAGATCTCGTCCGACGGACTCACCTACACGTTCCACCTGCATTCCAATGTCGAGTGGCACGACGGACACCCGTTCTCGGCCGAGGACGTGGTCTTTTCCCTAGGACAGGTGAATTCCAAGCTGCATCCCTACCGCGGCGCGATGGAATCGATCGACAAGTTCGAGGCGCCCGACAAGGACACGGTGGTGCTGCGGCTCAAGCACCCGCAAGTGTCGCTGATCTATTCGCTCGGCAATTTCGCCGGCGCGATCCTGCCCAAGCACATCTGGGAGGGGAAAGACGTCGCGCGCGATCCGCACAATCGCCAGCCGATCGGCACCGGTCCGTACAAGTTCGTGGAGTACGCGGCAGGCGACCACATCCTCTACAAGAGGAACGACAAGTACTTCCTGCCGGGCAAGCCCGTCTTCGACGAGCTGATGTTCCGCATCATCCCCGATCCCGGCTCGCGCGTCGCCGCCCTGCAAAAGGGCGAGATCGACATGATCTATTCGAGCGCGGTTCCGGCGCCCGAGGTGGTGCGCATCAAGCGATTCAAGAACATCCAGCTGCGCTTCGGCAAGATCCAGACCGCGGGCTATCAGGCCGTCATCAACATGCGTAAGCCGCCGTTCGACAACCGCAAGGTACGACAGGCGCTGGCGCACGCGATCGATCGCGCCTTCATCCGCAACACCGTGTTTCCCGGCCTGTCCGAGAACATGGTCGGGCCGGTGCCGCCGACCTCGCCCTTGTACAACAAGAACCTGGTCGACTACGCGCTCGATCCGGCCAAGGCGAATGCGCTGCTCGACGAGGCCGGTTACGCCAAGAAGGCCGACGGCACGCGCTTAGAGCTGCGCTTCCTGTACTCGGCGCAGGACCTGCCGGCGGCCAAGATCTCCGACATCCTGAGCCGCAATCTCTCCGCCGTCGGCATCAAGGTGGTGCCGCGGCCACTCGATCGTGGCGCGTGGATTCAGGCCTCTTTCACCAATCCCGATTTCGACCTGACCACGGGCTCGTACTCATTGGGACCCGATCCAGATATCGGCATCGAGCGCTTCTACAACTCGAACAACATCAAGAACCTGATCGGCGCCAACAACTCGGCCTACGTGAATCACGATCTCGACAAGCTGTTCGACGAGCAGCGCGTGCAGGTCGATGCGGCCAAGCGTAAGGCGATCTACGACAAGATCCAGGAAATCGTCTGGAACGATCTGCCGATCCTGCCGTTCTGCACCTACAGCCTGCCAGGCGTGTTCAACGGCGGCACGGTGACCAATATCTTCGACGGCGAAGCCAGCGCCCGCGAGGACTTCGTCTTCGCCGAGTTCGGCAAGAAGACCTGAGAGGCAAGTACCTTCAGGTGAAGTGGCAGGCGGCCTGGTGGTTGCCTGCCTTGTCCGAGAGGACGGGCGCTGTCGCGCAGGCCGGGAACTGCGCCTTCGGACACCGCGCAGCGAAGGGACAGCCGTCTTCCGGAGCCTGGGTATTCGTGACTTCGATGCTCGCTGCATTGCGGCGACGTTCGGCCTCGGCCCTGGGATCGGGAACCGGAACCGATTTCAACAGGAGCTGCGTGTAGGGATGGCGCGGCGCCTCATAGAGCGCCGCCGCCGGGGCCGTCTCGACGAGCTTGCCGCGGTACATGACCGCGACACGGTCCGAGACGTGACGGATTACGGCGAGGTCGTGGGCGATGAAGAGATAGGTCAGGCCGAATTCGCTCTTCAGGTCCTGCAGCAGGTTTATGATCTGGGCCTGGATGGAGACGTCGAGCGCGGAGACCGGCTCATCGGCGACGATGAAGTTCGGCCGCACGATCAGGGCGCGGGCAATGCCGATGCGCTGGCGCTGGCCGCCCGAGAATTCCCGCGGATAGCGCGTCATCGCCGTGGCGCTGAGGCCGCAGGCGTCGAGCGTCTTGCGGATCAGTGCCTCGGCCTCCGCGCCGCGGGCGATTCCAAAGTTGCGCAGCGGCTCGGCCAGCGCGTCGCGCACGGTCAGCTTCGGGTTGAGCGACGAATAAGGGTCCTGGAAGACCATCTGCACATGGCGCCAAAGCTTGCGGCGGGCGCGGCCGTGCAGGTCGCCGACTTGCTCGCCGTCGATCACGATCTCGCCTGAGCTCGCCGGCAACAGGCCCACGATCATGCGTCCGAGCGTGGACTTTCCCGATCCCGACTCGCCCACAAGGCCGACGGTCTCGCCAGGCATGATCTCGAAACTCACCCCGTCGACGGCCTTCGCCTTCGTGAAGTGCTTGCTGACCGAAGAAACGCGGACGAGAGGCGTCATAGGGCGGGCCGGACGACGCAGCGGACGCGATGGCCGGCATCGATCTCGTCGAGTGAGGGCTCGACGGTCTTGCATCGCTCCTCGGCCCAGGGGCAGCGCGGCTGGAACTTGCAGCCCGGCAGCGGCGCCGAAGGATCGGGTGGTTGGCCCTGGATGGCGACCAGCCGGCCACTCGCCCGGTCGAGCCTTGGCACCGACTGCAGCAGCGACCATGTGTAGGGATGGCGCGGCGCCGTCAGCACCTCGTCGGTCGGCCCGTCCTCGACCACGCGGCCGGCATACATTACGATCAGGCGGCGGCAGAGGCTCGCCACGACGGCGATGTTGTGCGTGATCAGCAGGATCGCCGTGCCCGACGTCTCGTTGAGCGACCGCATGAGCTGCAGGATCTGATCCTGCACCGTGACGTCGAGCGCGGTCGTTGGCTCGTCGGCGATCAGCAGGGCGGGTCCGTTGGCGACCGCCATCGCGGTCAGCGCACGCTGGCGCATGCCGCCGGAGAATTCGTGTGGGTAGGCCCTGGCACGTTGCCGAGGCTGTGTGATGCCGACCGAGGTGAGAAGGTCGATGACTCGCTCGCGCAGCGTCTTCCGATCGGTCCTGCCATGAAGCTCCATGGCTTCGGCGATCTGGTCGCCGATCCGCAGCACCGGATTGAACGAGGTCATCGGGTCCTGGAAGACCATCGAGACCAGTGCGCCTCGCATCGCCCGGATCTCGGCCGGGGACATGGCGAGCACTTCCTCACCCCGGAAGCGGATGCTGCCTTGCAGGCGCGCGGTCTTTGGCAGGAGACGGAGCACCGAGCGCGCCGTCATCGACTTGCCCGATCCCGATTCGCCCACGACGCCGACGATCTCGCCCGGCATGACGTCGAAGCCCACGCCGTCGACGACGGTCGCCGACGGGAAGGAGACGCGCAGATCCCTGATCGACAGGACGGGCGTCATCGCATCCCGTCGCCCAGCAGGTTCAGCCCCAGGATGGTCATGGCGAGGGCGATGCCGGGAAAGGTGGTGAGCCACCACGCTTCTTCGAGGAAGAGCTGGCCCTGCTGCAGCAGGAGACCCCAGCTCGGATGGTCGGGATCGCCGAGGCCGAGAAAAGCCAGGAAGGATTCGGACATGATGGCGGAGGCGACCTGCAGCGAGGCGCTGACAAGCAGGAAGGAAAAGACGTTCGGGGCCACGTGCCGAACCAGCACGCGCGCCCATGAGGCGCCGGACATCTCGGCGGCAGCGATGAACTCCTCGTGGCGGATCACCTGCACGCGGCCGCGGATCACGCGCGCCGTACCGGGCCAGCTCAGGAGGCCGATCACCAGCACTTCGTTGGCGAGGCCGCTGCCGATCAGCGCCACCACGACCACGGCCACCAGCAGCTTGGGCAGGATCTGGAAGGCCTCGGTGATGCGCATCAAGGTCTCGTCGAGGACGCCGCCGAAGAAGCCCGCCAGCATGCCGATGGTCATGCCCAGCACGACGCTGAGGGCGGCGCTGAACAGGCCGATGAGCAGCGAGACACGGCCGCCATAGAGCACGCGGGCGAAGGTATCGCGGCCGAGATCGTCAGTGCCGAACGGATGCGCCCAGGACGGATCGGCCAAGGTGGTGGAACTCAACCCCATCGGGTCGGCCTTGGTGAGGAGCGGGGCGAAGACGACGCCGATGCCGACGATCAGCACCAGCGCTGCACCGATCGCCGTCGCCGCGCGCGTGCGACGCAGGCGCACGAACCAACCGGGCAAGAATCGCGGAGCGGGCAGGGTGGCGGCGTCCCTCATCGCCGGATCCGCGGATCGAGCAGCGCGCAGGCCACATCGGAGACCATGTTCACCAGGATCACGATCGCTGAGGAGAACATGAAGGCGCCAGTGAGCAGCGGGAAGTCGCGGCGGTAGATGGCGTCGTAGAAGAGGCGCCCCAGGCCCGGCCAGCCGAACACGATCTCGACCACGACGGCGCCGGCCAGCACGGCGCCGAACTCGAGGCCGATCACCGTGATGGTGGTGACGCAGGCGTTGCGGAAGGCGTGATGCCAAAGGATGCGGTTGCGCGAGGCGCCCTTGGCCTCGGCGACCAGCACGTAGTCCTGATCGAGTGCCTCGATCATGGCGGCGCGGGTGAAGCGCGCGATCATGGTCAAAAGGAACACCGACAGCGTCGTCACGGGCAGCACCATATGCCAGGCGACATCCTCGATGTGCCGCCAACCGGTATAGCTCGCGCGCGCCGCCTCCAGACCCGTGGCGGGAAACCAGTCGAGTCCCACGGCGAACAGCAACACGAGGAGCTGGCCGACCCAGAAGCCGGGCAGCGAATAGCCGAGCAGGGAGGCGGCACTGATCGCAGCGTCGGCGGGGGAGCCCGCGCGCTTGGCCGACGCCACGCCCAGCAGGATGCCGACGATCGAGGCTACAATCATCGCCGTGCCGGTCATCAGTGCCGTCGCCGGAAAGCGCTCCATGATCACCGCGAACACCGGCTGCTTGGTGTAGAGCGAGGTGCCGAAGTCACCGGTCACGGCCTTGGACAGGAAGGCGACGAACTGGTCCCAGATGGGCTTGTCGAAGCCGTACTCGGCGCGGATCTGGGCGAGGAATTCCGGCGTCGGCGCGTCGCCGGCCATGATCGTCGCCGGATCGCCGGGCGCCAGCCGGATCAGGACGAAGGTGAGCGCCACCACCGCCACAATCAGCGGGATCGCCAGCAGGAGCCGGCGCAGCAACATCTTGGCGAGGGTGCTCGACATCAGGACGAGAGGTGAGGAAGCAAGTTACGTGCTAGGCAGGGCATATGTTCGAGGTCGTTATCGTCGGCGGAGGCGCCATCGGCTCGTCCATCGCCTGGCATCTGGCGAAGGAGCCGACTGTCGCAAACAAGGTCGTGGTCGTCGAGCGCGATCCGACCTATGCCCGCGCTTCGTCGTCGCTGTCGGCGTCGTCGATCCGGCAGCAATTCTCGACGCCGCTCAACATTCACCTGTCGCGATACGGAATCGATTTTCTGCGCCGCGCGCCGGAGCTGCTGGGCGTCGATCTCGGTCTCAGGGAACCCGGCTATCTCTTCCTCGCGAGTGCGGCGGGCGAGGCGGTGCTGCGCGCCAACCACGCCATTCAGCGCAGCGAGGGCTGTGCGGTCGAGTTGCTCGACCCTTCCATATTGGTTCAGCGATTCCCGGTGCTCTCCAGCGACGGCGTCGCGCTCGCCTCGCATGGCACGGCCAACGAGGGCTGGTTCGATGGCCCGGCGCTCCTGCAGGCCTATCGCCGTAAGGCTCGTGATCGGGGCGTGCAGTATCTCCCCGACGAGGTCGTTGGCATCGCGCCGCACCGCGTCACTCTGCGGTCCGGCAAAGCGATCGAGGCGCGTACGATCGTGATCGCGGCCGGGCCATGGTCAGGTCAGATCGCGGCGCTGGCGGGCATCTCCCTGCCGGTCGAGCCGCGGCGGCGCTCGGTCTTCGTCTTCGACTGCCGCGAGAAGCTGCCGCTCCTGCCACTCACCATCGATCCGTCGGGCGTCTGGTTCCGGCCGGAAGGGCGCTTTCATATCGGCGGTGGCTCGCCTGCCGACGGCAACGATCCGGCCGAGCCGCCGCTCGAGGTCCAGCACCAGGAATGGGACGACATCGTCTGGCCCGCGCTCGCCCATCGCGTGCCGGCCTTCGAGGCCGCCAAGGTCGTGAATTCCTGGGCAGGGTACTACGAGTACAATACGTTCGATCAGAACGGCATCGTGGGCCGCCATCCCGAAATCGAAAGTCTGATATTCGCGTCAGGCTTCTCCGGTCACGGCATCCAGCAGTCGCCGGCCGTCGGCCGCGCGGTGGCCGAGCTGATCGTCCATGGCGAGTACCGGACCCTGAATCTTTCTCCCTTCGGCTATGAGCGGATATCCGCCGGCAGGCCCATACGGGAGCTGAACGTGGTGTGATAGGCTTCCTCGTCGCTTGAGGGAGAGTCCTGTGCCTGATCAGCCGTTGGTCAATTCAGATCTGCAATCCGCGCTCGTCGAGGCGCGTCAGGCCTATAGCGATCGGAACCCCAAGGGCCTCGCGCGGCACCAGGAAGCCTGCGAGGCGATGCCGGGCGGCAACACGCGCACCACGCTGCACAACAACCCGTTTCCGCTCACCGTCGTGAAGGGTGAGGGCTGCCGGCTGTGGGATGCCGATGGGCACGAGTATATCGACGTGCTGGGCGAATATACCGCCGGCATCTACGGTCACTCCCATCCAGTGATCCGCAAGGCCATCGACAAGGCGCTGGACCACGGGTGGAATTTCGCCGGCCGCAACGAGAGCGAGGCCAAGCTCGCCAAGCTGATCGTCGACCGCATGCCGTCGATCGAGCTGGTGCGTTTCACCAACTCCGGCACCGAAGGCAACGTGATGGCGCTCGCGGGCGCGCGCGTGTTCGCACAACGCAAGGGCCGGACGCACGCCAGGAAGGTCATGGTCTTCCACGGCGGCTATCACGGCGGCGTGCTCTATTTCGTGTCGGGCGGCTCGCCGGTGAACATGCCCTACGAGTACATCGTGGCGCCCTACAACGACATCGAGGATACACAGGAGCTGCTGCGCAAGCATGCGACGGAGGTCTTCGCCGTGCTGGTCGAGCCGATGCAGGGCAGCCACGGCTGCCTGCCGGGCGACAAGGCCTTCCTCGAGATGCTGCGCAAGGAGACCTGGAGCCACGATATCACGCTGATCTTCGACGAGGTGATGACCTCCCGCCTCTCGCCGGGTGGCCTTCAGGCCAGGCTCGGCGTCATCCCCGACATGACTACGCTCGGCAAGTATATCGGTGGCGGCATGTCGTTCGGCGCCTTCGGCGGCCGGCGCGATATCATGGAGCTGTTCGATCCGACCAAGCCCGATTCGCTGCCGCATGCCGGCACGTTCAACAACAACGTCCTGACCATGGCCGCGGGCGTCGCGGGCTACGGCGAGGTCTACACGCCTGAGGCGGCCGACGCGTTGAATGCGCGCGGTGAGAAGATCCGCGAGCGCCTGAACGCCATCTGCCAGAAGGCCGGCGTCGCCTTCCAGTTCTCCGGCATCGGCTCGATGATGACGGCGCATGCCACGACCCGACCGATCAGGAAGGCGGCCGATATCGCGTCCTCCAACCAGGACGCCAAGGAGCTCTTCTTCTTCGACATGTCGGCGGCTGGCATCTGGATTGCACGGCGCGGCTTCGTGGCCCTCAACATCATGATCGGCGACGCCGAAGGTGACCGGTTCGTGGGCGCGGTGGAGGAGTTCATCTCGGCTCGGAAAGCCCTCCTGCGGCCACAATGAATTCCCACCTCTGAGGGACGGGAGCGGAAGTCATGAACGATTCCTCGCCAAATGCTTTTCCCCAGCCCGTCTCCGGCACGGTGACGCCGCGCTTCGGCGATGTGGCGACCTTCATGCGGCTGCCGCTCACGCGCAATCCAGCGGATGTCGAGATCGGCATGGTCGGCGTGCCCTGGGACGGCGGTACGACCAACCGCCCGGGCGCGCGGCATGGTCCCCGTCAGATGCGCGATCTTTCGACCATGATGCGCCGCATCCACCACGTGACGCGCGTTGCACCTTATGAGTTGGCCAAGTGCGGCGATCTCGGCGACGCGCCAGTCAATCCCGCCAGCCTCGACGATTCGCTGGAGCGTATCGAGCATTTCTATTCGAAGATCCATGCGGCCGGCGCGATCCCGCTCTCGGCGGGTGGCGATCACCTGATCACGCTGCCGATCATGCGCGGCATTGCGAAAGACCAGGCGCCGCTCGGCATGGTGCATTTCGACGCCCACAGCGACACCTGGGACACCTATTTCGGCGGCTTCAAGTACACGCACGGCACGCCCTTCCGGCGCGCGGTCGAGGAGGGGCTGCTCGATCCCAAGCGGGTGGTGCAGATCGGCATCCGCGGCTCGCTCTACAAGCGCGACGACAACGATTGGGCCGTCGAGCAGGGCATGCGCGTGATCACGATCGAGGAGTATTTCGATCTGGGCGTCGAGAAAGTGATCACCGAGGCGCGCCGCGTGGTGGGCGACAAGCCGACCTACATCAGCTTCGACGTCGACGGCCTCGATCCGGCCTATGCGCCGGGCACCGGGACGCCCGAGATCGGCGGCTACACTCCGCACGAGGCGCAACGCATGCTGCGCGGCCTGCGCGGGCTCAATCTCGTTGGCGGCGATGTCGTCGAAGTCTCGCCGCCCTTCGACATGAGCGGCAACACCGCGCTCGTCGGTGTCACCATGATGTGGGAGATCCTTTGCCTGCTGGCCGAGTCAGTGGCCCGGCGGAAAGGGCGGCTCTAGCCGGGCTCCAGCCCCTTCGCCTTGAATAGCGTCTTCGCTTCGGATGAGCGCAGTAGATCGAGCAGCGCCTGCGCTTCAGCGGCCTTCGTGCTGGAAGTTTCGACGCCGGCCACGAACACCGTCACCATGTGCAGGTCGCCCGGCAGGGTGCCGACGATCTCGACGCCTTTGACTGTCATCAGTTCCGGCACCTGCTGAAGCGCCAGATCGACTTCTCCGCGCACCAGGAATTCGGCGCAGAGGCCGGCCGGCTGCGGGAAGCGCGTCTTGGCATTGATCTCCTCGGCCATGCCCCATTGCTCGAGCAGCCTGGCGAAGTAGATGCCGCTCGCGCCGCCGGCGTCGGGATGGCTGTAGGAGATCGCCCGCGCGGCATGCAGCGTCTGCTTCAGCGCCTCGGCGGTCGAGATGTCAGGCTTGGGCGCGCCCTCGCGAACAGCGATCGCTGTCGCGGAACTGGCGATGGTCGCCGCGGTGTCCGGCTTGATCCGTCCGGCCTTGGTCATGGCGTCGATGCCGACCTTGTTCAGGATCAGCAGGTCGGCGTTCTCGCCGCCTTGCAGGCGGCGGATCAGCATGGGTGCGGTACCCCAGACGACGTCCGGCTTCACGCCGCTTTCCTTCTCGAAGCGGGGTAGCAGGATTTCGACGACGTTCTGGACGGCAATGGAACTGTAGACTTTCAAGGCGATGTCCTCCCGGGACGCACTATACGCTTCCGCTGGATGAGCGGGATGGATTGACCTCTCGCGAAACCCGGCCAGTATGCTGCGCCATGAAGAGTGCTTCCGAACGGGCCCGGGCCCTGCAGCCGTTGTTGGATGAGCATGGCGCGGAGATCGACCGCCGCCGCGAGGTCACGCCCGAAGTCGTGGAGGCGCTGGTCAAGGCCGACATGCTGCGGCTGTTGTTGCCCAAAAACCTGGGCGGTCAGGAGATCGACCTTCTCGAATACAGCAAGGCGATGGAGGAACTCGCCTGGTCCGACGCCAGCGTCGCCTGGTTCATCAACCAGTCGAACGTGTCGTCGTCGACGTCGGCTGCCGCCATGCCGACGGAGGCCGCGCGCGAAGTGTTCGGTTCGCCTGACAAGGGCCTCGCCTGGGGCGCGCGTCATCGCAACAGCAAAGCGATCCGGGTCGAAGGCGGCTATCGCCTCACCGGCACCTGGAGCTTCGCGAGCGGCGGGCGCCATACCGGCGGTTGGCTGGGCGCGCACAGTGCAGTCCAGAATCCCGACGGCACGCCGCATATGCGCCACGGCAAGCCGGACGATCGCAGCTTCGTGTTCAAGCGCGCCGACGCCAAGATCACCGACGACTGGTTCGTGCTTGGCCTGCGCGGCACGGGCAGCGATACCTATACGGTCACCGATTTGTTCGTCCCAGACGAACACGCGCCGGCGCGCGATGCGCTGGCGGAGCGGCGCGAGAAGGGGCCGCTCTACATTCTCGGATCGACCTTGCTATACGCCACCGGCTTCTGCTCCGTGACCATCGGCGTCGCGCGCCGCATGCTGCAGTCCTATGTCGACCTTGCGAAGGGCGGCAAGCACAGCCGCGCCTCGATCAATTCCATGGCGATGAACAACGGCGTGCAGCGCGAGATCGGTGGGCTGGAGGCCAAGCTCTCGGCTGCGCGCGCCTTCCTGCATGAGGCGCTGGGCCAAGCCTACGACGCAGCTTCGGCCGGCAAGCTCGAGCTCGACCATCGCATGCGGCTGCGTCTCGCGACGACGCATGGCATGAACGAGGCGACGGATGTGTCCATCAACTGCTATCGCTCGGCGGGCACCACCGCGATCCTCGATTCGGGACCCTTCGAGCGCCGCTTCCGCGATGCCATGAGCGCCAGCCAGCATCTGCAGGCCATGCTGCCGCATATCGAGATGGTCGGCCGTCACATCCTCGGCGTCGACAATCCGATCCAGCACCTCTGATTATTTCTGGCGGTAGGCGTAGGCCTTGTCGTACTGGGCGGTGATGTATTCGCCTGCGACGGTGCGTGGATATTTCGGCGGATTGTCCGGCCCCGAGCAGTTGGGCAGGCATTCCACGACCGTTTCGAAATCGGGATCGTAGAAGACGGGGATCGAATAGCGCTCGCGGCCCGACGCATTGACGACGCGATGCGGCGTCGAGACGAACAGGTCGTTCGACCAGCGCTCCAGCATGTCGCCGATATTGATCACGAACGTGCCCTCGATCGGCGGCGCGTCGATCCACTGGCCGGAGCGGTTGCGGACCTGCAGGCCGCCGACTTCGTCCTGCCACAGCACGGTGATGCAGCCCCAGTCTGTGTGCGGTGCGGCGCCGAACTGGCCGGCGTCCTGGCTCTCCGACTGCGGCGGATAGTGGACCAGGCGCGCCCGCACCAGTGGATGGCGATAGATGCCGCGGAAGAAGGCGCGCTCCATGCCGAGCGCCAGCGCGAAGCCTTCGAGCAGCTTCTGGCCGAGCTCGAACACGCCGGCATAGTAGGCCTCAGCGGTCTTGCGCAGCGCAGGATCCTCCGACGGCCACTGGTTGAGGCCGATCAGCGGCTTGTTGTCCGCGAGATAGGGGTCGCCCGGCTGGAACGGGAAGGCGAAATTCAGGCTCTCCTTCAGGTCGGGCATGAAAGCCCGGCCGAGCGTCGTCTGGGCGAAGGGCACGTAGCCGCGATGCGCCTTGTTGACCTGGATCTCGCGCTTCTTCGTCTCGGGCCGAGCGAAGAAGACCTTCGCCGCCGCCAGCATGTCGCGCATCAGTTGGAGCGGGACGTCGTGGCCCTTGACGTAGAAGAAGCCGACCTCGATCGAGGCGCGGCGAATCTCGGCCGCGACGGCGTGCGCCTCGGCATCGGAGCCGTTGTAGAGGGGCGCCACATCGATGAGCGGCACCGACTGGAATTCGCTGAGACTGGAGCTTGCCATGGTCTTTTGACCGATTGTATGGTCAAAGATACAAATGTCCAGCCCGGCTGCCATCCCGTTCAGTCCGAGCGTTCCGCTCTATCACCAGATCGCGCTGATGCTGCGCTCGCGCGCCGAGACGGGCGGACTCGCGACCGAGCAGCAGCTCTGCGCGGAATTCGGCGTCAGCCGCTCGACTGTTCGCCAGGCGCTGGCGTTGCTGAAGCAGGACGGTCTGCTTCACAGCCGGCGCGGTGTCGGCACGCGCTTCTTGCCGCAGGCGGCGGCGCAACGGCACACCAGCCCGATCGGCGATCCGCTGCACGGCGGTCTCGACACAGTCGAGAAGGTGATCTCGATCGAACCATGGGAACCTTCGGCGGAGGTCCGCACCTTCCTCGATATCGGCGACGACGCGGTAACGCGCCTGGTGCGGGTGCACATGCTGGATGGCGCGCCGCTTTCCGTCGTCGTCACCTACATGCCCTCGCGCTATGCGCCCAAGGCTCTACGCCAGTCGGTGCACGAGTTCCTGTGGCGTCGTCATGGGCTGCTGCAAAAACGCAGCGTGCATCGCATCGGGATTGCGCGCGCCGACACGATGGTCGCGCCACTGCTGGGCGTGGCGCTCGCCGAGCCGGTGCTGCATGTCCAGGCCTCGGCCTATCTCGACGACGGCCGGCCGATCCGCTGGACCGACAACTATTTCAGGGAAGAACGCTTCGCCTACCAGACAGAAGTCGAATGGAAACGACCGGCTGGGCGACGAGCCGTTGCGCGGGAGAGGGGAGGCAGGAAATGAGGACGATGCGATGGCTGGCGATCGCCGCCAGTCTGCTGCTGCGCGTCGGTGCCCAGGCGCAGACCTATCCCGACCATCCGATCAGGGTGGTGAACGGCTTCGGTCCCGGCGGCGGCACGGATCTGTTGTTGCGGACGCTGCTGCCCAAGCTGGGCGATATCCTCGGCCAGCAGCTCATCATCGACTACAAGCCGGGCGCCGGCGGCAACCTCGCCATGGACCTCGTCGCCAAGGCGCCGCCCGATGGCTACACGCTCCTGATGGGCTCGCCCGGGCTGGCGACCAACCCGTTCCTCTACAAGGACCTCGGCTTCAACGCGCAGAAGGACTTCGCGCCGATCTCCCTGATCGGGTCGGTGCAGAACGTGCTGGTCGTGAATCTCGCAGTGCCGGCCAACAGCGTGGCCGAGCTCGTGGCGCTGGCGAAGAAGAAGCCGGGCGTCCTGAACTTCGCCTCGCCCGGCGCCGGTACCTCGTTGCATCTCGCTGCCGAACTCTTCAAGGAGGCCGAGAAGATCGACATCGTGCATGTGCCGTACAAGGGCGGTGGGCAGTCGATGAATGACGTGCTGGCTGGCAACCCCGAGATGATGTTCCAGGTCGTCGGCGCGGCGCTTCCCTATATCCAGGCCGGCAAGCTGCGAGCACTCGCCGTCACCGGTACCAAGCGCTCACCGGTGCTGCCCAACGTGCCCACAATGATGGAAGCGGGCGTTCTCAACTACAGCGCCTACACCTGGAACGGCCTGCTGGCGCCGGCTGGAACGCCGAAGGCGATCATCGACAAGCTGCACGACGCGATCGTCAAGGCGATGAAGGATCCGTCGGTGATCGAGGGCTATGCCCGCATCGGCCAGGAGCAGGAAGTCGACACGCCCGCGGAGTTTTCCAAGCTGATCGCCGATGAGTCGGCGAAGTGGGGCGCGGTGATCAAGCAGGCCAACATCCAGCTTCAGTGAGGAACAGGCGATGAAGCCGAGCAAGTACGGGCCGTTCAAGTATCGTCCGATCAAGGACCGACCGAAGCTCACCTGGCCGAACGGCGCCAAGGTGGCGCTGTGGATCAACCCGAATGTCGAGTTCTTCGCCCTCGACGACGTGATGCCCGGCAACAACAACGAGCGCGTCGCGCGCGACCACGCCCATGTGCCCAACGTGCGCAACTGGGCAGTGCGCGACTACGGCAACCGCGTCGGCGTCTGGCGTCTTCTGGAGACGATGACCCGGCACGGCATGCGCGGCACGGCGGCGCTGAACAGCGAAGTCTGCAACCACCATCCCGAGGTCATTCGTGGGATGGTCGATGCCGGCTGGGAGCTGATGGGCCACAACGAGACCAATGCGCTCCGGCTGACAGAGATGAAGCCCGAGGCGGAGCGCGCTTCGATCCTCAATGCACTCGACACGATCGAACGGGTGAGCGGCCAGCGGCCCAAGGGGTGGCTGGGGGCGGGGCTCGCCGAGACCTGGCACACACTCGACTATCTCTCGGAAGGCGGTGTCCGTTACATCTGCGACTGGGTCAACGACGACCAGCCCTACACGATGGAAGTCGGCAACCCGCGCATGGTGTCGCTGCCGTACTCGGTCCAGATCAACGACGTGCCGGCCTATTTCGACATGAAGCAGTCGGTGCCGGAGTTCGAGCAGATGATGCGCCGGGCCTTCGATACGCTCTATCGCGAGGGCGCCGATTCGGGCCGCGTCATGGCCATCGCCGTGCACCCCTTCGTGACCGGCCAGGCGCATCGCATCCAGGCACTGGACAAGGCGCTCGAGTACATCTGCGGCCATGAAGGCGTGTGGAAGGCGACGGGCTGGGAGATCGTCCAGCACTATCTCGCCTCCGACTTCGCCAAGGCCATGTCATGAGCGGCGAGCGCGAGCAGGTCGCCGTCGCGGCGCGCCGGTTGACCGACTGGGCGGCCGGCGTCGAGCTGAAGGACATCTCGCCCGAAGTACTGGGCCGAGCAGCGACCGTGCTGGCCGACGATCTCGCCGCGATGATCGGTGCTCGCAACGAGCCGGAGGTCGCTCGCTTCCACGAAAAGACGATCGAGCGGGCGCATCATCGCGAGGCGACGGTGCTGCGCGGTGGCAACGCCCGGGTGGCCCGTATCGATGCTGCCGTCGCCAATGCCGTGGCGGCGAACTGGCTCGAGCTGGACGAAGGCTATCGCCGCACGCCGTGCCATGCCGGTCTCTACGTGCTGCCGTCGTTGCTGGCGACGGCCGAGACCGACGATCGGCCGACCGGCGAGCTGCTGCGCGCACTGGTGCTGGGCTACGAGATCGTGACCCGCATCGCGCGCGGCTGGAAGCAGCGCGCGCTCAACATGCAGAGCCATGGCCGCTACTGCGCCATCGGCGCCGCGGCCGCCACCTCGCTGCTGCGCCGGCTTGACCCCGTGACCATGTTCGGCGCGGTCACGGCCGCGGCGACGTTGGTCAATCCCGCGCCGCGCACCCATCTGGTCGCGGGCGCCTTGGTCCGCAACGTCTGGCCGGCACAGGGCGCTTGGTCAGGCCTGATGGCGGTCGAATGGGCGGCATGCGGCATCACGGGTTCGCCCGACGCTTTCTACGACGTCTACAGCGACGTCTTCGGAGGCACGGCGGAGCCGGAGGCGCTGACCGAGGGGCTTGGCAGCTCGTGGGCGCTGCTCGAGGGCTACACCAAGCTCTATGCCTGCTGTCAGCATCTGCATGCGACGGTCGAGGCGCTCCTCGACCTGCGGCCGGCGTTGATGGCCGCCGGGACTGTGGACGCCATCGACTCGGTCGAGATTTCCACGCACGCGCTCGCGCGGCCGCTGATGAACGCCGCACCCGACACGACGCTCGGCGCCAAGTTCTCGCTGCCGCACGCGGCGGCCGCCGCTCTGGTGACTGGCTCTGGCGGCGCCGCAGCCTTCGCCTTCGATACGTTGGCCGAGCCGCAGATCGGCAAGCTGCGCCAGAAGGTGCGAGTCCGGGCCTACGATCGGGACTTGCCACCGCCCAATGATCGGCCGGCGCGGGCCGAAGTGAAGCTACGGGACGGCCGCAGCTTCACCGCCGAGTGCCTCAGCGCCCGCGGCGGCGCCGACCGGCCGCTGCCGCCCTCGACCGTGGACGACAAGCTCGCGCAACTCGCGGCGCCGGCCTATCCGCGAATCGCCGAGGTTCTGGCGCCGATCCGCGCGCTCGAACCGCCGGTATTGCGGCGAAGCTGGCGGCAAACAGTGGATGATTTCACGCACTGAGGAGGGGGCTCATGCTGCGGCGAACCTTGATCTCGATGGCGGCTCTCGCGCCCATGGCGGCGTCAGCTGAGACCTATCCAACCAAGCCGATCCGGCTTGTCGTGACCTTCGCGCCAGGCGGCGGCGCGGATTTCGTCGGCCGCGCCATCGCCCAGCCGCTCAGCGAGCAGCTCGGCCAGACCGTCGTCGTCGACAACCGCGCCGGCGCCAACGGCGTAGTCGGAGCCGACATCGCCGCCAAGTCGGCGCCCGACGGCTACACGTTACTGCTCGGCGCAGCCGGCACCCTCTCGGTGGCCCCCCATCTCGGCGAGCCGCTGCCGTTCGATCCGGTGAAGGACTTCGTGCCGGTCTCGCTGGTCGCCACCAGTTCCTTCGTGCTGGCCGTCACCAAGTCCCTGCCGGTGAACTCGGTGGCCGAGCTGATCGCCTACGCCAAGGCCAATCCCGGCAAGCTGAACTTCGGTTCCTCGGGCAAGGGCGGCGCGCCGCATCTCGCAACGGAGCTCTTCGCCTACATGGCCGGAATCAAGATGGTGCACGTGCCCTATCGTGGCTTGGGGCCGGCTGTGGCCGATCTTGTCGCTGGCCAGATACAGGTGCTGTTCGCCGATGTGCCGCTGATCGTCGAGCAGGCGAAGGCGCACAACCTCAAGGCGCTGGCGATCAGCGGCAAGACGCGGTCGACCGTGATGCCGGACCTGCCGCCGATCGCCGAGGCCGGTGTTCCCGGCTACAGCGCCGGCACCTGGTACGGCCTTTTCCTGCCGGCACGCACGCCGGCGCCAATCGTCGATCGATTGAGCGCGGCGCTGAAGACCGTGCTGGCGGCACCGGCGCTGCAGGCGCTCATGGCCAAGCAGGGGGCGGACGCCAGCTGGGACACGCCGCAGGAATTCGCCGCCTACACCGCCGGGGAATCGGCCAAGTGGGGCGAGCTGATCCACGACCTCAACATCAAGGTCGAGTAGCGCTCAAGCTGCCAGCGTCAAGATCTCCTTCACCTCGGCCGGACCCGCGATCGGCCGTGGATTGCGCGGCACCCAGGGGGTGCCCATGGCCTGTTGGGCGATGCGGTCGAACTGCTCGGGACCGATCTTCACCTCACCCAGGCTGCGCGGCATGCCGAGGCCGCGGATGAAATCGTCGAGCACGTCGCCCGCATCCTGGCCGGGATGGCCCATCGCCGCTGCGACCAGCGCCTGACGCTCGGCATTGGCCGGTTTGTTCCAGCGCATGACCGCGGGCAGCATGATGCACGAGGTGTGGCCATGCGGGATGTCGAACACCGCGCCCAGCACGTAGCCGATGCCGTGGCTCGCGCCCATCGGCACGCCGCCGACCAGCGGCGCCATGGAGAGCCACGCACCAATCTGACAGTCGAGCCGTGCGTCGATGTCGGCGGGATCGTCCTTCACCCGCTTCAGGCCTCGGGTCAGCAGCGAGAGGCCGTGCAGTGCCTGCGCGTCGCCGAAGGGGCTCGCCTCCCGGGAGCAAATGCCCTCCACGCAATGATCGACGGCGCGGATACCGGTCGAGAGCCAGAGCCACATCGGCGTGTGGCGGGTAACCGTCGGATCGAGCGCCACCGCCTTCGGCACGATGTCGGGATGACGGAACATCTCCTTCACCCTAGTGCTCTCGTTGGTGACGCCCGAGATCGGCGAGAATTCGCCGGCCGAGAGCGTCGTCGGCACCGAGATCTGCCTCACCCGGGGCGGCTGTACCGGCTTGGGCGCACGGATTTCGTCCATCGTCTCGGGTGTGCGGATGTCGTTGGCGAGGCAGAGCTGGACCGCCTTGGCGCCGTCGGTGATCGAGCCGCCGCCCAGGGTGACGATCAGGTCAGCCCGCGCCTCGCGCGCCTGCTCGGCCGCCGCTATCACCGCGGCGCGCGGTGTATGCGGCGGCATCCGGTCGAAGGTGCCGGCGCATTTGTTGCCCAGCGCCCGGCGCAGCTTCTCGATCTCGTCGGTCTCGCGGTTGAGCGTGCCGCTCACCATCAGGAAGACGCGCTCGGCCTGTTGCCGGCGCACCAGGTCGGCGACGGTCTCGGCAGCCGGCTTGCCGTACTGCACCTCGTCCATTCGGCTGAACACCGCGGCGCCCGATTGCGGCATGTTTTCCTCCCTGGTCGACGTCATCAAAGGGCCGGCCGGGTCCGGCGGCAAGGCCGCTTTGCTCGGCACAGGACGACCGGATAGGCTCGCGGCAACGAAAGCGGGGACGATGAAGCAGCCGGGTGGGACAAGGTCGGCAGGCGTGCGCGCGGCGCTCGGCATGGACCGGCTCTCGTCGCTCGTCTTGCCGGGCAACGTTCATCAACGAGCCCTCGCCGCGGCCCGGCGACTGAGCCCCGAGACACGTCACAACATCATACGGGCGGCCCTCATGACGGTCGCGGCGCTCCTGGGGTTCTGGGGTTTCCAGATCACCGCGCCGAGCTCCACGCCGCCCCAGGATCCCTGGATGGCGAATGTCATCTGGAGCAACATCTTCAAGACGCTGCAGCTTCTTACCACGCAGTTTCCCAGCAACTTGCCGACCGAGCTGCCTTGGCAACTGCAGATCGCGCGCTTCGCGATGCCGATCTTCGCGATCTGGTTCACGGCGGCCGCGCTGCTGCGCCGCTTCAACCGGCCTTTGCTGGCCTGGTGGGAGGGATTGAGGGGCGGCCACGTCGTCCTGATCGGCACCTCCGAGGCGACGTTGGCGCTGGCACGTGCCTACCATCAGCTCGGCCGTCGCTTCGTCGCCATCGTGCCACCGATCGCCGGCGACGCCGTGGTGCCCATCGAGGAAACGGGCGCTCGCATCGTGGTCAACAACGGCCAGTGGGCGAGGGCACTCCACCGCGCTGCCGTGCATCGTGCCGCCGCGGTCGTCGCGCTCGACGAGGACGATGCCGCCACCATGTCGCTGGCTGGCGCGCTGGCCGCGGCCAATGCCGAGCGGGCGGCCGCCGATTCGCCGCTTACCTTCCTGGTGCGGCTCGGCCATCGCGAGCTCCGCGCCCTGATGGGGTCGCAGATCGCTTCGGCGATGCGGCAGAACCGCGTGGCCCTCAAGCTCTATGTCCGTGAGCGCACCGTCGCCCGTGCGCTGCTGTCTCATTATCCGCCGGACTGGGGCCTGCCGCCGGGTCCGTTCGATATCCATGCCGCGATCATCGGCCTGGGCGACATGGGCGCGGAGCTGCTGCTGCAACTCGCCCGGACCGCCGTGCCCCCCGCCGGGCGGCGCACGATCATCACCGTGGTCGATCGCGACGCCGACGCCTTGCGCCAGCAATTCCTTCACGATCATCCCGGACTGGAGAATTGCGCGGAGCTGCGCTTCATCGCGGCCGACGTGCGCGCGAGTGCCGTCCGGGTCGAGGACGCCACCGAGTGGCTGCTGGCGCCGCTGCCCGCCACGGCAATCTATGTCTGTTGCGGCAACGACCACGCGAACCTGTCGATGACCCTTGGCCTGCGTCGCGCTTATGCCTATGCCGATGCGCAGACTGTGCCGATCTTCGTCTACCAGCGCAGCGGCCCCGTGCTGGTCGAGGGCCTGCCGCAGATCCACGCCGACGTCTTCGACGGTCTGCGCGTCGTGCCGTTCGGCGGCGTCGAGCAGGAAGCCGACCCGGCGTCCCTGCTCGACGAGGAGATCGACGCGCTCGCCCGGCTGGTGCACGAGGAATATCTGCGCAGCCGCGAAAGCATGGGGGGAGCGGCGACGCCGGCCAGCCTGCCCTGGGCGGAACTCCCCGACGTCTATCGCTCGGCCAACCGCTCGCAGGCGGATCATATGCTGGCCAAGCTGCGCAGCCTCGGCCTTCACGCTGTTTCCGGTGCGGGCATCGCCCAACTCGCGATCGACGAACGGCAACTCGATGCGCTCGGCGAGCAGGAACATGAGCGCTGGTGCCGCGACCGCTTGCTCGCCGGCTGGACGCTCGCGGACAAGCGCGACGATGCGCGACGGCATCATACCGACCTCGTGCCCTATGGCGCGCTGAGCGAGGCCGTGCGCGACCTCGACCGCCAGACCATCCGAAGCCTGCCGGCCCTGCTCGGCGAGCTGGGGATTGGCCTGAAGCGCGACTATCGTGTCGGCATCTGGTTCGCGACGAAGGTTGCGCCCTCGGCCAATACGCTGGTCGCCGACATGGCGGCGCATGTGGTGTCGCTGGTTGCCGGCAAGGCGGACCTGCATGTGCAGCTCGTGTTGCCGCTGCGTGTGCCGGCGGAGTACGCGCTGGCGCTCGCACTGGCCAGATCGAACAGCGTTGGAGTCGACGTGGCGTTGATCCGCGGGCCCGCCCATCCGCTGGATATCGGCCAGACCTTCGATCGGCAGCGGGCGCGCGAGCTGATCGCGGCAGCGGATCGCGCCTTCGTGCTGGCGCCCACCGAAGCGGGTGAGGCGGCGGCTCTGGCGAGCCTGCGGTCGGTTTGCGACCAGGTCGTAGTGGTCGCAGATCAGAGCGGCAGGATCGAGGTCGTTGAGGGCCGCGGCCCTAGTGCATGACTTCGCCGACCGTCAACTCGACCTCGCCCATGCGCACGACCGCGCCCTTGGCCAGCTCGAGGGGCCGATCGGCCAATGCTGGACGGTCGTTCACGAAGGTGCCGTTGGTCGAGCCGAGGTCGCTCAAGGTCAGCCGTTGATTGGCTGACGAGAGCAGCGCGTGGCGCCGCGAGACGCTGGCGTGTGGCAGGATGAGGTCGGCCTGATCGGCCTTGCGGCCGATCACCAGGCCGGCCGGCTTCATGCGCAACTGCGATAGCCGGACGACGATGTCGAATTTCTCACCGTCACGGGACCGTCCCGACAGATGGATCGCAGCCTCGACCGCCAGCGTCGTCGCGTCCGCGCTGACCGTCGTGTGCGGCATGGGTGGCGGGGCCGGGTGCGGTTTGAAAAGCGGCACGGGCGCCTGCGATTGCCGGGTGATCGACGATGGGCCCGCGCCGAGACGGCGGCTCAACGCCGAGACCAGCACATCGGGCATCGACTGCGCGGAATCGGTGTGCCAGCGCCGCAGGTCCGCCACCTGCACGTGCGACAGGCCGAGCGGCAAGGGCGCATCGTCGATCGTCACCGGCACATAGGCATCGCGCTGAAAGGCGTGGTCCGCCTCGACTTCGACCCAGCGGCTGTTGACCGCCTTGTCCGACCACATGACGATCACGACCTTCGCGGCGACCAGCGCCGACTGGATCTGCGTGCGCCAGGTAGCGCCTGGCAGCAGCACGCGGTCCCAGAAGACCGACCAGCCATGCGACGAGAGTTCCTCGGCGAGCCGCTTGGCGGTCCCGGAATCCTCGTGCGTATAGCTGATGAAAATGTCGTATTCGCCCGCCCCGCTCATGACGTGTGACTTTACGCCGGTCGCAAGGGGATTGCCTAGGCCGCCCCGGCGGCTATCGTGACGGCATGACCGGAACACGTGATGGCGCCATTGCACGCGCTGAAAAATATTTCGACGGCGGCGGCTTCCTGACGGACCTGCAGCGGCGCGTCGCCATTCCCACCACCAGCCAGGAGCAGGGCTCGATGCCTGCCCTGCAGGAATACGTCTCGGGCGAAATGACGCGCTCGCTGGAGAAGCTGGGATACGATTGCACCGTTCTGCCCAACCCCAAGGCCGAGTTCGGTCCGTTCCTGATCGCCCGCCGTGTCGAGGATCCGGCCAAGCCGACCGTCCTGACCTATGGCCACGGCGACGTGATCCGTGGCCAGGAGGACCAGTGGCGGCAGGGCTTGTCGCCGTGGAACATCGTGATCGAGGGCGATCGCATGTATGGTCGTGGTACGGCTGACAACAAGGGCCAGCACACGATCAACATCGCGGCCTTGGCCTGCGTGCTCGAGGAGCGCGGTTCTCTGGGCTTCAATTCCACGATCCTGATCGAGACCGGCGAGGAGACCGGTTCGCCGGGCCTCGGCGATTTCTGCAAGGCCAACAAGGCCGCCCTGAAGGCCGACGCACTGATCGGCTCGGACGGGCCGCGGCTCGACCATCGTCGGCCCTGCATCTTCGGCGGCACACGCGGCACGATGAACTTCACCCTGACGCTCACCTATCGCGAGGGCGGCCATCATTCGGGCAACTGGGGCGGGCTGCTGGCCAATCCCGGTATCGTCATGGCGCATGCGCTGGCCTCGATCACCGACGAACGCGGCCAGATCAAGGTGCCGGAGTGGCGGCCCCAGACGCTCACCAACTCGATCCGGGCGGCGCTGGCCGATGCGCATATCGATGCCGGCGAGAATGCGCCCAAGATCCACGAGGATTGGGGCGAGAAGGGCCTGACGCCGGTCGAGCGTGTCTTCGGCTGGAATTCATTTGAGGTCCTGGCCTTCAAGACGGGCAATCCCGACCGGCCGGTCAATGCGATCCCGCCCAGCGCCATCGCCCATTGCCAGCTGCGCTTCGTCGTCGGCACCGATCCGCACGACATCCTGCCGGCGCTGCGCCGTCATCTCGAGAAGCACGGCTTCGGCGACATCGAGGTCAAGCCGTCGCGCGAGGTGATCATGCATGCCACGCGCCTCGACCCGGACAATCCCTGGGCCAAGTTCGCCGCTCGCTCGCTCGAGCAGACGGCCGGGCAGAAGCCCAACATGCTGCCCAATCTCGGCGGCTCGCTGCCCAACGAGGTCTTCACCGATATCCTGGGCCTGCCGACCGTGTGGGTGCCGCATTCCTATGCGGCCTGCTCCCAGCACGCGCCGGACGAGCATCTTCTCGCACCCGTCGCGCGCGATGGACTGCGCCTGATGACCGGACTGTTCTGGGATCTCGGCGCCGAGGGGCGCCCCACCTAAGCATCGCGGATGCTGTCTGCCGACGAGGCCGCAGCGCTGATCGAGGCTATTGCGGCGCGCCAGGATCGCGCCGCCTTCGCGAATCTGTTTCGCCACTTTGCCCCGCGCATCAAGGCATTCCTCATCCGCGGTGGCACCGATTCCGACGCCGCGGGCGAAGTGGCGCAGGAAGCCATGATCATGGTGTGGCGAAAGGCAGCGAGCTTCGATCGCGCGCGCGCCTCCGCGGCGACCTGGATTTATACGATCGCACGCAACAAGCGGATTGATCTTCTGCGCCAGGTGGGACGACCGCCGATCGAAGCCGAGGACTGGCTTACGCTTTATTCAGCCGAAGAAGAGGCGGCCGACAAATCCGTCCTCGCCGGGCAGACGTACGAGAAAATAAGAGAATTGATGGACGGCCTTTCGGCCGACCAGCTCGTCGTCATCCGTAAAGCGTTTTTCGAGGACAAGACCCATACGGCGATCGCGGAAGAGCTGCGATTGCCCCTCGGGACTGTGAAGTCGCGCATTCGTCTCGCCTTGGCGCGCTTGCGCGCGGCGTTGGCGAAGGAAGTAGGGGACAAATGAGCCGGCATCCGGCCCCTGACGAACTACTGCTCGACTTCGTCACCGGTGTCCTGCCCGAGGGGCCGGCGCTGGCGGTGGCGTTGAAGGTCGCGCTCGATCCGGAGGCGCGGCGCACGGTCGACCGGTTGCGCGCGCTGGGCGGTGCTTTGCTCGAGAGCGAGGAGGCGGCCGCTTCGGGCGACGACGGTCTCGAACGGGTGCTCGCGCGGCTCGATGCCGTTCCGGTTGAGCCCGAACCTGCGAGACCGGAGCCGCGGGCGGGCTTCGAATGGGCGCCTGCGCCGCTGTTACCGTATCTCGCCGGCAAGAGCTGGCAGCGCACGGCGGGCGACTTCGAGCATATCGAGATCGATCTACACGGCGACACGCATCGTGTCGCGCTGCTCAAGCTCGATCCGGGCAAGGGTTTGCCGAACCACAAGCACACGGCGAGCGAATACACGGTGGTACTGCAGGGCGGCTTCACCGACAACACCGGCAGCTACGCCGCGGGCGACTTCGCCATCGGGCCAGGACCGCAGGCGCACGAGCCGATCGCCGATCCCGGTGAGCCCTGCATTGCCTTGATCGTGGGCGAAAAGCGTGTCGTCTTCACCGGTATGATGGGACGCCTGATCAATCTGCTCGTCCTGTTCGGAATGAAAGTCGTGAATCTCGCCGCGCGTTGACCGACGAAGCTTCACCGTTCAGGCTCCTTCTCTGGAGGGACCATGTCGCGTATTCCGTATTTCGATGTCGAGACTGCCACCGGCAAGCACGCCGAATTCCTCGACAAGCTGAAACCGCATCTCAACATCTATCGCATGCTCGCGAATTCCGAAGCCGGACTGAAGGGCTTCATTCGCATGGGCAATTCGTTGCTCTATCGCTGCGAACTCGATCCCAAGCTGCGGGAACTCGCCATTGTGCGCGTGGGACGCCTCAGCCGCGCCGCCTACGAAGTCTTCCAGCACGAGCGCATCGCCCGAGAGGTTGGCGTCGAGGAAGCCAAGATCGCGGCCCTTCGCGACGCGACCATCGAGGCGCCGGCCTTTTCCGACCAGGACAAGGCCGTGCTGCGCTTCACCGACGACGTGGTGCGCAACGTCAAGGCGTCCGACAAGACGCTGAAAGCCGTCGAGGCCTTCCTGAGCCCGGGCGCCGTGGTCGAGCTCACTCTCACCATCGGCTACTACATGATGGTCTGCCGCTTCCTCGAGACCACCGGCGTGGAGGGCGAGGAAGGCCAGTCGGAGTGGCTGAAGACAGCCAAGCTTTAGTTTGGATGCCTCCCCATCGGAATGGGAAGGAGAATGGAAAGAGTAAGGAGTTCCGGATGCCTCGCGTTTTCATCGCGCAGTTCATGCATGAGACCAACACCTTCAGCCTGCTCAAGACGACACTCGACGACTATCGGCGGCGCTGGCTGGTCGACGGCGAGGCGATGATCGGCCACTTCAAGGGCACGCGGAACGAAGTCGGCGGTTACATCGATTCGGCGGCCAAGTACGGCTGGGAGCCGGTGTTCGGTGCTGCCGCCAATGCGACGCCCTCCGGGATGCTGACCAAGGAGACCTGGGAGACGATCCGCGACAAGATCGTCGGCGCGGCGAAGAAGGCGGGCAAGCTCGACGCGGTGTGCCTGTCGCTGCATGGCGCGATGGTCACCGAGACCGAGGACGATGCGGAGGGCGCTTTGCTGGAGGCCTTGCGTGCCGTGGTCGGTCCCGACGTGCCAATGGTGGCGACGCTCGACCTGCATGCCAATGCCACGGCGAAGATGGCATGCAACGTCAATGCGCTGGTGAGCTTCCGGACCTATCCGCACATCGACGGCTACGACCGGGCGGTGCAGGCGGCGGCGTTGGTGAAGGAGGTGCTCGACGGCACAAAGAAGCCGAAATGCCTGCTCGTCCAGCCGGCGATGCTCGAGGGCGCCAACCATGGTCGCACGACCGAGCCCGGCGAGATGCGCGATCTGCTCGCCAAGGCGGATGCCTACGAGAAGGAGCCGGGCATCAACGTCGTCAGCATCCAGGTCGGCTTCACTTGGTCGGACATTCCCTATACCGGTCCGTCCATTGCCGTGAGCTACGAGCCGCAGGCCGAGGTGCGCGCTCGCGCGATCTGCGGCGAGCTGATCGACGAAATCTGGCGGCGGCGCGACGAGACGGTGGCTTTGCGCAAGAGCGACTATCTCAGCATGGCCGACGGCATGGCGAAGGTACGGGCCAGATCGGCCAAGCCGGGGCCGCTGGTGATCGCCGATGGTACTGACAATCCGGGCGGCGGCGGCTACAACGACACGACCGGCATCCTGCAGGCACTGCTCGACGCCAAGGCCGGCAATGTCGCCATCGGCACGATCTACGATCCGGGCACGGTACAGCAGGCCATGAAGGCGGGTGTCGGCGCCACGATCGATGTCGAGCTGGGCGGTCACACCGACGAGTCGATGGGCAAGCCGGTCAAGGCGACGGCGCTCGTGCGCCTGCTGTCGGACGGTGTGTTCAGGAACGACGGGCCGATGAATGCCGGTGTCGAAAGCAACATGGGTCCGACGGCGGTGCTGCGGATTGACGGCATCGACGTGGTGACGATCTCCAACCGTATCCAGACGACCGACCTGCAGGTCTTTCTGAGCCAGGGCATCGATCCGCGCGCCAAGGACGTGCTGGTCGTGAAGAGCGTCCAGCATTTCCGTGCGGCCTACGTGCCGATCGCACGCGAAATCGTGCTGGTGGATTCGGGCGGCATCTGCTCGCCCGACATCGATCGCCTGAAATTCAAGAAGCTGCGCCGCCCGATCTGGCCGTTCGACGGCATCAACGATCCCTATGCCGGCAAGGCGAATTAGGAGTTCGGTCGTCCGCTGACGCAGTTGTAGAGGCTGACCGAGATCGCTTCCTTGTTCTCGAGCGAGAAGCGCAGGTTCGGTATAAAGTTGGAGGGGCAGGCGGTGAACATGAAGCCGTCGGGCCGACCCCATTCGGCTTGCAACTGCGCACGACCGCCCGCGGCCAGCTCCACCGTGGAGACGTGTTGATCGCCTAAGGTCATGAACATGATCGTCATCGGCCGGCTGCACTCGTTGCGCACCATCACAGGACCGCTGTTGTTCCAGATCAGGCAGCCTTCGAGATGCGGCGCCACGGCTTCCTGGCTGAAGGCGGCTGTTGACACGAACAGCACGAAGAGGAGTGCCAGGATGCGGATCACTTCTTGACCCGGAAGAAGGTCGTGAGCACGAAGCGCCGGCCGCGCGTCACCGGCAGCGCGCGATGCAGGACGGAGCAGGAGAAAACCGCGGCCGCGCCCTTGGGCGGGCTCACCTTGACGCCGGCATATTCGGGGAAGATCAGTTCGCCGCCCTCGAAATCGTCGTTGAGGTTGAGCGAGACGGCAAAGGCACGGTCGACCGTGGTCGGGGCGCCGTTGTCGCGATGGGCGCCGAAGAAGTGCTGGCCCTCGGCGCTGTAGGACAGCACGACATGGGCGTCGAAGGTGAACTGGCGGTCGAAGGCAAAGACCTTGGTGAGCTCAGGCCCGATGCGATAGGCGAGGCGGTCAGAAATCGCCTTCTGCATCATCGGCTCGCTCACCATGTAGTCCTCGGTGCGCTTGAGCTCGAGTACGCCGACATTGCCGTAGCGGCTCGAGACGCCGCTGTCCTGATGATCGCCTTTCTCCCAGAGGCGAATGACCTGGGTGCAGAATTCCGGCTCGAATACACGGGGCAGCACCATCACCGGCGCCATGGCCGACCGGATGACCTGGCCCGTGCCACCGTTGCTGCGCACGCTGTCGGCGACACCGGCGATCGCCTCGGCGGCCGAGGGCAGCGCGCGCGTGTCGAAGGTGGCGGCGACCCGCTGGTTGGGATCGAGGACGAGGACACGCTGGCGCAGGCTGCCGGCACCGAAGCCGACACCGCCCGGGGTGAGAAGAACCGGGACGAACCGGCGTTCGGGATCGCAGAGCAGCAGCGGTTCGTCCTTCAGACCGAGCTTGGCACAGGCCGCGGCAGCCGGGGCAATGGGCATGCCGCAGGCGACGACGACGGTCGTCGATGCCGCCTTGCACGCTGCGAGCAACGCCGACAGCGGCTCGGCTTCGAGTGTGCGGAGATCGTCGACGACCACGAGCGCGACGGGCTCGCCGGTGAATGACCAGATGAACTTGCGCAGCTTGCTGTCGAGGCCGGGCAGGGCGAAGTCGGGAAGGCGATCACCGGGACGAAGCTGCAGCGCAGAGCTCATTGGCCCCGTGTGGCGGCGCGGAGGTTCCTTGTCAACCGAGCCACGACCCGCCTATCTGGCGCGATGAGCGTGGATCAGGCCAAGTATCGGGAATGGGCGGCGCGCCGGCGGGCAATCGCGGCGAGCCGCTACCGGATCAGTCCGCTCGGACCCAATACGCGCTGGCGGAAAGCCATCTTCAATCGCCTGCTGCGGATATTCACGATCTTCCTGCGACCGACACCGCTCTATCGCCGCGGCATCGACAATGCACTGGCGTTGCGGCGAGTCGAACTCGACGTCGCCGTGGCCGGCTTGCCCGAACCGTTCGACGGCTATCGCATCCTGCATATCAGCGACACGCATCTCGAAGTCCTGCCGCCGCTCGTCGATGCCGCGCGAAACCTGTTGGCAGATATCGAGGTCGACATGCTGGCACTGACCGGCGATGTCTATGGCCACCCGCCCCAGTCGGTCGAGCGATCAGCCGATCTCCTGATGCAGACCCTGACGGGGGTGCGCGTCACGGGGCCGCGACTGGCGATTCTCGGCAATCACGATCCAGTCGAGATGGTCGACCTATTGCAGGCGCGGGGCTTCGAGGTGTTGGTCAACGCCTCCCGGACTGTGGAGCGCGGCGGCGCGCGCCTGCGCGTGATCGGGCTCGACGACGTGCACTACTTCTATACGGACGCCGCTCGCGAGGCTCTGGCGGCTCCGGGCGAAGGCGGCATTGCCCTGGTGCACTCCGTCGAACTGGCCGACGTCGCGGCGCAAGCGGGCTACGGACTCTATCTTGCGGGCCACACCCACGGCGGCCAGATCTGCCTGCCGGGCGGCAAGCCAGTCCTGACGCAGCTCAAGCGCTGCCGGCATCTCGCGGTGGGACTTTGGCGGGAAGGGCGGATGGCCGGCTACACCAGTTCGGGCCTCGGCGTTTCCGATCCGCCGGTGCGCTTCAATTGCCGCGGCGAGGTGACGATCTTGACGCTGCGCCGGGCCGAAGCGGCGGCCGGTTGACGGGCCGCGCGGCAAGTCCTATACGCGCGCCTTCCGGGCGCGTAGCTCAGCGGGAGAGCACACCCTTCACACGGGTGGGGTCGTAGGTTCAATCCCTACCGCGCCCACCATTTCCCCGGAATTTTCAGCTTTTCGTGGCGAGTGCGCCGAGCGCTTCGGGCAGGGCGCCGAATTGCTGGATCACGGACTCAGCGCCCAATTCGCTGGCGGGCTTGTCCGTATAACCCCAACTCACCAGCACCGCCGGCAGGCCGGCGCCATGGGCCGATTCCACATCGTGGATCGAGTCGCCGATCATGACCGCCCGCTTGGGATCGGCGCCCATGCGCTCCAGCAGCATCAGGATGTGGCGCGGATCGGGCTTGCGCACCGGGAAGGTGTCGGCGCCGGCGAGGTCGGTGATCGGCGGCATGAGCTTGAGATGCTCCAGGATCATGCGCGAGGGGCGTTCGAACTTGTTGGTGCAGACGCCCTGCTTCAGGCCGAGCCGGCCGAAGCGTGCCACGACGTCGGCGACGCCGTCGAAGGCCACGGTGTGGCTCACCGGATCGGCCTCGTAGTAGCGCACGAATTCGCGCGTGACGGCGCTCAGTGCTGCATCGTCCAGCTTCTTTTCGTATTTGGCGAACGCCTTGGCCATGGTGACCTTGCTGCCCTGGCCCATGTAGTTGCGCACATCGTCCTCGGTCACAGCTGGCAGGCCGTGGTCCGCCAGCACATGGCTGACGGCGAGTTGCATGTCCTTGGCGCTGTCGATCAGGGTGCCATCGAGATCGTAAAGGACGGTGTCGAAGCGGCGGGCGATCAGGGCGTCTGTGGTTTGCATGGCCGTTCCCATACCACATCCGTCTTGCGGGGCCGTGAGCCGCGTGGCATCCGGACGCCATGAAATCCCCCATAGCGGTGGTGGTGCTGGCGGCGGGAGCCGGCACGCGCATGAAATCGGCCCTGCCCAAGGTCCTGCATCCGCTGGCCGGCTGGCCGATGGTCCGTCACGTGCTGGAGAACGTCTCGCGTCTGAAGCCCGCGAAGATCGTGGGCGTCGTGGCGCCCGGCGCCAAGGACGTGGCTACGGCCTTCGCGCCGCATCCGACGGTCGTGCAACGTCGGCCGCTCGGCACCGGCGACGCTACCAAGGCAGCCCTCGATGAATTGAAGGGCCATCGCGGTCCGGTGCTCGTGGTCTATGCCGATGCGCCGCTGATCACCACGGCCACCCTGCGGAAGCTGGTCGAGACCTGCCGGCGCGACAAGGCGGCCGTGGGCGTGCTGGGTTTCACCGCAGGCGATCCTACGCCCTATGGCCGGCTGATCATGCATCGTGGCGCACTGGAGCGGATCGTCGAAAGCCGCGACGCCGATGAGACGGAGCGGGCGATCGATTTCTGCAATTCCGGCGTGATGTGCCTCGACGGCAAATTGATCGCGTCGCTGCTGGCGGGCATCGGCAACAACAACGCGAAGCGCGAATATTATCTGGTCGATGCCGTGGCCGGCGCACGCAAGGCTGGCCATCGCGCCATTGCCGTCGAAGGCGACCAGGAAGAGTTCCAGGGCGTCAATTCTCGCGCCGAGCTCGCCGTGGCCGAGAAGGCACTGCAGCGACGGCTGCGATCGGCGGCGCTCGATGCCGGAGTCACCATGGCCGATCCGGACACGGTCTGGCTCGCCGCGGACACGCGTTTCGCGGCCGATGTGACGATCGGTCCCAACGTGCGCTTCGGACCGGGGGTCACGGTCGGCGCCGACGTCCAGATCAAGGCCTTCTGCGATATCGAAGGCGCGCGCATCGGCAAGGGGGCGATCATTGGACCCTTCGCCCGCGTCCGGCCGGGTAGCGAGGTGGCCGACGAGGCTCATATCGGCAACTTCGTCGAGCTCAAGTCGACCCGCCTGGGGCGCGGCGCCAAAGCGAACCACTTCGCCTATCTCGGCGATTCCGATGTCGGTGCGGGCAGCAACATCGGAGCGGGCACGATCTTCGTGAACTACGACGGCTACGGCAAATGGCGGACCGTGGTCGGCCCGGACGTCTTCGTGGGCTCCAACAGCTCGCTGATTGCGCCGGTCCGGATCGGCAAGGGCGCCAATATCACCGCAGGCAGCGTGATCACCGAGGACGTGCCGGCCAATGCGCTTGCCTTCGGTCGGGCTCGCCAGGTCACAAAGAAGGGGCGCGCGGGGCCGCTTCGTGAGAAGATGAAGGCTCGTGCGGCTGCGGCCAAGCGGAGCAAAAAGAAGTAGCGACCCCCTCCCGGACGACCCCTCCATGTGCGGCATTATCGGAATCATCGGCAAGGCGCCCGTCACCCCGCTGCTGGTCGACGCGCTGAAGCGACTGGAATATCGCGGTTACGATTCGGCCGGCGTCGCC
>Ga0153954_1000380_pt1 | contig 36767 bp, 32 predicted proteins | sample TSFL038MetaG_FD_102277 | JGI IMG/M metagenome (GOLD analysis project Ga0153954, IMG submission 102277) | Attine ant fungus gardens microbial communities from Florida, USA - TSFL038 MetaG | ecosystem: Host-associated > Fungi > Mycelium > Unclassified | place: USA: Florida, Wekiwa Springs State...
CTATTGATTCTCAACAAAAAATATTTTCCTCAGGACAGGAAAAAACCGATATGTGAAAAAATAGACATTGAAGAATTGCTTTACTTCTTAGCATGTGCTTAAAAAATGCTAAAGTCGAGTCTGCGTCTTTGCGCTTCTGCGTTTAGCCCTTTATGTTATATTGTAGGTAAATATTACGCTACTTATGGGTAATAGCTTACCCGAGTGATTTAAATCAGAACTTGTTACCTAGCGACGAGTAGGGCAAAGGCACAAAAACTTATTCTTTAAGGGTTTTTAATCAGCTAATAATTCACTCGCTAAGTCTTTGGCTAATTTTCCATCTACGGTGTTGTTGATCTTCATGATACTTTTCATTACTAATCCAAGATCTTTCTTAGTCTTAGCTCCAGATTCAGAAATCGCTTGTACCACGAGCTGTCTTGTTTCTTCATGAGAAAGAGTTTTTGGAAGAAACTCTTGCACAATCGTTAATTCTCCCTTTAAGCGCTCGACCATTTCTTCGCGGCCCGCCACTTGAGCTTGCTCAAAAGCTTCCTGCAAGTTTCCATAGTAAGTCTTAAATAGTTTGATGACTTCTCCATCTGATAGATTACCGCGCGCATCAGCGGTAAGTATCTTTGATTTGAGCATCCGCAATGTGTCGAGTCTAAGCTGATTCCGGCTTCGCATTGCTTCCTTGATTCCATCATTAATTTTTTCCACAATGGTCATAATGTGCATCCTTTTTTTGATGGATCATATTTTGCCTATTTGCCTTGATTCATTCCAAAACATTTCTTATCGAGAAAGAAATTTTACAAGGGTACTATCATGTCAAAGAATATGAATTGTTCTTTTAAAAAAATAATTAATCATCTAAAGCATAAAATAAAGGGCATTTTTTTAAAGGAGCAAAAAATATGGCTGAAAAGAAAACCATTGAACGAGCCAAACGCAGCAAGCTTGAAGGAAAATCTCCAAGTACGCAGGCTGGCGCTTTCGTCCATGAAGAGATAGAGCACATACGCAAAGGAAAACATGGCGCGCGCTCTGCCAAGCAAGCCATAGCTATTGGATTGTCCAAAGCTCGCCGTGCAAGTGTTCCTCTGAAGACTCCTGCAAAAGGCAGTGTTTCAGCAAAGACGCACAAAAGTGCAGCTTCGGCATATAAAAAAGGCCAGGCTCATGAACCAATCTCTAAAACTCGCTCTACAACAGGCAGAAAAGCATTAAAAAGCGAGCCAACGACGACAGCATCGCGAGCCGCACTTTCTCAACAGACACGCACAGCAGCCAAAAGCCGGACAATGGCAAGCAAAACAGCTGCAGCAAAAAAGGCTGTGACAACGAGAAAAGCAATAAAACGTACAACAGCAGCCAAAAGCAGGGCAACAGCCAACAAAACAGCTGCAGCAAAAAAGGCTGCGACGACGAGAAAAGCAGTAAAACATACAACAGCAGCAAAAACCTCGACTAAAGCAAGAACACAAACTAAAACCAGAGCAAAGAGAATCGTCTCGTCGAACAAAAAGAAAGGCAAATGACATGGACCTCAATCTTAAGGGCAAGAAAGCGTTAATCACTGGCAGCAGCAGTGGAATAGGCGAGGGGATCGCCAAATGTTTAGCCCGCGAAGGTGCCGAAGTCATGGTTCAGGGAAGGCGAGTGAAGGAATTGCAGCGCGTTGTCAAAGAGATTGTCGCCAATGGCGGTATCGCCTATTACGTAGAAGGCGATTTGACAAAGGACAATGATGCAAAAAACGTTGCTGAAAAAACTTTAGAGAAGCTGCAGCAAGTAGATATTTTGGTCAATAACGCAGGGGCTTTTCCCAAACGGGGTTGGATGGAAGGCACTCCAAAAGATTGGCTAGACTTATTTAATGTAAATACTGTGGCAATGGTACGCATGATCCAACTACTTCTCCCTCAAATGAAGAAACTTGGATGGGGGCGTATTATCCAGATCTCTAGCGTTGCGGGCATCAGTGCCTCTCCAAGCATGCCAGATTATGGGGCAACAAAAGCGACCATAATTAATATGACGATCAGTTTAGCGAAAGATCTAGCTGGGACTGGCATTACTGTTAATACCGTTTCTCCTGGACCTATTGTCACAGGGGGAGCGAAAACGCTATTTGAAAACATTGCCTCTGAAAAAAACTGGGGATCCGATTGGAAGGAAATTGAAAAGAATGTCACGGCAGAAATATTGCCAAACATCGCGAAACGCTTCGGCACTCCTGAAGAAGTCGGCGATTTAGTAGCCTTTTTGGCCAGTCCATTGGCTAACTTCATCACGGGAGTTAACTACATCATTGATGGCGGACGCTTAATATAGAGCGCAGGTATTTATTTTTATTTGATGAAAGTTTCAATGATTTCTTCAAGCTTTTGAATGTATCGATTGTCTTTTGGGGTAAAGGCGTCGGCGAGAAACTGAAATCTCTCTTCTTTTCTTGCACTGCTACGGTTTACAAGCATTTGAAGGCATTTGCTCAAGATTTTGATATTTTCTTCTTCTTGAGGTTTTAACTCTTTATTGAGTAACTTTGTAAATTTTTTAGAGTCGCTTAAAATCGGATTTAAGAAACGTAAGAAAAAACATTGAGGGGCTATAATTTTCGCCTGAATTTCTCCGAACTTTTTGAAAACAATCTCGTGTACTTTTTTTGTCAAAGCTTTAATTTGTTCTGGAAATTCTTGATATTGAATAACTTTTAAAACCTCTTCAAGAATTTTGTAAAGATCGTCCAAAAGCATCTCTTGTTCTTTGATAAGAGCTTGTTGATCAAGAACAAAGTTCTCGGGCTTATAAGATTTATCAGATAACAACTCATAAGATTGATCGGATAAGAACATCGACCAGACCTGTTTGAAATACTTTTTAAAGGAAGATTCGATGAGAAGTTGATTGTGAAAAGCAGAGACAAAACTTGTCGCAACGGTGTTTCCTCTCAAAAGCGTCTCACTCCTCGCAGCTTGTATTTCCTTTTCGATCATGAATTGAACAAGTGTCAGAGCCTCAGTATCCTTTAGTTTCATTAAAAACAACTGTTGAAAATTTGGATTCGAAACTGGATAAAAACTCGATATAATATCGTAAATAATCTCTTCGGATACAACACCTTCCGTTAGCTTAGCGATCGAATAAGCTCTAAAAAGAGCTGTGATGCCCAATTCAATATTAACTTGTGAAAAATAATTTTTGAGATGAGATGTGTTCTCTTTTGAAATTGCTTTAGAGGATTTAGATGCCGCTTGGATAATTTCCTCTATTTGCAATTCAAGCACATCTCTTTGCTTGATTTGTTCGTTAACACTTTTTGATAATGCTAGTCTAATCGGATGATCTGATGTGATTGAATTGTCCTTGATAAAGGTCCTTACTGCTTCGATATTTCTCTCAATTTGATCTCTATAATCAGGTGTATGTTTGCTGTCGGGTGTAATAAAGAAGATGTTCAAAAATTCTTGTGTGACATCAGATAAGGATAGAAGGTTCGACTCAGAGACTTCTTTCAACAGTCTTTTTAAGACAAGAGGGAGTTTTTCACTAGAAAGCCTAAATATCTCTTTCAGGACTGGAGCTTCGAGCAATCCAAAAAATTGGGAATGTTCTCTCGGATTGTGGGCCAAAAGCGAACCGAATAAACTAGCCACTAGTTCTGGATAGTGAATTCCGTAAACATTGATAATTGTTTGATTTTGATTTTTTTTTAAAAATTTAATCCACTTCTGTTTTTCCTCAATCTCATTAACACTCTCTTTAAGCTTCTCCAACTTATCCTTTACATAATTTTCGAAAGCTTTTAAAAAAATCGCTCCCGACTTTTCGTCTAGATTCAGCGATATGATCTTAGGATCAAGTTCTCGGTTGTCAATAAATAAATCAAAGAAATATTTCAAACCTGAAGATAGATCCGCGGTATCCGTTGAAAAATAATCCGTCAATATCTGCTTTTCCTCATCGGTTAAGGCTGAATTGTTTTTTAACGAAGTGATGACAGTTTCAAATTCTCTTGAAGACTCCTTTTGTTGCATTAAAGAGAAGCGATTAAGGCGTTGAAGTTTAGCAAAAATCTCCTTTTTACTAGCGCCGCTTATTCCGCTCCCTTTATCTTCTTCATCTCCAAGACTGTTTGCTTTTTTTATCCGATCTCTATTAAGAGGAGGAGAGTCCTCTTTCTCTTTCCTTGATAAACCTAGAAAACTTCCTCCACGGCGACCTTCCGAAGATTTAAGAGGCCTTTGCTCAGGAGATGTCGAATACTTGATAAGTGGAAAACGAACAGAATTGTCCATGTAGATACTTATGTGCGTGTTTAATAAAAATTAAACTCATATATATCTCAAATGGTCTTTTTGTCGCTTCTTTTTTTTCACCAAGATGAGACCAAAGAGAAAGTACTCAAAAAAAATCTGTGGTGAAAAAATCAAAAGTCAGAATAAGGGCCTCTATATAACTTCACGCTATTTTGAGTATTGGTAGCGTAAGTAGCTAGGGAGCTATTGAATACGTTTGACAAAAAAGTGGTTTTACAAATATCCTATTCGTGTTAATATTTTATTTAAAAACTAAAGAGATAAAATCAACATGGAGCTGAGGCGTTTTTTTACTCCCAATTTGAGGATTGCGCTCGCAACGGTTTTAGGCCTTTTAGCTGGCTATATTAACATTGGGGCGATTGATGCGGCTGCAGAGACGGTTTCCCAAATATTCATTAATCTGCTCAAGCTTGTCAGCCTTCCCATTATATTTTTGTCAATTGTTTCTACAGCCTCAGGAATGGAAAGCATCAGCGAAATTAAAAGTTTGGGTAAACGCGTCATCAAATACACATTACTGACGACATTCCTTGCGGCAGCTCTCGCCTTGGTTCTCTTCGTTACCATCAACCCCGTAGGTCCTCAAGGAACATTCAATGAAGCAGTTGGCCAAACGACAATACAGGCTAGCTATTTTTCTTACCTCATCAAAAGTATCCCTTCAAATATTGTACAGCCTTTTAGCGAAAATCATGTCATCGGAGTGCTTTTTATTGCGATGCTTTTGAGTGTTGCTATCCTATCTCTTCCCCAGCAAAACCGCACTGTTCTCCATACATTTTTTTCAAGCCTTTACGCGGCAATCATGAAAATTACGATGTGGATTGTGTATCTTATGCCCTTGGCGATATGGGCTTTTATCACTCTTTTTGTGAGGGACCTTAGACAAGGCCTTGAGATGAAAAGTTTAGCGCTATATCTGGCTTGTGTTCTCGCTGCAAATCTCATTCAAGCATTAGTTGTTCTGCCTCTGCTGTTAAAAGCGAAGGGAGTGTCGCCTATTAAGCTGGTCCGCGGCATGCTGCCAGCTCTTTCTGTGGCATTTTTTACCAAATCATCGAGTGCTGCCCTTCCGATGGCAATGCGATGTGCGCAGGAAAACGTGCGTATGACACCTAAAGTAGCCAATTTTACCTTTCCTTTGTGCACGACGATCAATATGAATGCTTGCGCTGCTTTTATCCTTATCACAGTTCTTTTCGTTTCCATGAGTAATGGCATAGTCTTTTCGGGTGTTGAAATGTTTTTGTGGATTTTCATTGCGACAATAGCCGCCGTAGGCAACGCTGGAGTGCCAATGGGATGTTACTTCTTGGCTAGCGCTTTTCTTGCGGCAATGAATGTCCCTTTGAACATCTTAGGAGTCATTTTGCCCTTTTATACAATGATCGACATGCTTGAAACGGCGATCAATGTGTGGTCCGATTCTTGCGTAGCTGCCGTTGTCGATAAAGAAGTTGTCCAACTGGCTGCAAAAGGAGAGATCATTCCTGAGCCACCAGATTTAAACGTGACGTCAGCCCGCTGCTGCTAGATATCTAGAGATTTACACTACAAAGAAGAAAATGGTATAGATCATTATGACAGATTCGATGTCGAATCCTTCTCATCAATCATCAGTGCGTTTTTTTCCCTCTGATCAGGAAAAGGTGATTAAAAGCCTAGGGAAAGAAACGCTGATTGAAAATTTACGTCTCATGCATTTGATTCGCAATTTCGAAACGCGTGCTGAGTCCGCCTATCAACAAGGCAAGGTTGGAGGATTCTTCCATTCCTATATTGGACAAGAAGCAATTCAAACGGCTGCCTTACAGGCATTGGGCCCCGATAACTGGTACATCACCTCTTATCGCTGCCATGCATTGGCTTTGCTACTTGGTGCCACTCCTCAAGAATTGATGGCAGAACTTTATGGAAAAGCCACAGGAAATGCGAAAGGACGTGGCGGATCGATGCATCTTTATACAGAACGCTTGCTTGGAGGATTCGGCATTGTTGGTGGCCAGATCCCTATAGCGACTGGTGCGGCCTTTACCATCAAATATCTTGATAAACAGAATGAAGTTGCTATTTGCTTTATGGGCGATGGCGCTATGGCGCAAGGTGCATTCCATGAGTCACTCAATTTAGCTGCCCTTTGGAACCTTCCCTGCATTTATGTCATTGAAAATAATTTATGGGGAATGGGAACAAATGTTAAGCGAGCCATCAGCGTTGACAGGCTTGCTGAAGACAAAGCGCCTGGATATAATATGAAAGGCTATACATTTGATGGCATGGATTTTTTCAATTGCTATGCAGGATTTTCACATGTTCATCAAGAAGTGTTAAAAACTGGAAAGCCAGTGCTCGTTGAGGTGATTACTGAACGTTTTAAAGGCCATTCAATTTCCGATCCAGGATTGTATCGCACTAAAGAAGCTTTAAAGGAAAGCATGAAAAGAGATCCTATTCTTTACATGCAAGCCGTTTTGTTGAATGCTGGCATTATTGATGAAGAAGCCATCAAGCAGATGGACAAACATGAACGAGATCTTGTTGTCGAGGCGATGAAGTACGCTGATGAAAGCCCTTGGCCTGATCCTGTGACCCTTGAAGAAGATGTATTTGCACCATAGTACCAAAAAAACTAATGTGTTTGGATACTAGCCAGCCGTGAATGGAGTAATTATGCCGGAAATGCAACTTGTAGAAATGCGCGAAGCCTTAAGACAAGCCCTTGATGAAGAGATGACGAGGGATGATCGCGTCTTTATTATGGGCGAAGAGGTTGCCGAATATAATGGAGCATATAAAGTAACCAAAGGCATGCTTGACAAATGGGGCCCTAAACGTGTCATCGATACGCCAATTGCTGAATTAGGTTTTGCAGGGCTCTGCATCGGCGCTGCCATGACAGGCCTGAGGCCTGTGGTTGAGTTTATGAGCTTCAACTTCTCTTTTGTCGCAGCGGACCAACTCATCTCTAATGCTGCCAAAATGTACTACATGTCAGGCAATCGATTTTCTGTGCCCATTGTCTTTCGTGGACCTAACGGCGCGGCTGCACAAGTCTCTAGTCAGCATTCGCATTGTGTGGAAGCCATTTATGGAAATTTTCCAGGACTTATCATCATTGCCCCCAATAATCCTTACGATGCGAAAGGACTATTAAAATCTGCGATACGCAATAATAATCCTGTTTTGTTCCTTGAGTCCGAATTGGCTTATGGAGACAAAATGGAGATTCCCAAAGAGGAATACCTTGTCCCTATTGGCAAAGCCAATGTTGTTATTCCAGGAACGGATGTGACGATTGTAAGCCATGGGCAGATGGTAAGCGTTTGCCGCAATGTAGTTAAAGAATTAGCGAAAAAGGGAATTAAAGCGGAGCTTATCGATTTGCGGACAATCAAACCTTTAGATATTGCGACTGTGACAGCTTCGATACGCAAAACACACCATGCTGTTTTGGTGGAAGAAGGCCATATTTTTGCAGGAATCTGCGCGGAAGTCGGCTTTGAAATTCAAGAGCGCTGCTTTGATGATTTAGATGCACCTCTTTTGCGCGTATGCCAGCGGGAGACTCCAATGCCCTATTCTAAAGCTCTTGAAAGAGAAACACTGCCGACTGTCGACCGTATTATCGCTTCGGTGTTGCGTTGTCTGAATGTTTAAACTGAGTGGATTGCCATGCCTTTTACTTTGACGATGCCCAAGCTTTCTCCAACGATGGAAGAAGGCACGATTGCCAAATGGCATAAACATGTTGGAGATCATGTGGAAGCAGGAGATGTGCTTCTAGAAGTTACTACAGACAAAGCCACAGTCGAATACAATGCACTTGACGGCGGATGGATACGAAAAATCCTTGTCGAAGAAGGCGCAGAAGCCATTGTTAATCAGCCATTGGCAATTATGACTGAAGAGAAAGGGGAGAGCATTGAAGGATATCAGCCCGAAGGAACGATGCCGAAACCTGTGGCTGTACCCGTTGAATCTGCAGCAGAAACTAAAGCCCAAGAGGGTGAGGCGTCTTCAAAAATCACGGCTGCACCCAGTCCACAACCTGCTGCTGCTATAAGACAGCCCGCTTTTGTTCCTGAAACACCCTTGCAAAAATATGCATTTGGAGGTCCTGCAGAACTTTCAGGAGCTGGTCGCATTAAAGCATCGCCCTTGGCAAAGAAACTTGCGAAAGAGCGGGGTTTGGATCTCTCTACGATCAAGGGAAGTGGACCAGGAAATCGCATTGTCAGTCGCGATCTTGCTCAAGCACAACCGTCTGGAGTGGTGGCTTTTGGCCGCCGCGAACAGCCGACTGAATTGCCCGGTTCCTATGCTGAGGAGCCTTTGACTCCTATGCGAAAGGCAATTAGCCAGCGTCTTCAAGATGCTAAATCGTTTATTCCTCACTTTTATGTATCATTAAAAGTCAATCCACAGCCATTCATGGATATGCGTGAGCAGCTTAAAAATCTGGGCATTAAGCTGACTGTCAATGATTTTGTCGTACGTGCATGCGCTTTGGCACTTAGAAAGCATCCGAATGTAAATAGCGGCTTCAATTCAGTCAACAACACGATTATTCGTTTTAAAACGATTGATATTTCCATTGCAGTGAGTGTACAAGGCGGATTAATTACACCGATTGTCCGGCATGCGGATTTCAAAAACCTCGGTGAGCTGTCGCTTGAAATTAAGCGCTTGGCAGCCAAAGCTAAAGAGGGGAAACTCGATCCTCAAGAATATAAAGGGGGGTCATTCACGATTTCAAATTTAGGGATGTATGGGGTTTCCGATTTTATCGCCATCATTAATCCTCCTCAAGCTGCTATTTTAGCTGTCAGCGGTGTATTGGAAGTCCCTGTTGTGCGAAATGGTCAAGTGGTCCCTGGAAGCGAAATGACATTGACACTTTCTGGCGACCATCGCGTCATCGATGGGGTGGCTGGAGCGGAATTTTTGAAAACCGTACAAAATCTTTTGGAGAATCCAGCAGCCTTGCTGCTTTGATATTCTCAATACGGCCATTTCCAATTGCGAATTTCTGGAAGATCTGAACCATATTGATAAATATAATTTTTATGCTCCAGGATTTTTCCTTCGGCCATCTCACGCATATAAGCGCTAATAGAAGCAAGACGTGGAACTCTTTCGATTGTATCGATAAATAAATGAAAGCGATCGATATCATTGAGAACCGTCATGTCAAATGGCGTCGTCGTTGTGCCTTCTTCTTTATAGCCGCGGACATGGAGATTTTTATGGTTTGTCCTTTTATACGTCAATCTGTGGATAAGCCAGGGATAACCGTGAAAAGCAAAGATAATGGGTTTATCGACTGTAAATAGCTCATCAAATTCGCGATCAGAAAGACCGTGGGGATGCTCGCTTTTAGGTTCCAAAACCATTAAATCGATGACATTGATGAAGCGAATTTTTAGATCTGGAACATATTGTCTAAGTAAGTCCACAGCCGCTAGCGTTTCCATTGTTGGAATATCGCCTGCACAGGCCATGACAACATCCGGTTCACCGCCAAAATCACTGCTAGCCCATTTCCAAATGCCAATACCCTTAGAACAATATTGGATGGCTTCATCGATGGTAAGATATTGAAGGGCTGGCTGTTTTCCGGCGACAATGACATTGATATAATCACGGCTTTTGAGGCAATGGTCGACAACTGATAGCAAGGTATTGGCATCTGGCGGCAAATAGACCCTGATGACTTCTGCTTTTTTATTAACCACATGGTCAATGAAGCCTGGATCTTGGTGGGAAAACCCATTGTGGTCTTGTCTCCATACATGCGAGGTCAAGAGATAGTTTAATGAGGCGATGGGCCGGCGCCATTCAATATGTCTTGTCGTCTTGAGCCATTTAGCATGTTGATTGAACATCGAATCGATGACGTGTATAAAAGCTTCATAGCAAGAAAAAAAGCCATGCCTGCCAGTCAAAAGATAGCCCTCAAGCCAGCCTTGACACATATGTTCACTCAACACTTCCATGACTCTTCCATCGGGAGAAAGATAGTCGTCATCTGTTGGATAAATCTCACCATCGAATGCCCTACCAGTAGCTTCAAAGATGGCATCAAGATGGTTTGATGAGGTTTCATCAGGGCCCATGATGCGGAAATTTTTGCTGCTTAGATTAAGTTTCATGACATCCCTTAGAAAGGTGCCTAAAATGCGAGTCGCTTCAGCTTCAATAGTGCCAGGCTTTTCAATTGGACACGCATAGTCTCTGAAATCGGGAAGGCGCAAATCTCTTAATAAAATCCCTCCATTAGCATGTGGATTAGCCCCCATTCTACGATTGCCTTTAGGTGCTAATTCGGCGAATTCAGATTTTAGCCTACCTTGCTCATCAAAGAGCTCTTCAGGATGATAGCTTTTCATCCATGATTCCAATACTTTCAAGCGATCTGGGTGGGTTTCAAAGTCTGTGATGGGAACCTGATGAGACCGCCAGGAGCCTTCGAGTCGCTTTCCATCCAATTCTTTCGGGCATGTCCATCCTTTGGGTGTTCGCAAGATGATCATAGGCCATCTTGGGCGAATGTTTTTATGTTCCGAGCGTGCGTGTTGTTGGATTTGTTTGATTTCTGAATAGACTCGATCAAGAGTGGCAGCCATCAGTTCATGCATAGTATCAGGATCTGACCCAGCAACAAAATAAGGGCGATAGCCATACCCAATAAACAGTTCTGCTAATTCTTCATGGTCGATGCGTGCGAGGACTGTTGGATTAGCGATCTTGAAGCCATTGAGATGAAGGATAGGAAGGACAGCCCCATCGTGAATTGGGTTGAGAAATTTATTTGAATGCCAGCTGGCGGCAAGGGGACCCGTTTCGGCTTCTCCATCTCCCACTACACAGCATGCAATGAGATCTGGATTATCGAATACAGCTCCATAGGCATGCGCAATGGAGTAACCGAGTTCTCCTCCCTCATGAATGGAGCCTGGTGTTTCCGGCGCTGCGTGGCTTGGAATCCCTCCAGGAAATGAAAATTGCTTAAAGAGTCTTTTTATTCCTTCTACATCTTGTGAAACATTTGGATAATGTTCAGAATAAGTTCCTTCAAGATAGATATTGGCGACGACACCAGGGGCTCCATGACCAGGCCCTGCCAAAAAAATCATGTCGAGATCATGGTTTTTAATTAAGCGGTTGAGATGCGCATAAATGAAATTCAAGCCGGGTGTTGTTCCCCAATGGCCTAACAGTCTATGTTTTACGTCTGAGATTTCGAGAGGTTTTTGCAGCAGAGGGTTATCCACAAGATAAATTTGCCCAATTGAAAGGTAGTTTGCCGCCCTCCAATAGGCATTTATTTTTTTAACATCCTCTGCCGTTAAAGGTTTCGTATGCTCTTCCAGTTGCAACGTTGATTCCAAAGCAGCGTATCGTTCCATGTCAGAACTCCTTTCCTCATGATGTATAGAATAATTGCTTTAAAAACAAGTTGGATTGGATATCAAAGGTCCAAGAATTTCTCTTAGAACCATTCTCGCTGTAAACTTTGCGAGAAGAATTGGGAAAGATTCTCTTAATCATTTCTTAACAAAAGATTAATAATCGTTTAATATGCTGATTTTATGCTTTTACTTTTCCAAGGAGATAATTATGGCTAGTTATGTCGAAAATATGAAAGTGAGCTTTGATCCCTCTGTGGATAATCCGACAATTGATCCCTCTGCCTTTAAAGGATGGCCAAAGACTATACGAACACAAGTACAAGCCTTTGCAGAAAGGGCTGATACGCTTGCCAATGAGATCTTGCATCGAAAAGAGGATGGTGATCAACCATCTAGCAATCGCGAACGCACAGTGATTATCCGCAATTATTATAATCCATGGTATACACCTTTCTTTTGGTCTCCCTGGCCCCAGCCTGTCTATGTCGTTTCGCATGATTCACATCGTAGAGATAATGATAATGATATCCGAGTCCTAGTTGGACTTGTAGCAGCTGTTGTTGGAGGGATTGCTTTATTTGCCGTGGGTGCAGCGATTCCTAGATATCATGATTCAGAACATGAACTTGAAAACACTCATGAATTTCAACAAAGGCTTCAAGAGACCACTATAGATGATGGTGACGCCGCTTTGATAGAAGAAGCTAAGACGGCAGCCTTTTTTAAAGAGAGGGTGTGTAAGCGTATTAGAAATTCAGCTTTAGCAGATTTAGCGTTGCGCATCACTATTTCTATTGGCTGTGGAATGGCTCTTGGGGCTGCTTTGACGGTAGGATCTGGAGCCTTCATGGTTGCTGGCATAGTGACTGCCTTCGTAGGAGGGGGAGCAATGCTCTTTAAATGGGGTCTTGAATCGTCTGATAAAAGAAACATTCGCGATTCTCAGGCTCTTTTAGCTTCGGTTGCACGCCTGCATACATTATAGAAAGTATCCTCTCAATTCTAAGAAAAAGAAATCAAACCGGTGATTAGACTTAATCACCGGTATTCAATCATATTATTTGATGATGGCAATTCCATTTGCAGTTGGTGCAGTAATAAAGCTATTGACAAACGTAAAATTACCTTCATTATCTGCTTGGAATAGTGTTAACCGAGTTTGAGAGCCGCCACGTTCTAAAGCTCCTAACATTTGATCCTCGGCATCTATATCAGAGGGCTCTCCTTGTGTCTGTACGGCTATTAATTTTGCAAGAGTTAGATCATTCGCTGAAGCATTGTATCTAGAAATAGATTTGCTAGGGGTATTGCTGCAAAATAACCAAGATCCCATCAGAGTTAACCAACAAGGGGCATGTTGTGTTTCTGAAGACAATACCTTGACAAGTTTACCATTTTTGACGAGACCAACTTCATCGCTATGAGCGATCGTCACATAAGCGGTGTCTCCTTTTGTAGCCAATCCGACAGGAGTATCATTTTTTGGAGCAGGAGGAAGTTGAACAGGTTGAATGCTATCTGTGACTATACCATCGCGCAAATCAACAAGTCCAATAGTATGACTTCTTTCACTGAAAATGAGTTGATTTTTCAAAACACCTACTTGAGCTGCAGAGCCATCACCAACGAGCAAGCGTGAAGATCCATCTGGCCTATCCGCAATCATACCTCCATCCATTTTGTGTGACTCTATAGTGGTCTCTCCCAATATATATAAATGATTGTGACCGAACGCTAAGCTGACCGGTTTAGAAAGGGAGGGGATAACTTTAACGAGTTGAAAACGATCTCCTTGTTTTTTAAAAAGCGACACTGATTGCGATCCATAATTAATGACGGTGATGAAATCTTGCATTTTGGCAATCCCACCACCAATAATATTGGGAGCTACGCCTCCTTTTCCTTGGGTGGGCAAATTTTGAAGGAGTTTACCACTGTCGTTATATATAAGAAGTTCGTTTGAATTGGCTGCATTTGAGGCTGTGATTACCATAAACGAATTGATATCAGCTAAAATAGGATTGATAACTAACATCATGATAATCAGGCTAAATAAGCCTTGTATTTTTTTCATTGTACCCCCTTTAAAAAAAGTTTATATAGATAAATTTAGAGTAGGTCGCAGGATAAATTTGATCAATTGAATTCTTATTGGTTTTCGATTAGGAAATTTATTTTCACGGGTTGAAAATAGAGGAGGGTATATGGCTGGTAAAACATTTGCAATCATGGGAGCGACAGGTCAGATCGGAGCAGTTTTAACTGAACAATTATTGAAAAAGGGGAATCGAGTCCATGCGATTGGACGTGATACACATAAATTACAGAATTTAAAGGAGAAAGGAGCTAAAAGTTTTAAGGTCGATTTCGAAGATTCAACTGCTCTTGCGAATGCTTTTACTGATTGCGATGCCGTATTTAGCTTTCTTCCACCTGCAGTCGAGACGGATGATTATGGCGCCTATCAAGATAAAGTTGGCGAAGCGATTAAACAGGCACTCATAAAAGCAAAAGTTTCCTTTGTTGTAAATTTGAGCAGCATTGGAGGACAATTAAAAGAAGGCACAGGCCCAATTAAAGGTTTACATCGACATGAAAAACGACTGGATAGCATTCCAAATTTGAATGTCCTTCATCTACGTCCCGGTTTTTTCATGGAAAATTTCAGCCGGTCTATGTCTTCTATTAAAAATTTTGGGGCAATCAGTTTTCCTATTCGAGCAGACCTTCCAATCCAGATGGTTGCCACACGTGATATTGGTTTTAAGGCTGCAGAATTTTTTGATAGATTGGATTTCAAAGGACATACAATTTTTGATTTTATTGGTCCAAAATCGATCACTATGCAAGAAGCGACGAAAGCCATTGGCGGAGCAATAGGAAAAAAAGATTTGAAATATCATCAGTTGACGTTTTCTGAAGCCGAACATGGGATGTTGGAGGCTGGCATGAATCGCAACACTGTCAATCTGATGATTGAAATGTACAAAGCTTTCAATGAAGAAAAAATCGCAACGACCCAATCAATCACATCAGAACACAAGGGAAAGACAACGATTGAGGAATTTGCAGCTACAACGTTTGCACACGCAATCCTTTCTTCAGCACGACGATAAGCAGGCGAATTCATGTAAATTGGCAGAATTTTAAAAACCCATTGCTCTAATCTTAAGGATTTTATGTTTGGAAGGCCATTTAATATTGTAAAGCTTGCAGGAATTAATATTGGAATAGACTTCAGTTGGCTTTTTATTGCGATATTACTTTCCTGGACTCTTGCGATGGGTTTTTTCCCATTTGCTTATCCTAACCTTACACCTAAAGCTTATTGGTTAATGGGCATCGTGGGTATGTTGGGGTTATTTGTCTCTGTCGTTCTTCACGAAATGGGCCACGCTCTTATGGCAAGGCGTTTTAATGTGAATATTGAACAGATTATTCTCTTCATTTTTGGTGGAGTCGCCGAAATGAAAAAAGAGCCACCAAGTCCTAAAGCTGAATTTTTAGTCGCAATTGCCGGACCTGCAGTCAGTGTTCTCATTGCATTGTGCATGTATTTTGTGAGCGCTATAGGTACGCAGCTTGGATGGTCTGTGTTGATCACAGGAGTGACTAGCTATTTGGCGATGATCAATGTTGTGATCGTGATCTTCAATTTAATTCCTGCGTTTCCGTTGGATGGGGGAAGGGTCCTTAGGTCGATACTCTGGTGGTGGAAAGATAATTTGGGCTGGGCGACAAGAATTAGTTCTCGTTTAGGTTCTGGTTTTGGTTTCGTTCTTATTTTCCTCGGATTGTTGTCACTGATATCTGGAAATTTTTTTTCGGGAATCTGGTGGATGATCCTAGGATTATTTTTGCATCAGGCGGCCAGCTTTTCCCGCACACAATATTATGTTAAGCGAGAACTTGAAAATGAAAAAGTGGCGAAATTCATGACGAAAAATCCTATCAGTGTACCTGAGGATATCACTATAAAGGATTTTGTCGATCGTTATGTGTATCAATCCCATCATCACCTCTATCCTGTAACAGATCCTTCAGGGAAACTCTTAGGATATATCAGTTTGAAGGAAGTAAAATCCTTAAAGCCTCAAGAGTGGGAAAAAACGCATATTAAGGATGTCATGATTTCAAAGTCTAGTCTTCAAACCGTGACACCTAGCATGAGCGCTTTGGAAGCTTTAAATTTGATCCACCAAAGCGAGATTTCCACACTATTGGTTGAGGATAATGGTCAACTCGCTGGCCTCTTGACCTCTCAAGATCTTTTCAAAGTGATTTCCCTTAAGCTAGAACTGGAAGAAGAGTCGGGTTAACGCAGAAATTTCAGGATGAAATAATCTTCTGTGACGCTGTATTGTTTATTCTTTTCTGTAAATTCTTCTTTCCAATGTGATTCAGATGGGATCCAATTCAAATAACGTTCAAGTTTGGTTGTCCAGAGGAAGTTCTCATCACGGAACGTATAATAATTGATTCTTAGATATTTATCATGACGTTGATGATCATATCCACCCATCGAAGCATCTCCATCCGAGTAACGAAATCCAGGTCTCAGCGAAAAAAAATGGATCTCATTAAGATTCTCGATCGCTTCTGGACGCACAATTGTTTTTCCTATGCCGTTCCAAGGGTGATCCTTACTTGCACATTTTGTCAAATGAGGGAGCAGTGGTTCTCCTGGAACGACTTTAACTCCAGATGTGCCAAATAACAACCAATTAACATAGATGGCAAAATGTTCTTCATAGTGATTTTTGAGGCATATTTTTAAGTTTTCTTCCTGCATTGGTAGGATGAACTCATCAGTATCGATAAAGCAAACCCATTTTGATTTGCCATTTAGACGAGATAAACCATCCCTGTAAGCTGCGGGCTGACAGCCAACACCAAAAAAAGTTTCTGGCCAAAGGTCAGGCCAATAATGCACTTCAACGATGCCAGCGTTGATGTAATGAGATAAAACTTCTTCGAAGTTGTCTTTTGAATCATTATTATATAACACAAAGTGGTCAACACCAATTCCACGATGATAATCAATCCACTCCTTTAGGTATGGAGCTTCATTTTGAAAAATGGTGCAGATGCTAATATCGTATTGATAAGTGCCGAATAACCTTGCAGATGAAGCGAATACGATCAGTAGTAGATAGCAATGCATGTTTAGCATCCTGCCTCCATATGCCTTTTCTTTTTAAAAAACTTTAATATTTTTTTGAATAGCAACCAGCAAAGTAAACATAATATAAATTATCAGACGTTTGATTGAAGGGACTTCTTATTTTCCGTGGAAAAGAGTAGCTGGCTTCGCAAAACGTTTAATGACAGAATTTCCCAGGAAACATAAGATGAAGGAAGGTATAGAATTTATTTAAATGTATAATCATCATGTTTGAAAAGTGGTCGCACTATTTTAAAGAGACACTATGGCATACACCTGTCACCCATTATCCGATCCACCGAAAAGTCTCTCGACGCCTGTTGGCGATAGGAATAAAAGCGGCGCGAGGATTTGCTCTAGACGACTGTTATTTAAGGGCGGCCTCTCTGACGTTCTATTCTTTGCTTTCCATTGTTCCTGTATTGGCAGTTGCCTTTGGAATTGCGAAAGGATTTGGATTTGAAAAGCATCTTCAAGCTGAACTTTCCCAAAAGTTTTTAGAGCAACGTGAGATCGCAGACAAATTGATCGACTTCGCTCGCAACACATTAGAAAGTGCGGAAAGCGGCGTCATTGCCGGTGTAGGCTTAGTTGTCCTTTTTTATAGCGTTTTAAAGTTGCTGGGCAATATAGAAAGTGCCTTAAATGCTATATGGAAAGTCAAAAAACCTCGCACTCTTGCTCGTCAATTCAGCGATTATCTTGCCATGATGTTGTTTTGCCCCTTCTTTTTTGCAGCGTCGAGCAGCCTTTCAGTTTTTATCATGACAGAAATCGCGCATTTCTCGCGCGAAAATAGAATGTGGGAGACGATTAGTCCATTAATTTTTTTGACATTCCAGGTCTTTCCTCTCATTTTATCTTGGCTGCTGTTTTCAGCTATCTATTATATTATGCCAAATACAAAGGTCTCTTTTTCTTATGCGCTTCTAGCTGGCATCATCGCTGGAACAAGTTATCAGGTTGTCCAATGGATCTATATTAAGTTCCAGTTAGGCTTAGCTAGTTATGGGGCAATTTATGGAAGCTTCGCCGCCCTGCCTCTTTTCCTTATATGGTTGAACACAAGCTGGCTCATTGTATTAGTAGGCGCTGAAATTGCCTATCATGCTGAAAATGAAATGGCACTTTCTCCACATTTTTTAGCCGCTCAAAGGCGCCAAGTACAATCTCGGATCCTCGGCTTAGTTCTCATGCAGCAGGCTGTACATGCTTTTCGGAATGGTGATCCCCCTCCTACAGCCTATAGTTTAGCGCAGCGTGCCGGAGTGGCCGTGGGACCTGTTCGTCACCTCATCGACCAATTGATTGAACACGGACTTCTTGTCGAAGTGACCTGGCGGGATGGCACAAGCGGACACTTTCAGCCAGGCCGTTCGGTAAAGAATATTACGCTCAAGGCTGTATGCGATGCTTTGAACAATTCAAGACATGAGTACTACCCGATCGAGTATACTAAGGAAGTGGAGAATTACGCCAAAATCTTGGCAAATTTTGACGACCTTCTGAACAGTTCATCAATCAATAAAACATTTGAAGAATTTGATGATGCTTTGTCCAGTGTACGTGAGAGTAATAATGATCGATGAAGCCTTAGAGCAATTTTGGGATGATCTAGAAAGCGGCGAAGTTTATATCCGAGACAAATGGCAATTCGCCTTGAAGTCTGAATTTTTCCCTCATACTGGCCGAAAAAAACATCAATATATTCAAGAGTTCTATCTTTTTGTTCCAAATTCGCTGCAAATCAATCGCAGTACCTATTCTAAGAATCAATTTTATTTGGATGAAACAAACTTAATCCGTTATAAAACGCCTGAATTTTCATTCGAGACGCTTTTTGATCTTTCTTGTGCTTTTTCGCCACTCGCCAGAATCTTGTTTCTTTGTGAACAAATGGATACTCCAGATCGACGTGAAGAACTCTCATCTGAACTTAAGCTACTTGCAAATATTGTCAGAAGCACCTTAAGGCAAAGCGTCAAAGATCTGCTTGCAGAGCTTAATGCAAAGCGTGCCGGCAAAGCGTCGAGTTTTGAACTTAAGGCAAAGCAACTGAGTGCAGATCTTAAACGCTTAAAAGCATTGTTCAAAGAAGCACAGCATCAATATCTTCGTCATTGGAAAGACCCTTTGTTTTATCGACAAATGATTTACACGGAAGAATTTATCAATGATGCCATCACCCATTATGTCAGCGGACTCCTCGAAAGCCTTCGTTATACCCATTGTGAAGACATCTCTTCGATCGATCAAGAGCTTTCTGAAATTCTCATTGCAGAGCAGCGTTTAAACGACCTTTTGAACTCCAGTGAAGCGCTAAAAAGCGGCAAGATTCCCGCTCGAGAAGGAGAGGCCATCCCTTATAGAACAAGTCTTCTCAATAAATTCGTTTTAGATGTCCTCCATCTTGCGACAAATCGCTATTCTTTGGACCAGCGTTATCAGCACTTTATCGGAGGACTATCCGCTGGCATCGCCATGCTGCTTTATTTTTCTTTCTATATCTGGCTGGGAAACGTTTTCGTGATCAACTCATTTCCATTCATCTTATTGATGGTTATCACGTACATTCTTAAAGATCGCATTAAAGAATGGCTGCGGATTCTTTCATATCAACAAGCCTCACGTTGGTTTCCAGACTTTACGACGGTCATTAAATCCCCTGACGACAAAAACGACCTTGGAAAGTTACTTGAATTTGTTTCCTTTATCGATCCGTCGCAGCTATCACAAGAAATAAAAAATGTCCGCAATGCTGAATTCCATACTGTTCTCGAATCTTTTCAGCGTCCTGAAAGCATCTTATTTTACAAACGGATTGTGGAGATCAATCCTCGGAGGAAAACGCAAGACGCGCGCCTTTTTGGCCTTAACATAATTTTTCGCTTCAACATACACCGCTTTCTCCGAAAAGCTAACGATCCCATTGAGGCCCATTTGGTCATCGATCCGACAACACATCAACTTTTAAATGTGCGCCTTCCTAAAGTTTATCACCTCAATCTCATCATCCGAAGCACCTCTTTAGATCCCACCAAAAAGGATGCTGTCGTCGAATTAAAAAAACTCCGCCTCATCATTGATAAAAACGGCATTAAACGCATTGAACAAGTTTCTCGCGAATAGTAGGAACGTACATGCTCAAGGAGTCTCTAACAACTTTATAAAGTTAACGGGATGAGCAGGATAGGTAGGATAAAAAAAACAGAAAGGAATAAAAAAATATATGCTTTCCTATTAGGGTCGTAATTTTAGGTATTATTTCCTTATCCTACCTATCCTGCTCATCCTGTTAAATTTGCGTTTATTTGATGCCCCCGTGAACATATACGTGGGAACGATTCATATTAATTAATCTTCTACAAAAAACACCTGTCCGTTATTCTATTTTTTAAAAATAATTTTATTTCTATTATTTTTAATAATCAATAATCCATTCAGAAATAATATGATTATACCTTCCGGAATGAGTTCTTTAACCCAAGAAATGGACACATCTGAGACTGATACTTCTCCGCCCCTGATTACTTATGTAGAAATTTTTAGGCAATGTGTTTTAAAGGGCGACTATATGACGATTAATAAGCTTCATTGCCTATCAAAGGAGATCAAGCAGGAGCTCAAGTCTAAATGTGCGGGTATCTTTCAAAATCTACAAAAAGAAGGGATGGATCTTTCAATCGAGAAACAGAGTGCGATTCGCTGGGCTGCTAAACAAAATCATTATGATGTCCTTAGAATATTATTAAACGATGACAAGGTGGACGCCACTCACCTCCGCATTGGCGAAAATATCCCGTTTCTAACGACAGCAATTGTCACTGGAGATCTTGATGCTATCCGGTTGATCTTGAAACACAAGGAATTTCAAATTTCCACACAAAGTATTCTGCAAGCTATTCGAGCAAGGCAGCCAGTGGTTGCAAACTTACTATGGGATAATGTCAAAATTCAATCTGAAATAGACCTTTTAGAGATTATTGAATCTGCGCATCAATCAACAGAGACCAAAGAAATTTTGGACAAATCTTTTCATTTATTGCACGAAAAACTGTCTACAATCATGCGGAATGATTATTTATCTTTGTTAAAAAAGGCTATGGAGAAAAACTCTGTAGCCTTGAAAGACGTCATTCAATCAGACCTGTTTAATTCAGATAATTATAAACTTACGTTTAAATGGGCTTGTTGCAACAATCGACAAGATATCATCGAATTTCTAGCCACTAACAAATCTTCCTCCTTGGATGCTTATAATCATTCTTTGCAATGGGTATGTAAAAAGGGATACGCGGAGGTTCTCGCTTATTTAAAATTTCATCAGAGAGGAGATCCAACTGCTTGTGATTTAAACGCATTTAAAGAAGCCAGTCATTATGGACATGTAGACATTCTTAAGCAATTATTGGAAGACGAACGAGTGAAACCTCATCTGGGAAATGCCCTAAGCATCTTAGCTGGCGATGGTCATATTGAAATAGTGAAATCATTACTACAAGATTCCAATTTCGAGCCCGATTGGAGAGCTAAATTCGTTTTTATCAAAATTAGAGAAAAACTTGAAGAGCCCTCCACTGATACCGCAAGCAGAGAAAAGTATATCGAAATCATCAAATTGCTTTTTCATGATAAAAGATTCAGTAGCGAGGTCTATTGGACTATCAGCTGGGCCCTAAAGACAAAAATAACGCATCAAAGCAAATATGATGCCTTGCTATGTAAAAATGAAGAAAAAGAAAAGGATTTGCAGAGAATCATTTCTGATTGTGACACTATTATCGATTCAATTTTGCAAGATGAAACTATCGATAAAAACGAATTCAAGGTTCAAGCCATTAAAAATCACGATTTAGAACTTTTTAGGTTATTGCAGGATGACCCAAAAATCCCTAATCTAGAGAACGTTGAAAATTTTTTATCTCAGGATGAGCGTAAGATATGTGTCTAAATTTATTTTGTATTTCGAATTACTGTAAATCGCAATCAGGGGTTTAAAATAAATTAAAACTTTTGTATACTCTGAGCAATTGATTTTCAGCTGCTTAGGAGATCAGAATGAATTCTTCGCACAATTTGCCTAATCGGACTTTTCGCAAAGTCTTTGTCGGTTTTTCCGTCTTTATTGCTTGTTTATTTTTGCTTTCATTTGCTTTCCTTCCAACATTCCTTTCAAGTGACAAGGGCAATGAATTCATAAAAACCTTCATCAATGGTCGCATTCCAGGTCAAATTGAAACGTCCAAAGTTAAAATCAGCTGGCTTGGTCCTCAAATCATAGAAGACCTTCATTTAAAAGATCCTCAAGGCACTTCGATCTTATCGATGCAAAAAGGAGTCTTTCATTCCTCCTTGATCAGCTTACTCTGGAATAAAATCCCTCTTGGATCTTTTGAACTTCACTCTATTGATGCCTCGATTAACATTGATGAATGCGGAAAAACAAATATCCAAAGTGCATTTGATAAAAATCACTGCTATAATTCTAAACCTTCCAACACTTCGATCGTCCTTAAAGATCTTCAGGCACGCGTCGATTCAGCCAACGGTTCGATTCCTTTCGCCGTCCAAATTACCGGCGCAACTCAACGAGGTGATCTCATAGGTAGATTTGCTATCGACGCAGAAACTAAGGAAATTCCCATATCCAGCCTTTTAGAAGCGAAAGTAGCGGATATTTCTGAGCTATTTCACTCTATTCCCGAGGCGGAATTCAAAATCAATATCGATATGGCGAATTTTCCAGTCGAGTTGCTTGACAATCTTCTCTCATTAAAGCACCCCCATCTTGCAGGCCTTTTGTTGGAGACGTTGGGATCATCTCTAAACCTCATTGTTGAACAAAAAACGGCTCCGGATGGAATAACCTTCGCTATCCGGTCAGCTTCACCCACTAGCTCGACGTCCATCAATGCCCTTATTGCTGATGATTTTTCGTTAACCGAACCTGCCACCATTGCCTTTAAACTTCTGCCTGAGCTTGCAGAAAAGTTGATCGCTAATAATGCTTGGCATCTTGAGGATTCAATCCCTGTTAGATTAAAAGTTAAGCATCTTCAGCTTCCCTTAAAAGCGCTAGAAAAGCCTTTGAATAGCCTTGATCTTCATTCTTTAAATCTTGCGGCAGCCTTAGAAATTGATTTGGCAGCTTTTGGTGATAAACGAGGCAATGAATTCATGTTAAGGGGATTCAAAACTAGCTTAAACAGCGAAATTAATTCGCCGACTCTTTCAGTGATTACAAATGCTGAAGCCTCATATAACGGCCAAACTACGCAAATAAATATGCGTACAAAACTTCCTAAGCCTGCAACACTACAAGATCTTGTCCACATTAATAGTGGAGATATTGTGGTTGAAGGCGAGGCTTTGGGAATACCTCTTATCGCTGTTGAGAAGTATTTTGAAATAGAAAATTCACCTTTTCAAATTATTGGATCAAAAGCAGATGTCACCTTTCGTTTACATCCTTCTGAAACCGATCTCCCTCTTGCAGTGTTGCAAATCCATACCGAACATTTAGATATAAACAACCTCACCTTTTTTATAGACTTACAGAGAAACACGCATGGGATCAATCCTTTGAACATTTCCCTTTCTCTTGAAAATGGCATGAATGCTTCAGGAGAATTCCGTTTTCAAGTAACTCCAGAGGGTTATCAAGCTCTTAGAAAATGGCTGAATAAGGATTACGGCAATGAATTTTCCCTTATCGAACCTTCCAATATCATTGTAAAGATTAATTCTCTCCACCTTCCCCTTCTACAAAGTTCTTTGGCAATGATGAAGGCTTCCGCCAATATCGATTTTGCCATTGGAAGACTAGTCGGGATAGATAATTTTTCTAAGGAAAAAATCACCCTAAATGAAATTCGTGGACATCTCGCCGCGCAAGACAAGCTCAGACAAATAAATTTGGACCTTAAAGCTAGTGGAGAGACCTCTATGGGTGATCCCATCCTCTTGAGCTTTGAAGGTATGATGAAGGATGGATTCCAAAATGGAATTTTCTCCAGCGAAAAAGCGACCATATCTCTCGATGCCGCTATTGATAATTTTCCCGTTCCATTTCTCTGTCAAGACTCGATTTCCAGACGGCAAATTGAAGCGATTCTTGGCAATCTGCTTACCACTCGGACAAAAGTCCAGCTTTCGAATGGGAATGGTCCATTTTTTATGGAACTTAAGGGACAGAACGCGAATGTTCTTTTAGACGGACACATTGCTAATGGTTGGCTGACTCTTAACAAAGATCTTCAAGTCCAGATGGCCATCACTCCACAACTGGGTAAATACGTTTTAGATGGATTTCTTCCGATTTTAAGCGGTACACTTAGTGCTAATCAGCCGCTTAAATTGATGATCAGCAGACAGGGATTTGCATTTCCAATAAGCGATTATCAAAATCCAATGGCTATTTCAATAGGAAAGGCTATATTGGAACCAATGCAATTAAAATTTTCAAGCCAGGCGGAAATTGCAAAAGTTCTTAATTTGCTTTCGCCGCATGCAGATCAAATTGCTGTTAATCTCACTCCGACTTATTTTTCCCTCTCTGATGGAATAGTGAAAATCGAACGTGTCGATATGCTCATCAACGACAGCTATCCTATTGCTGCCTGGGGAAAAGTTGATATCGGCAAAAGTAAAGTCAACATGATCATTGGACTTTTTGGAGCTTCGATAAGCAAAGCTTTTAATGTTTCTGGGATTCCAAACAACACATTGCTTCAATTGCCTTTAAAAGGCTCCTTGCATAATGCCTCTATCGATAGGACAAAAGCCGCTGCCCGTCTTAGCACCCTTGTCGCGCAAAGTCAAGGCGGTCCCCAAGGTTTTGTGATTGGAACAGTCCTTGACATTGCCACCGGTGGCTTCACTGAAAGTCCACCCCCAGCACCCACGACAAATCCTCTCCCCTGGAGCCAGCTGCTTGAAAATACCCCTGAAAGCGAAAAAAAACCTTCGGAATCCTCTCCTATTGAAGATATTGGCAAAGAGGCAACATCTCTTATCAAGCAGCTATTTCGGGGACGTTGAATTCCGCTCTTGTGAATTCTCTCTGTATTCAGAATTGACATCATGACTATTCGCTGCTACGCTTGAGATTTCAGGGAGAATTTTTCATGACAGAGCGCAATTCAGATTTTGCCAAACTTGAGACCCACTATCTTTTTCCAGAGATCAATCGACGCAAACAGGAATTTTTAAAGGCAAATCCTGAAGCCTCGATTATCAGTTTAGGTATCGGAGATACGACCGAACCGATCACTGCTACTGTCGTCAAGGCGATGGCAGAAGCGGCTATCCGTTTGGGAACTCTTCAAGGATATTCTGGCTATGGGCCTGATCAAGGAAATGAAGAATTGCGCCAGCGTCTAGCTGAACGCATGTATCGAGGATTAATTTCTGCTGATGATATTTTCATTTCGGATGGCGCTAAATGTGATATTGGACGCTGGCAAATGCTATTTGGTAAAGCTTCTGTGGCAATTCAGGACCCTGTTTATCCCGTTTATATCGATGGCAGCCGCATGCAAGGGGTCCATGAATTCGTACTGCTTTCATGTCTTCCTGAAAATAATTTTTGGCCTGATTTTAAAAAAGCAAAGCGTTCCGATATTATTTATTGGTGTTCGCCAAACAACCCGACAGGAGCTGCTACAACGAAGGAGCAGCTTTCAGAGTTAGTGAATTTTGCGCGGAAGAATCAATCCATTCTCGTCTTCGACTCAGCCTATGCACACTATATTCAAGATGCCAATATTCCTCAGTCGATCTTTGAAATTGAAGGCGCCGAAGAAGTGGCTATTGAAATCGGTTCTTTTTCTAAGCTAGCTGGATTTTCCGGCATTCGGCTTGGCTGGTCCGTTGTTTCTAACAGATTAAAATATGCCGATGGCTCTTCAGTAAAAGCCGATTGGAAGCGGCTCACTTCGACCATTTTTAATGGCGCATCAAACATTGCTCAAGCAGGAGGCATCGCGGTCCTTACAGCGCAAGGAATGATGGAAACGGAGCGCCTGATTCAATTTTACTTGGAGAACACAAAACTGCTTAAAGAATCTCTTCAAGCACTTGGATATCAGGTGTTTGGCGGCACAAACGCCCCTTACCTTTGGGTAAAATTTCCAGGATGGAATTCTTGGGATGCATTCCAAGAAATTCTGGAAAAAGTTCAACTTATTACGTCACCCGGGGTTGGATTCGGACCAGGTGGCGAAGGTTTTTTACGATTGAGCGCTTTCGGACATAGAGAAGCGATTCTTACAGCAATTACTAGGTTTCAAACCCAACTTACTACCTAGGAAGGCAGCCAGATTCGAAATTATTTTCTCTCTAGAAGCTCGCACCCTAGGCTCTGAAAATAAGAGGATCATATTAGAAAATATGATCCTCTTAATTTTGCGAGCTTCTAGAGGAAAAGAATTCGAATCTGGCCCCGTTCATAGGTAGTAAGTGGGTTTCACCCAGCTTGCTCCCCTGCATTGATTCTATTATCTTGCATCGGATCTATCGGTAATGTTAATCTAAAAAGTGTATCCAACTGACGATAAGGAAGGTAATCTTATGGGAACGACTATATTAGTTATTATAGTTGCTATTGTGGTTATCCTGCTTTGGTTGATAGGCGTTTATAACAAACTTGTCTCCATGCGAAATCAGGTGAAAAATGCATGGAGTCAGATTGATGTCCAATTACAAAGACGTTATGATTTAATTCCTAATCTCGTTGAAACCGTCAAAGGCTATATGACCTATGAAAAAGGGACATTAGAAGCCGTTATTAATGCACGTAATCAGGCTGCTGCCGCTAGACAAGCGATAGAAAAGAGCGGCGGACCGACAGAAGGATCTATTAAAGAGCTGCTTGCAGCTGAAGGGACTCTTCGTGGCTCATTGGGTAATCTTTTTGCTTTAGCAGAAAACTACCCTCAGTTAAAAGCCAGTGAACCCATGCAGCGCTTGCAAGAAGAGCTCAGTTCAACTGAAAATAAAATAGCTTTTGCTCGTCAAGCTTATAACGATCAAGCCATGAGCTATAACACGGCGCAACAGCGTTTTCCTACGACATTAGTCGCTAGCGCATTTGGTCACCATGCAGCAGATCTCTATGAAGTTGCTGATACCCAAGCCCGCGGCGCAGTCAAAGTCTCTTTCTAAGAAGTCATTAGAAAAAAGAGGCAGCTATGGTGATGAATTTTTGGGAAGCTCAAAGACGAGCACGTTCAAAAACTGCACTCTACACAACTATTTTTATTATCCTTACGTTCATTGCAGCATTTCTAGCAGAAGTGGCGATGCGCTTTTTTGCGGGAGAGAACTATGATCCTCCTCTTCCTTATGTAGGACTCGCCTTTTTAGGTGTTACCCTTTTAGTTGCAATATTTCAATATTTGATGTTCCGCTCACAGGGCGGATCCTATGTTGCTGAATCTGTTGGAGCTAAGCTCGTTGATCCCAGACGTGCCGGTCCCAGGGAACAGCAGCTATTGAATATTGTAGAAGAAATGGCTGTCGCTGCCTCTATTCCTGTTCCCCCTGTTTATCTTATCGATGCGAACGAAATCAATGCGTTTGCCGCTGGCTTATCTTCTGGAGATGCTATTATTGCCGTAACGCGAGGAAGTCTCAACCTGCTCAATCGTGATGAACTCCAGGGAGTCGTCGCACATGAATTGGGACATATCCATAATGGAGACATGCTGATTAGCATGCGAGTCGCTGCCATGGTCATGGGATTTTTTTTCGTTCTTTATGTGGCTCTGAGGATGGTTCAATTCTCAGGCCTTAGTAGAGGAAATCGAGAAAACCAACGCGGACCGAATCCGATTGTATTGGCAGCTCTGATTCTTGCTATTGCAGGAGCATTTACGTGGTTCTTTGGAAGTATTTTAAAGAGTGTTATCAGTCGTGAAAGAGAGTATTTGGCTGATGCCTCTTCAGTACAATATACTCGCAATCCTGCAGGAATTGCCAATGCGTTGCGAAAGATCGCCAAAGAACAATATCATGATATGCCCACAAGTGGAATGGCTTATTCTCATATGTATCTAGAAGATACGAGTGTGATGAGCGCGCTTTTTGCGACGCATCCACCCATAGAAAAACGCATTGCAGCCATAGAAGGGCGCACCTATGTTCCAGAAGAGTGGGATGATAGAGATCTATCCCGCCGTTAACTCTTCGCCCTTTCTAGGATTTCTTTGCGGACTTCCTTAGCAAAAGGGCTTGAAGGCTTTAAAGCCAACGCCCTTTCAATATCTGCCAAAGCCAAGCCATGTTTTCCCATGACGCTTTCGACAATAGAACGGTCGACATAGGCATTTGCACTGTCAGGAACGAGAGAAACGACATGGTCTAAATCTGTCAGAGCTTTGGTATGATTACCCATTGCATAATAAACATGCCCGCGAATTTTATAAGCCCTTGCAGACTGTGGATTTTTTTGAATCGCTGTATTTAATGCAGCCAGAGCTTTCGAATAATTCCCCTTTTTTGCTTGAGCATTACCTTCATTGACATAGGCTGTCAAGCCATCTTTTGATGGCGCTTCTTTTCCCTCACCTGTAAAGGAAAGCAAGACCAAACTCATGCAAATAAGTGTTTTTAAAATCCGCATTATCCCTCAAATAGTTTATTATTTTTAACTAACATTAACGATTTAAAATAATATTTTATACTATTTTATTAAATAAATCAATTTTAATATTCGAAAAAAACTAAGGACAATTAGGGACCAAAGCGACCATAGAGACTTAAAGGTAATTGATCGCTTAGGTTTCTAATGGTTTCTGCTTTTTACTTTTTATTGAAATGGGGACGGGGTCTTGAGATAATGAAGGCGGCAACATCGAGTGCCTCTTCTTGGGTGAGGACAGGCTGTCCATAGGGCATATTCAGCCAGACAAAGGAGGAGAGCATCTTCATCGTATTCATTCCAGCTCCATCATTAAACGAATCAGATCCCCATAGAGGCGGAACGCCAGTTGTTCCTTCGCCCTGATAGCCATGACAAAGGGCACAAGAGGCATAATAGATTTTCTTGCCGTTTTTCTCATCTGGAGTATGTTTAGATGTCAATTCATCAAGCCCAAGCCACGGCAGCATAGGGGCATCAGCAACTTCATGGGAAATCCATGCTAAGTAAGCCACAAGCGATTCCATTTGCAAGCTGTCCTTTGAAGGGGTCGAGCCATTTAAGCTACGTTGGAAGCAGTTTGCGATACGATCCCTAATCGAAATCTGTTTGCCATCACGTTTCGAAAACTGCGGATAGACTGCTGTGACTCCGACTAGAGAAATTCCTCGATTTTTTCCACCAAGTGTATTTCCTCCATTAAAATGGCAATTATTACAAGTAATTGTATTTCCAGCATACTCAGGGGCATTTTGTTTTGTTTCCAGCATGAGATGATAGCCATATAAAATCTTGGTCAGCATTGTCTCTGGAGCACTTTCGGGATCTAGCAGGTCGAATTTAATAACTTTGGATTCTTTTTTCTTATCTTCGTCATCATCGACGCCATAGAATCTCTCTCCTGGAGTACCCCCAATAATGTCGACATGCTCTTCTTCAAGATATAAGGACCGTCCGAGCCACACGGCGGCTAAAAGAGTGGCTGCAAGGACTACAAAAAAGGAGAATTTTCCCATATTTCTGACTCAATGAGAGCCATCCCATTGTAAATCTCTTGGGAATGGCGTTTTGAATAGTTTGTTTTTTTCTTATTGATAAAATATTTGATTAAAATATTCTATGAATATCTTGACACGCAATTTTTGTTTTGGAGATATAGCATGTATCGCGACAAAATTATTGAGCCTATTGGCTTCTTTGTGGCTCTGGCAGCTCTATTATTTAGCTTCTTTCTTTTTTATAGCGATACTGGAGTATTTTTGGGGAGCTTTGGTGTGGCATTAATGGCGGCGGGGCTTGCCTGGATAACATACATCATCCTTCGATGGATTTTACTAGCAACGCGCGAATAGCAAATCCTTTACCTTTAGGATAAAAACAATGAATACGCTTTGCATTTTAAGAACACAATCATTCAAAGCAGATAATAATCAAGAATTTCCAGCTGATCCCGTAACCCATGAATCTAGAAAAGTCACCTATGAATCCGCTTTAGAAGATATAGGACGATTAAATGGCCGTTACGTTCTGTTGAAGGATTCTCTTAATGCGATAAAGGTGGCTGTTGAGAAAAAGCTTAAATGGGATATAGATGGGGAAGATGATCCCTATAACTCTCTTTTAAAGCGATGTGAAGATCAAACTATTGAATTGAAAAGAATTGATGCCGAGTATTCAAAGCTACAGGAATGTGTACTTGCAAAAATCTCTAAACTTTCTGAAAAAATCAAGATAGATAAGCAAAATCCTATTCCTTCTGAAAAGATGCAAGCAATTGTGATAAATCTTCTTCAGAAAAACATCTCTAAAGAGATTATTATTGATGGATTTTCTATGTCGGTAGATCTGCAAAAAAAGCATAAAGAGAAGCTTGCTAACTTAAAAGTAAATTGGAAAGATCTACAAGCTAAACGCGATGAAGTCTATACGTTAAAAAGCTGGATTGATGATAACTAATAAACCTCTATCGGCTAAGAATGAAGCCTTAATTTCTGAAGGGCTTTTACAGAGGCGTGATTAAGAGGGTGTCTTGAAAGTATGATCAGGATGCTTTGCTGCTATAAATTTGTTATAAGCCCGAATAAATTTTTCGGAATATTAAACAATATTGCAAAAAATTTATTCGGGCTTATAACGAATTTTAGCACACAAAACATCCGATCGGACTTTCAAGACACCCTCTAAGCATGATGAAAATTCTTTTTACGATTGCAAAAACCAGACAACCGATAAAAATGCCTGCAAGGGCATAAGCACCCCCTTCATAAGTCAAGGGCAAGCCAAAGGAGAAATTCTGTGCGGCAGACTTGAAGATGTCAGGCTTTAAGTGGAGAAGAAAAGCGACAGGGCGTTCTATAAGCGAGCTTTCTTGCATGGCTACAAGAGCTTCAGAAAGAGTGCGCAAGCGATTGATCAGGCTCAACATTAGCTCCCCTTGATGCATGAAATCGACATCGCCGCTAGCGATAAACTTGTGAACGAACTGCTCAAGGGTTTTTCCTGACTGGGTGGCAGCATGACGCATGGCTTCTACTTGTATCTGCAATTCAGACGTTCGGCCGGCCAGCTGCAGTGTATATTGGTCCATAAAAAGCGGGGCTTGGGCTAATAATATAGCTCCGAATACAGCAAAAATGCGATCGGCGAAGCTGCCAAGATATTTCAGCATTATACCACCAGCTAGAGGTTATAACATAGATTGAGGGTGAATCAACGTCTTTTTGAATTTTCTGGGGAACTTTGTTCTTGCTCTAGCTCCTCTAACAGGACTCGATAACCTTGAGCTAAGCGCGATCGGAAAAGATTGAGGTCTTTATGCACTTTGCCGCGAACTTTTTCTACATAGGAATCAAAAGGTTCCGCATCTGGAGAGTTCATATGCATGGCTTCCTCTTCGTGCAAAACTTCAGCAAGAGGGCCAAAAACCTTTTCTAATGTCGTATTGGCGATCTTCATAGGCCGCGCAGCATCTTTTTTTTGTTCATCTTTCATAGTACATATTTCCCTAATTTTCATTATAGACCTATGGGAAATAATATTATCAAACACTTTTTAATAATTTTTTTCTAAACGGCAATGGTATGTTCTCCATTGATTAGCTTTTGTTCTTCTGTGGTGGTTAAAAATACTTGTGACAGCGTTGAAAAATGGCTAAGCATTTGCTTGCGACGTGATGCATCCAGGCTTATGCCAAGATCATCGACAAGCATCAAAGGCTGTTCTAAAGACTGCGTTTTGAGGCTCTCCCATTCCGCTAACCGCAAAGCGGCTACGCAGCTTCGCTGCTGCCCCTCGCTGGCAAAGGCGCGCACTTCCTTATTGTTTAGAATAAGCGATATATCGTCCTTATGCGGACCGGTGAGTGTGAGACCCAATTCCATTTCGCGGGGACGATGGCGGCGGTATTGATCGCAAAATAGGCTGCGCAAAGGATTATTCTCAGCAGTGATCTCCTGTCCAGCAGCACCGCATGGCTTATAAAGTAGCCCAAGCTCTTCTGTATTACAAAGATGACTATAGAGCTTTTTCCCAGTCTCCTGCAGTCGATTGACGGTCTTTGCCCGTTGAGGAATGATGTAGGAGGCGGCATTGGACATTTCTTGTTCCCAGCTTTCTATTCCAACCTGGGATTTTGCACGCAGCAAATGGTTTCGCTGTCGCATGGCCCGTTCATAGCGTGTGAGATAGTGGACATACAGAGGGTCTATTTGGCCTAGCTGCAAATCAAGCAGGTGCCGCCGGACCGCTGGTGGCCCCTTGATGATGGCGGCATCGTCGGGATGAATGAGGGCTCCTTGTAAAAGGCCTAAAAGACTCGAGGAAGGGCAAAGAGTGGAGTTGTAGAAAACTTTGCGTTCTTTGCCATCGTATTGAATGCGCAGCTTTTGTTCTATCCCATGCTTAATAAAGGATGCATCAAGGAAAAATGAATAAGCCCCATGCCGGATAAGATCACTTGCTTGAGTTGTGCGAAAAGATCTACCTGTGATTAGAAGGTAGATTGCTTCGAGCAGAGAGGTTTTTCCGCGGGCATTGGGTCCGCGGATCACATTGATTTGAGGAGAAAATTCAAACAAGGCCTCTTCATAAACTCGAAAATTCTGCAAATATAATGCGCGCAGATGCATATCACTCTTCATTGAGACGCATGGGCATCAAGACAAAGAGTGGGTTGGCCTCTGCCGTTGTAAAATGCCCAGGATCTTGCGTGGTAATAATTCCTGGATTAAAAGGATCTGTAATGCTGACTGAGACGACTTCACCCTTGCTATGGCGTAAAATATCGAGGAAAAGATTTGGGTTGAATGCAATTTCCAATTTTTGTCCTTGATAATTGGCAGGCATGCTCACTTTTCCTTCACCAATATCCATAGTATTTGCCATCAATCTCAGCTCGCCGTCAGAAAAGGTAAAACGGACAGCCTGGTTACTTTCTGCAGTAAACAAAGAAATTTGACGGAGAAGCGTGATTAATTCATCACGATGTAAAGAGACAATAGTTTCGGTATTGGCTGGGATGACGCGGTTGATGTCAGGATAGTCCCCTGTAAGAAGTTTTGTGACAATCATCGCATTAGCCGTTTGAAAGGCGATTTTATCTCCCATAAGATAGATAGTCGCCTCGCCATCTTCTCCAAGGTTTTTCACAGCTTCATCGACAGCTTTTAAGGGCAAAACAAGGCTATTAGTGTAACTTGCATCCAGTCCAGAAGCTAAATATGTCCTAGCCAAACGTTTTCCATCTGTTCCTGCAAAAGTCACTTGGCTGCCGGCGATATGCATATAAACACCGGTTAAGACAAAGCGGTTGTCGTCGCGGGAAGCAGCAAAAGCAGTGCGGAAAAGCGCTTCTTTAAGATCTGTTTGCTTGACAGTAAAGTGGATTGAGTCTTGAAGATCTGGCCAACCGGGAAATGTGTCTTTGTTCATGCCATGGAGGCGGAAGCGAGAGGAGTCTGCAACAATTTCGGTAATATCATTGGCATCAGTCGATAGTTCTACATTGACTGCGGTCAATTCGCGGATGAGCTGCGAAAGTCGTCTTGCTGGGAGTGTGGTAGCCCCCTCTTCAAGGATATTTGCTTCGGTGAAGCATTGTATACCTACAATAAGATCTGAAGCGGTCACCTTCAAGATGCCATTGCGCGCCTCAATCAATAGATTGGATAAAATTGGAATCGTGGGTTTTTGAGGAACAGCATTGAAGCATTTGCTAATGAGATAGTTAAGTTCTTGAGTGGCAATGACAAACTTCATAAGATGAGTCCTAATTATAGTGAGAAAATTTAGCAATAAAAATAAGGCAGCAAACCCCCTGATGTCAAGGTCTTTGTTGCAACGCTTTAATCCTATAAAATATAATTGTGTGCTGTTTACTGTTTAATATTTTATTAATAATTTTTTATAATTAAATTAGAATCTTTTAATTTAAATTTCCACGGAGAAAGAATTATGAACGAAGGCGGCATCCAAGGACGAGGAATTTATCCAAATTTTGAAGCACCCCCTTCCACTCCAAAAGAAAGTACAAATAAAAGTGGTCTTAAGAGGGCTGCGATATGGATAAAAAATGCTTTAGCTTCTCTTCCTACCAAGGCTTCTAGAGCTGTAGAGTCTCTTGCTCATAAGATTGCTAGCTTGAAAACAAAGGAAAAGATTGAACCTAAGGGTCTCCTGGGGGAAAGAAAAACTCATATCATTAATACTGAACAAAATGAAACGGCGGCAAAAATCAACCAAGTTTTAAAACAAAATGAGGTGAAAACCCCTTTCGAAGAGATTTATCAGAAAGTCTCTCTGCAGACTAAGGAGCTCTCACTTTCCAAAGAAACGACAGCTTTATTTGATCCAAAAAACGATCAAGTTTCAAATCAAAAAAAATTAGAAGAAATCTACGATCGCTTGAATGATAGGCAAAGGGTTTTCTTTCAAGAACGCGGAGGAGAGGATCAATTTACTATTGCACAGAGTAACACTAACCGTTGGACCAATAAGCTTCCTTATAATTCAAATTTGCTTCTTCCAGACCTATATGAATCTGAAGGGTTTTATCTAAGTGCAAGTCCGATTAATGTTGGCAGTCAAAACTATGTTGCCGCTCAAGCCCCTTTGAAAGAAACAATTAACGATTTTTGGAAAGGAGTCATTAAATCGAATTCCAATAAAATTGTGACTTTGGTCATGCCCGAAGAGAAAGAAAGGGAAAAGTGTTTTGATTATTGGAGTTCTTCAGCTCCGCAAGTCATCCCAGGATTAGGAACGATCCAAAAAACTAAGGAAGAAATATTGGCTAAAAAAGCGCCAGATGGAAACGAAGAGCCTCAATCCATTGTAAAGCGCACGTTTCAGTTTACTCCAGAAGGGTCAAATACCTCACAAACCATTGAACAATTTCATTATCAAAATTGGCCAGATTTCGGCATCCCTGACCAACCCCTTTTTCTTGAGTTAATCGATCATGTCGATAATAGTAAGCTTGAAACTAAAGGGCCTATCTTTGCTCATTGCAGCGCGGGTTGTGGACGAACAGGAACTTTTGTTGCTGCCCATAGTTTGAAGCATGATATGCTTGAGAATCCCAATCAAGAAGCTGTCAATGTTGAGGATAGAGTTCATGAGATGAGGACGCAACGCTATGATATGGTCCAAACTGTCGACCAACTGGAGATTGTTTATCAATCGGTCAAACAATTTGCCTCTAGTTCTGAAGAGAAAATTCAACAGCATCGGGCAATTCCTGAGGTAGAAACCGAGGCCTTTATACTTACCCGCCAGCAATTCAGCGAGTTGAGAGGTCAAAGAATCGCGGTTGGAAATCTTAGTGGTAAAATTTTGGATATCAACATCACTCCGAATAAACAAAAATATGTGGTTTCAATTAAACAAGATAATGGAATGATGGGAACTCACTTCGTCGATTCACAGGTTGTCCACAATTTATGGAATGAGCTGCAAAGCAATAAAAAGCGACAATTGTCAGACTTATAGTACCCAACAAAACTAATGTGCTGGGTATTAGAGATCTTTCCTTGTGAAATTTGCCCTTAGATTTTATGATAGCAATGAAACGCAAAGTTGCAAAGACGCAAAGAAGAAGATTTGAATTCAACTTGCTAACTATGAAAGCAATCAAATTCGAAATTATCTTCTTTGCGTCTTTGCAACTTTGCGTTTAGGTTACCAAGTTAGATACTCATTTCCGAGATGAGCCATATAAATTTAGGAAACTCCCATGAATGCAAAGAGCGGCGATCTCGTCTCTAATAAGCGCGCCACCTTTAATTTTGAGCTTATCGAAACATTTGAAGCAGGCATTGCTTTACAAGGCACCGAAATCAAATCGCTACGCGACCATGGCGGCAGTCTTCAAGAAGCCTACATCAAAATCATTAATGGGGAGCTTTGGTTAGTGGGATGCAGCATCGCTCCTTACCGCTTCGGCAATATTCACAACCACGAGGAACGCCGCGACAGAAAATTGCTCATGCATAAACGAGAGATTGAGCGCCTGAAAGTGGCTAGCCAAGAAAAGGGATTAACGCTGATTCCCCTCTCCTTCTATCTCAAAGAGGGGCGAGTGAAAGTACGGTTAGCTATTGCCAAAGGAAAGAAAACAATCGACAAACGCGAAACGATCAAAGCTCGTGATGAAAAGCGCCATATCGAAAAGATGATGAAACAGCACCGTTGAACTCTTCTATGTACCGTTTACGCATTCTCCTAGTAGGCAAAACCAAAGAATCCTGGCTCGAACAAGCCTTGGATGAATACATCAAACGTCTTCAACATCACCTAACTATTGATTTTATTTGGGCCAAGGATGATCAGCAGCTGATCCAATTAGCAACCAAAGAAGATCTCCTCATTTGCCTCGACAGCGAAGGCCAGATGTTTGACAGCGTGCAGTTTTCTTCTTTTTTATTGAAACAATTTGAAAAGGGGCATTCCCGTTTAGCCATCGCCATCGGAGGTCCAGAAGGCCTCCCCCCCTCTCTTAAATCATGGCCTGTACGCATCAGCCTATCAGCGATGACTTTTACCCATCAAATCGTCCGTCTCATTCTATTGGAACAAATCTATCGCGCCTTTGAAATTGCTAAAGGGTCAGGCTATCATAAGTGACTGCTCCCTCGCCTAAAGGCGAAGGCTTCTAGGAGTTACTCCCAGGCCATCCAGTCCGAGGGCCAAAATATTTTGCGCTGCGTTGAAATCCCTATGTGCCATATACCCACATTGGGAAC